>WNGE01009254.1_pt1 | contig 11376 bp, 9 predicted proteins | sample 5400651 | NCBI WGS metagenome assembly WNGE01 (sample SAMN13153370, study PRJNA577476) | soil metagenome | isolation source: 60 cm soil or saprolite under grassland replicate 2 | place: USA:California | collected 2016-06-15 | reverse complement strand
ACGGATTCAGCGGGATGGTGACTGACGCCACCGCGACAACGTACAAAGAGCATCGCGATATCTGTGAGTGTACTCAGCATGACAGCATCGTGTCCCGCACCACTGGGAAGGGCTAATACGGGACAACCGGCCTCCTCTATTGTTTGCTCGAACAGGCGAACCAGGTGTGGCGTACATGGTACAGTACGATGCTCCTGGACGAGTTGCCAGTCGAGCGCAACATTGCGCTGCGCACTAATCTGCCTGGCCCGATCATATAAATGGTCGCATGCCTGCTCGCGTACTGCATCGTCCTGGTGCCGTACGTCCAGGCTGAGCGTAGTCTGTCCCGGTATGACATTACTCGCGCCCGGTTGCACATTGAGCTGCCCTATAGTAGCTACCAATCCGGGTTGACTACGTGCCAGCGTCTCGGCGGCAAGTACAAACTCGGCTGCGGCACAGAGAGCGTCCCGGCGCAACGACATGGGAACAGTTCCGGCATGCCCGGCTTCTCCGGTAAAACGTAGTGTGATACGATTCTGACCCGAGATGGCTGAAACGACGCCAAGCGGGAGATTGCGCGCCTCTAGAACCGGACCTTGTTCGATATGAACTTCGCAATAGCCCAGGAGGTCTTCACGTTGCCAGCGAGCAGTTTGTAAAGCCTGGAGATCAGGATTTCCACCATAGCTGCGTATTGCTTCGGCCATTGTAATGCCATCAGCGTCCATCAATTGTAGAATAGCCGGATCAAACGTACCAGTTATAGCGCTGCTGCCGATATAGGCACTATGATAGCGCAAGCCTTCCTCGTCGGCAAATGCAAGCACTTCAATGGCAAACGGCAGGCGCTCACCACGTGCATGTAGCCGCTCTACACAGGCCAGCGCGACCATCACTCCTAGCATGCCATCATAGCGACCCGCGTCCCGCACTGTATCGAGATGAGAACCGAGCAGCAGAGTTTTAGCTGCGGCGCTCTGTCCCTCATAGCGTCCAATCAAGTTGCCAATCGCATCATGCTGGACGCTCATCCCGGCGGCACGCATCCACTCTGTAACTACTTCCATTGCCTGCCGCATAGCCTGAGACGCAAAACGGCGCGTCAAACGGCCAGGCTCCTCGCTGTAACGGGCAAGTATGTCACAACGTTCCATAACAGTATGTGCCGGGACTGCAAATGTCATACCTTACTAGCTCCCACGATAGGTACTATAGGCCCAGGGCGAAACAAGCAATGGCACGTGATAATGAGCATCAGGATCAGCTATACCAAAGCGAATCGGCACCTCGTCCAGAAATGGCGGTTCCGAAGTCTTTATCGACTGCTCAGCGAAATAGGCTCCTACCGCAAAAAGTATTTCGTAGACACCCACAATCATCTCTCCACCAGACAATAGCGCTTCCTCAGTGCGTCCATCGGAAGTAGTATACACAGTTTTTAAGCCGATGCGACCTTTTGCCGGATCGATACGCCACAGTTGAATTGCCATACTGGCAGCCGGGCGTCCTTGAGCTGTATCCAGCACATGCGTAGTGAGTTGACCGGGCATAGCATTCCTCCCTGAACTACGAGTTTCTGCTGATGGTCAATTTTATCACTCCATACGCCGAGAATGGATCGGTATAGACCTTCGCTTTTTCGGATGCAGCGACCAGGTCACGCGTGCGATTTTGTCCTTCAAAAGAGACCTCTACGAGTTGTGGAAAACGCGCCAGGATACGCTGCCCCATCTCATGCACAAGGTGCTGAATTGACTCACTGACAAATTCATGGAAGACGCTCTGCACGAGATCGCGCACCTGCTCAGCAGGCACATAGCGCGGATAATCGATGTCCGCCAGCGGTGTAGTATCGGCATACTTCCAGAAAACGTCGAGGGCAATAAATAGAGGGCGATCAACTCGTTCTGGCAACGTGGTGTACTCGTCACGCACAAAATTGGTGAACGCGCTCCCGGTCACTTTAAACAACTCAAAGCCAATACGACCACAGCGATGAGCGCTAATGACAGTATCAACGCCTGAGCGTATGAACTCCAGCGTTGCCCAGGTATAATCGCTATGGGAGCGACTGAACAGGCGATCACTTTCCCCAAAGGTCGTAGAGTCCTGCTGGGGCACACGGACTGTCGCGAAGGGAAGTTCGCGCACGGTCAGTTGCAGACGCTCCATCTGTGCATAGGTCGCCAGGAAACGCCGCCCCAGGAAAACAAGAAAGCCTTCGAGCGTTGCACCTTCGAAGGCAAGCGCCTGCCGCAGCACAAAGTTCTTCATACTATCAGTAGCCACAACATTTGTATTATCACCCTGAGTATAGGCGGGGAGAAAGTTATTGCCAAAGACTTCGACATCAACCTCGAAGGCGAACAATATATTCTCGCGTCCGCTAAACTGCGATTCGGGGATCGGCTCTATTGCAGCAAGCGGATGCGCATACACGCGATAGACCGGGACACGTGCTTTACCATAACTGATAGTAAATTTGTTCTCGATGTTCATAATTATCACCTTTGCTTTTCGTTTTGTTGTGGGGAGCGATGGGCTTATAAGCTCCTTATGCAGTGAGAAACGAAGCTGCCGCTTCTAGCCTTCGGCTCATCTCACTGAAAGGAAGTAATCGCGCCCCTACAGGTGATCAGACTGGATAAGATCATGTAAACGCAGAGAACAGATCTTCGCGACTTCAGCAAGGGCTATGGAGATCTCCTGCTCGCGTGTATGCTGAAGACGAGAGGCAAAACCTGCCAGAATGCTGTCTTTCTTGTTTTCGCGTGCGCAGATCACAAATGGGAAGCCAAAGCGCTCATGGTAAGCTGCATTCAGTTGCGTGAAAGTAGCAATCTCTTCAGGGGAGAGACGATCCAATCCCGCCGCCGCTTGCTCGTTAGTAGATGATGGTGAGAGGGTGCCAGCCAGGGCAGCTCGTCCTACAAGATCAGGGTGAGCACGTAATAATGCCATTTGCTGTTCTACTGGAGCAGCGTACATTATTGTAGAAAGAGTTTGCTGAATTTGTGCCAGATCAGCAAATGGTCGCTTATCCCATGCTGCGGTAACAATCCAGGGTGGCCCTTCAAATAGTGGAGTGAGTGCCTGGACGAAGTGATCTTGATCGAGGGTGTTGATCTCTTGCAGAGTTCTCTTTTCTATTGCCATACGTATTCCCTCAATTCCAATAAATGTAAACGGGCGGCATCGACGTAACCAGAAGGCATTGAATGTTGTATAATCTTTTGCGGCCCTTGTCAAGGGCTCACGGGGCTATCCAAACGTCGTGCGCGTTGACCCGTAGGGGCATGCCTTGCGTGTGCCGAGTGGGTGGGCAGAGTACCGAGTGCGCAGACAGAGTGCATGGCACGCCACTCGGCACACGCAAGGCATGCCCCTACGGACGGGTGGGCGATGAACAGGAGATTGCCATGCTGTTTACAAATGCAACTATCATTACGATGAATCCCAGGCGTGACATTATCAGTGATGGGGCGCTTGCTATACAGGATAACCGTATTGTCGCTATCGACAAAACATCCGTCTTGCAGGCACGCTATCCCGATGAAGAGGTTATCGATGTGAGAGGGAAGATGATCATTCCTGGTCTGATCGATACGCACGTCCACCTGGCGCAGGCATTGATCCGTGGGTGCGCCGATGACATGGCGCTTATACAATGGCTCTGTGAGCGCGTCTGGGTGTTACAGGGTAACTTTACACGCGATGATGGCTATGTCAGCGCACGATTATGTATTGCCGAGATGCTGCGTTCGGGCACAACGACCTTTCTCGAATCGATGCTTGCACATCGCTACGGCTTCGATGGTATTGCACGTGCGGTTGAAGAGAGCGGCATCCGCGGCTGTCTGGCTGGCATCGTGATGGATATTGGCACCTACGCAACTCAGGCCAATGCCATGCATCCTGGCATGATCGAGAACCGGGAAACAAGTCTGCGGGGTGTGCTGGATATGCACAGCAAATGGCAGGGCGCGGCCAATGATCGTATCCATGTCTGGTTTGGCCCCAGAACGCCGGGAGGCGTTACCTCAGAACTCTATCGCGAGATGAGTGATCTGGCCCATGAGCGGGATATGGGCATCACGATGCACCTGGCAGAGGTCGAAGCCGATAAAAGCTATCTCAACGAGAAGTATGGCCTGACTCCGGTTGACTACGCTGAGAGTGTCGGGCTGCTCGGACCACGCACGGTCCTGGTCCATATGGTCTGGCTTACGCCGCCGGAGATTGATAAGCTGGCAACTACAGGTACTCACGTTTCCCATAATCCATCGTCTAATAGCAAGCTGGCCTCGGGTGTGTGCAAAGTACCGCTGATGCTTGAGCGTGGAGTCAATGTCGCGCTTGGCTGTGATGGCGGTCCGAGCAATAACGATTACGATATGATCCGCGAGATGAAACTGGCCGCGATCATCCACAAAGCCGTGACGAACGATCCCTTGATTGTTCCAGCCGAGACAGTGTTGGAGATGGCGACAATCAATGGAGCGCGAGCGATGGGCCTGGAGCACGAAATTGGCTCGCTGGAAGTTGGCAAAAAAGCCGATCTCGTCGTGATTGATCTTGAACGTCTGCATACCACGCCTTCTATCAACCCTGTCTCCACTCTGGTCTATGCCGCAACAGGCGGAGAGGTTGACACCGTCGTCGTGGACGGCAAAATTGTGGTGGCTCAGGGTCAGTTGCTCTCCCTGGATGAACATGAAGTGATAGCGCAGGCACGTAAGCATGCAGCACAACTCTACGTTCGAGCAGGTATCGACGTGAAACCAAAGTGGCCTGTTCTGTAGGGATGCGATTACCTAGCAGGGCGATTGAAACGTCCCGTAGTGGCAGGCCTTGCGTCTGCCGGGAGGCTGCCACTACGGGACGTTTCAATCGCCCTGCATGCCTCTATACTTGTAGAAAGCACAGACAGAGACTATACTCAATACGGAGGGAGATTATAGTTCCAAAGAATCTAGCGTTTTATTTCACACGCCATCTTCTTCGTTTGATTTCTACGGCAAAGCCGTAGGGGCTGAACTACTTAGGCCGCTACTCCCTTTGCTTGCGCATCAGGCATACGTGAGCACGAGAGGGTCAACCTCTCTGACGGGAGCGCTTTTACCCGTGAGACCGACTTATCACGGAACCGACAAACACTCTTCAATTGAAAAAGGTGCTCCGGATAAGCAGTGTACCTGCTAGAGAACATCGTGTCAAGAATCGTGAACAAACTGTCAGAAAACGCTCTGAATCACGAGAAAACGCTAGATTCTGGAAAACTAGTTGTTATACTAGTATATAGGGGGATATATGCAAAAACGCCTCAAAAAAATCTCTGTCATTGGTTCACTTGCCTTGCTCCTGGCACTCATCCTGGCCTTCAGTTCATTCACTACCAGTTCCGCCAGTGCCGCGTCACTTGCGACATGGAGCGGGCAAACAACTGGTTGGGCAAACGTCAGAACAGGAACCAACACAAGTGCACAATTAGTTACAACGTATGCACCTGGCGCAAGAGTAACTGTCTATGCAACCGTCTCGGGCCAGATTGTCTGGTCCGGCGTCTCAACATGGTATCGCGTTTCCAGCCTCAGTAGTTCGCCACGCTTCATCTATGGTGGCGTGGTGACTACAATCAGCATTTCTGGTAATAGTGATACCGTACCCTCGGTACAAGGAAAAGAGATCGTCGTCAGTGTATCGCGTTCATGGCTCTACGCATATCAAAATGGCAACCAGGTCTTCAATGCCGCTGTGATCACTGGCCGTTCTGCGCTACCAACGCCCACAGGCACCTTCCACATCTTTGCCAAACTCAGTCCCACAACCTTCTATTCACCATGGCCATACGGGTCGCCTTACTGGTATCCTCCAACCCATATCAACCATGCACTGGAGTTTGCGGGAGGCGGTTACTTCCTGCATGACACATGGTGGCACACAGTATACGGTCCTGGTACGAACAACTGGCACCATGATCCGGTCTATGGCTGGCAGTGGGGAACACATGGCTGTGTTGGCATGCCCGATAGCGCCGCTTCCTGGCTCTATAACTGGGCACCAATTGGCACAACCGTACAGATCAATCCGTGACAGGTTAACAATGGATGAGTTGGTGTGTCGAGCCGCTCCCCGGGCGGGGGCAAGCCCGGCCCCATAAGCGTCAAGTGACGGAGGCAGAAACATGCGATGAGATGGCTCCCAGGGCGACCGCCTGACAATGACCCAGAAGTTCAGGAAGAACGGGCAAACGTATCGAGATGAGCATCAGCAGCAAAACGCATGCCAGCGACAAACCAACGCAAGCGCAGCCAGCCCTCCCACAGCGTTTGCCAGCCAGGTGGCCCATCCGAGGTACGTCGCAGAAATCCTCCCAGTTGAGCCACGCTGAAGACGAACTGCTCAATGGTCAGCCGCTCGACCGCCACGGCTTGCTGCGAGGCGATCACCTGCGCCTCCTCTGGCTCGACCCACACCATGGCTGGCTGCTCGGGCTCTTCACGACAGAGGTTGCGCACCGGCAGCAAGCGCACCGCAATGGGAGAGACGATGGCCAGCAGATTCTCTCAACTGCCTTGCTCCTGCAGATGGCGCTGCTCCAGACTGCACCCCGTTTTCACCCCACGATGAAAATCCTCAATCGGCCACCTCGAACTGTAATGGTGCACGGCTTGCCAGGCCTGCTCGACGCTCTCCACCGGCAGAGCACTCAGTAGGATCCATTCCAGGGCTTCCACCTCCTGGCTCTGCGGCTCCCGGCGCCTGTTGGACCCATGTTTCTGGCTGGGCGCAAACTCCCGCTGGGCTTCCTCCTTGCCAGGTGGCTCCGGCTCCCACACCCGCACCACCCAGATCTGCAGGGAATCACTTCCAGCGTCCGGACCTTCCTCGGGGGGGAGCAGGTGCATGCATCCCCAACTGAGCTGGACCTGGGCGGTTCGGGCTCGTCGCTCATGCTCGCTGGGCACATCGATGCTGCCGTGCGCCTGGGCCGACCAGGATTTCGCTCGGTCGAGCAGATGATCCAGTTCGGGCTCGACCTGCTCCTGCTCACTTTTGACACGTCGATTCTGGGCCGCTCGCACCAGGAAGAAGGTCCCCATCTGCCGACAGCGCTGCAAAAAGGCAAACATATCGGCATAGCGGTCTGCCACATGGATCCACACCTTTCCCGCCGGAGGCGAACCCACCTGCTCCACCGCTCGCGTCCACACCTCACTTTCCCGTGGTCGCTCTGGGCGCTCTCGGCTGCTCTGTTTGCTCCCATCAGCCTTGCGAGGAGTCGACTGGCGCACCCAGGCTTCTTGATGCAGCAGTCCGAGCACGCGCTCACGGCTGCCTCTGGGTACCACCGCCAGCACCGTGTGCACGAAGAAGCCGCGATGGGTGCCATTGCCAATGGGCCCTAAGCCGCTGATGGCTGGACGATAGCCATAATCCAACTGCGTATCATCATGCACGATGAGTATGACCCCTGGCTCTTGCTCCACCTGCTGACGTGTCTGCTGCCAGACCGGGCGACTGATCGCCTCATGGGTCACCCCATCGGCTCGCACCAAACGGTAGGCCGCCTTGAGAGCGGCCCAGTTTCCGCCCATCTCTCGGGGCAAGCTGCCTTGTGGATCAGCGGCCATGCAGGCCGCTACGCGCACCAGGCGCTTGCTTCGTCGTGGATCGCCTAACTGGGCCGCTCCAAACGTTTCCTGAGCCCATGCCAGCGGATCGGTGAGGCTGCTTGCATCCATCGGTTTCTCCTTTGCTGTGTTTCTCTCCTCCTCTTCTTAACACGAGATGGCTGCCCCGCTCAGACGAGCCGCATACTCTTCTACCGCTTCTACCCGTAATAGCTGGTAATTGTCAGGCGATCGCCCTGGGAGGGGCTTGACAGAACAAACTCAACTATTGTTAACTTGGCGCTTATGGGCGGGGGCAAGTCCGACCCCTACGAGATGGTGTCGTATGCGTTACACTGTATACGATGCCGTCTTATCATCACAAGCGAAGAGCATCATTTATGTCGGGGCATGCTCTTTCACATTTTGTCTACCCGGAAGCACCTGGACATCCACTCCACGCTTCGCCATGTATTTTATCTCAGATTTCAGACCGTTCTTGCCCAGGATGTAGGTTGCCATGAACAGCTTTTTTTGGCCTTGCGCATCGTATACGTCGATACGCAGCCGCTCGTGCTCTTCCAGGGGAAACTGACACCCTCCTGTGGCCCCCGCCGCTCTTTCAGCACAAAGACAGGACGGTTCGCACCCGCATGTTAATGCATCGGATGATCTGGACGGCGCAAAGATAAACATACATACGTCGTTACAATACACTTTTGTGTTCAACAGCATCCTGGGCAGCTCTATGCGACAAATTCCTTCGTCGAACAACTGAACCGTGATCGTTGTATCTTCCATCGTTACCTCTTTCTTGCCTGGCAACATACCATCCATGGATGAGCAGCGGAAGATCATGAGCAGTTCCAATAGCAAGATCTTTCTCGTCAGTGCCGTGACGAGCTACTCATTTCCTCTTCGTACCGCTTCCCTACCTTGCAGCACTTCAATGTGTTCTTGAGATAACACAATACAAGTTTGCACATGAGCAACGTGCTTCATTCCAGGGCCCCTTGCCTGCTCAATAGCTTTGCCCTACGTTGATTATTCCCCATATATGCATTTTACACTTATATGCGCCCAGATGCAAGAGATTAGCCCTATATAACAGGGTTGTTGCAAAGTCCTCCGTAGGGGTTGTGTCTTGCACCCACCCGCGGACCCTCTTTCTCCCATGCCCTCTGGTAGGGATCGCGGGTGGGTGCAAGACACAACCCCTACGGAGACCCCCATCGGCCACTTTGCAACAGCCCTGCCCTATATCAGGGATATCCAAAACGTGAGCGATGGGTTGACACCTCCGGCAGTCGCCGTATGATGCTTGAAAGGGGTGCGTAGTCGAATTGGGCAAAAAACTTCACCGAGGAGCGCTGTAGGGTGTCACCAGGGGCAGGGTTGCGGGCAATACGGGTATCTTTCTTCCTGCTCTCTTATTGCATCTGAGTGATACAATAAGCCTAAAGTCAAGAACAAAAAGGATCGGACATTCATTGCCAAGCCAGTCTGGAAAGGACCAATACCTGTGAACGAAGCTCAGATCAGCCGGTACATCACCGAGACGTTTGAGGGCGTGGATGTTGTGCTCGCTTCGAGCAACAGCTTCTTCTTCTACAACCCGGATAGTAACTTACCGCCGGATCATAGGTTTCCGTTTGTGACGATTGTGACGAGCGATATCTATGACCAGTTCTCCAATCTCAACCGCCCGTCGGTCTTTCGATTGAACATCGGTATCAGCAAGCAGACGTTTCGCTCGCTCATAGGCTCGCCCTCGCTCCCTTCCGACAGAGACAGCGCGGCGATCCGCGGCGAGAACTCTAGCGACTACGACTTCACCGCCCTGGATCAGTTGATGCCTCACCCTGTATATGGCCGGATGTTCTGGGTGTGCGTGCTCAACCCCAGCGACGAGACGTTTGAAACGAAAGTGCGGCAGCTACTGGCCGAGGCTTATGACCTGGCGGTGAGCAAGTACAAGAGACAGGCAGCCCGCAGATAAGCTCCAAAAAAGGCGGCAGTACCCAGATTTTTTGTCATTTTCAAGTCTCCGGGCTTTTTTTGCCCAATTCGACTGCGCACCCCTTTCAAGTTTCATGTGACGAGGTGTCATGGGTTCTCGTAGGGGTTGGTCTTGCACCCACCCGCCAGCGGTACAGAGACGGAATGGGTATCTGCAGTAGATGAAAAAAAAGATTAGTGAAAGAAGAGGTATACGCCCCATTGCAAACACATCCAAGTTTTTGACTTAGAGGAAGGCGTATACCCCTCTTGTGTAGTTTAGAGGACAATTCGTATAGATGCAATAGGAAGACGTTCAGGCCGGACCGATCTCCTAGTTTCAGTACCCTCAAGCGGGTCGTAAAAGTATACTTGCTCCTGCCGCCTCCACGAAGGAAAGTAGAGCTCGTTATTCGGCTGGCAACGGTGCTGCGCTCCTACCTCCGGTCAGCCAGCCGAAAGGAAGTATACACACGAAAACCTAAGAGGTCAAGTGAAGATGCACTATGGCTCGGCCCAATCCGGCAACTCTGCCTCACCAGAGCTGGCTTCCACCACACGACTGCTCCCAGCAACGCGTTCAAATACTTCCAATCCTCACTCCATGCCAGGCATTCATCTGGAAGCTTCTGCCAATCTCCCAGCACAACCTCGATATGAGTAACCTGCTGCATCGCGCACTCTCCTTCTAATCGTGAACTGGTTCCTTACCGTCTCACTATCGTCCAACTCGCAAGAGTCTACCCTATTCATGCATAACTGACAAGTCCTACGCATAATTGGGCAGAGCGATTCAAACGTCGCCGCCTTGACCCGTAGTGGCAGGCCTTGCGTCTGCCGAGTGGGTGGGCAGAGGGCATTATGGACAGGTTGAGTGCATCGCGAGCCACTCGGCAGACGCAAGGCCTGCCACTACGGATTGGCCCCATAATTCCAGGGCTTCAGAATCATTATTACATGCCGATAGACATAAGTATATCAAGCGGGCAGCAATTGCTGGCTTGATACGATGTGTAAGGCGTCCTTGCAGCTTGATACGATGTGTAAGGCGTCCTTGCAGATCTCCTCTTGCAATGGACATTCTCGAAAGAGAACATGTTATGGATGATGCAGTCTCTTCTTCGTCTCACCCCTCTTCCAACGCTTCTGAGCGCCTTCCCGATGGCCTGCGCTTCGCGCTCTTCTATGCCGATCATGGCTGGCGCGTCTTCCCGCTGCACTACGTCCTGGCGGACCAGAGCTGTAGCTGCGCGAATCCGAAGTGTAGCAGGATTGGCAAGCACCCTATGACCAAAAACGGCGTGAAGGATGCGACCAGTAGTGCGACTCGTCTTCAGGAATGGTGGCGGCGCTTTCCTCATGCGAATGTGGGCATTGCCACCGGCAAAGGCTTACTGGTCGTGGATATCGATCCGCGTCATGGCGGCTCCTTAGAGCAACTCAAGAGCATGATCGCGTTGCCAGTCACGTCGACTGTGCAGACTGGCGGTGGCGGTTGGCACCTGTACTTCCTGTACAATAAGCGCGACTACGAGGTGCACAATTCTACTAGCAAGCTGGCACAGGGCATCGATACGCGTGGTGAGGGCGGCTATGTGGTCGCTCCCCCGAGTAACCATCTGCTGGGGAAGTATCGTTGGACCGAGCGCCGCAGCACGCCAGACAAAGCTCCCACCCTGCTCCTGCAGCGATTAGGAGCCAGAACTCCCACGCAGCCTCCCTCCGGGCCGCAAGCGGCCCTGCAAAAAAAGCTAGCAACGCAGATGGAACTGGCGGCCCA
>WNGE01008014.1_pt1 | contig 11377 bp, 13 predicted proteins | sample 5400651 | NCBI WGS metagenome assembly WNGE01 (sample SAMN13153370, study PRJNA577476) | soil metagenome | isolation source: 60 cm soil or saprolite under grassland replicate 2 | place: USA:California | collected 2016-06-15 | reverse complement strand
AGCTCGAAGTTCGGCTCGTCCGGCGGATGCGGAGCGATCACGTGGGCAAAGATGGCCACGCCGACCACGCACAGGGCCACGATGGCCCCGGCGACCACCACCCCGCTGCGCGCCACGCGACGCACACGCCGGCCCCATTGGACGCCTGGCGTCCAACTCGGGCGGGCGGCGATCGCGTCGCTCACGCAGGTCCGGACTGGCGGGACACGCTCCCGCTCGGGCTCATGCGCTGGAAGCTAGCACAATCCCGAGCCTAGGGCAGGGTGCAGGAGCCGAAGATGGCGAACGATCCGTCGTCCTCGACGACCGAGCCGCCCCACCGTCCCGTCCCCGACCCGATCACCATGTTCCACGCCTTGCCGTTGTCTACTCCCTGGAGCATGAGCTGTTCACCGACCACGCTCGAGGCCTTGATGTCCGTCTTGCGCCCGCTGCCGTCGTTGGCGGTCAGGACCCCGCTCTTCACGTCCACCCGGAGGAAGGTCGGCAGGTTGTTGCCCTCCTGGGGGGCAGCGCGCTCGCACTTGCCATCGGCCGTGCACTCGACCATGGACGTGACGGCGCAGAGCATGGGCGCCGATCCGTCGTACTTGCCCGCGGCGGCCGCCGGCCACATCGTACCGAAGCCTGCCACCACGACGCAGAGTACCGCCGCCTGAAGCCTGATCATTGTCCGTCTCCCCATGGCTAGTTGACCGAGTAGCCGCGCGCCTGGAGGCACGTGGCCTGCGCGCGATTGAACGTATCCATTTGCGATGCCTGCATCTGCTGCGCCTGCGCCTGCTGCGCTTCCTGCTGCCGTACCTGGTCGCGCCGGCGCATCCCGCCGAGCATGCCGCCGGTGGCGGCGCCGATGGCCGCACCCTTGCCCGCATCTCCTCCGATGGCGCCTCCCACCGCCCCGACCGCCGCACCTCGGGCGCCGCCGCGCAGGACTCCGCCCTGCGGCGCCTGAGCGGGCGGCGGCGCTTGCGCCATGGGCATGCCCGGATTGATGCCGGTCTGCTGGGTCGCCCACGCCTGACACTCCGCCTGGTCCTGCGCCTGACGCTGAGGCGTCTGGCCCTTTTGCGGGTAGACGAACGTTTGCCCCCACGCCGCGCCAGAGGTGAACAGGAGCACTCCCGCCGCCGCTCCCGCCTTCGTCCATCGGGATGTCTGTCGCATCATCTCCGCTCCTCCTTGGTAGTAATGCCGATACTGCTCGTGGGTCGGATCACCGCCGCGTGCCCCCGTCCGGCTCCGGTGGCTCCGGTTTCTTCATGCCCGCCGCCGCATCGAGTAGCCGCTCCAGAGCAGACTCCGCGGCTTGACGGAGATCTCCAGATTCCCGAAGGGGAGCGGGCGCGTACCGGATTCGATCTCGACACTTTCCCCGTCCGGCCCTCCCAGGCCCTGGGCGAGGCCGACGTTGTAGAGATTGGCGGCGAGCCGCAGACGCGGGTCCAATGGATCGGCGTCCAGCGCGCCCGGCGACAGCTCCGCGAGCACGAAGAGGTATTCGCGGCTCAGGCCTATCCCCGGCCCCCGTCCCGCCAGCACTGCCTCGGGCTCCTCATCGAAGCGGGCGGACAGGCCGAGGCGAATCAGGAGGTGCTCCGAATACTGGCTCGGTCGCCCCGTGGATGGCACGCTGGCCGTCAGCGCCTTCTCGAATCTTGCAGCCGGCCGCGCCCATCTCCGGGGAGGCGTGAGGAGAGAACTTGCCCGAAACCCACGCGATCCTGTCCGTGGCGCGAAGATCCGCACGCTGGGCGAATGTGCCCATGGCTTCAGTTGACCGTATAGCCGCGGGCCGACATGCAGGCGCTGAAGGCGCGATTGTAGTTGGATCTGCCCTGGGCCATCGCATTCTGCTCCTGAGCCGCGTACGCTTGCTGCTGTTGTTGCTGCTGCTGCATCTGCTGCTGCGCCTCCTCGTTGGACCGGGCCCGCCGCATGAGCCCAAACAGTCCGCCGACGGCGGCGCCGATGGCGGCACCTTCTCCGGCATTACCACCGATGGCACCCCCGACCGCTCCCAGCGCCGCACCACCAAGGCCGCCTTCGAGGGCGCCGCCCCCGAGAGACTGCTGCTGCGGAGTCGAATACCTGGGCGGGGGCGGAGCCATGGCCACCCGCGGATTCGCCGGGTCGAAGCCGGTCTGCTGCACGGCCCAGCCGTAGCATTGGCCCTTGTCCGATTCCTCCTGCTGAGGTGACTGGCCGCGCGTTGGGTAGATGTAGGGCTGAGCGGGAGGCGGCGGCGGCGCGTAGACGGGGGGCGGAGGCGTGTATGCGGGCATGGGAGCCGGGGGTGGCGGCGGCTGGTAGCCGCCATAGCCGCCGCCGAACTGCCCTTGGCCGCCGGCGCAGCCCATGAAGACCTGGGCCGAGAGGAACACACCAGCGAACCATTTGGTCATACGGTTATCTCCCTTCCGTCGTGAGTCGTGGACCCGCGAGGTATCCCACCGCGGGTGCCTGGCGAGAGCTACGGCAGCGCGCACTGCCCAAATATGACGAATCCCTCTCCGTCTCCCGCCGCCGTCGCCGACATCTTCCCGCTGGCTTCGTTGATGAGCACCGTCCATCCCCGCTCGCCCTCGGCCCCGCTCAGTATCATCTTGTTATTCGCCCGGTCGAGGCTGCGGATGGAGGTCTCCCGGGGCTTGTCGGCTCCGAGCTCCCAGAGCTTCATGGCCTTGACGTCGACCTTGAAGAGCGCCGGGAAGTTCACCTTCTCCGCGTTGCGCCGCTGGCATCTGCCATCCGCCACGCACTCACTCACCGTCATCGCGGCACAGATCAGCGGGGCCGCTCCGTCGTATTTCCCGGCCGCCGCGCTCCACGGTGGAGACAGGCCTGCCCCGGCGACCCCGAGGACCGCCAGGCCCGAAACGAGGAGCTTCACGGCAACGCTCCGATCGTTCATCAGCGGACCGTGTAGCCGCGGGCGGACATGCAGGCGCTGAAGGCCCGCTCGTAGTTCGATCGACCCTGGGACATGGCATTCTGCTGCTGCGCGGCGTACATCTGCTGCTGTTGTTGTTGCTGCTGCATCTGCTGCTGCTGTTGCTCCTCGTATCGCATCCTGCGCATGCCCCCGAAGAGCGCGCCCACCCCCGCGCCGATGGCCGCGCCCTTGCCCGCGTCACCGCCGATGGCGCCTCCGACCGCTCCCAGAGCGGCGCCGCCCGCGGCGCCCCGGAGCATGCCGCCCTGAGGGGCCTGGGGCTGACCGTAATACTGTGGAGGAGGGGGCTGAGCCATGGCCACCTGGGGATTCGCGGGGTCGAAGCCGGTCTGCTGTACCGCCCAGCCGTAACACTGCCCCTTGTCTGATTCCTGCTGCGGGTAGCTCTGGCCGCGATCCGGATAAATGTAGGGCTGGGCCGCACCCGGCTGCGGAACCGCCACCATGAGACCCGCGAGCACGAATAGAGCGACGCGTCTGCCGCATCCGATCATGCATTCTCCTCCACCTGATTGACGAGTGTAGTGTCTCCGCGTGGCCGGCCCGCGACGCGCCACTCGGCGAATGGTAGCACACCGCCGCGGGCCACTCCCCTCAGACACCGTCGTCTCCTCGATATGGGTTATTATGCATGGCAGTATCGGCGACTGTCCTGAGACGGCCCGCCCTGAAGGCGGGTGACCTCGCACACCTGCTCCGAGCGGAGGTGCACGTTCATGGGGACGGTTCATGATCCAAGCCCATGGAAACCATTCTGCTAGTCGACGACGAGCCCGAGGTGCTGGGCGTGACGAGCAGTATCTTGCGAGCGGAGGGGTATACGATCGTGCCGACGGGGGATCCGCGCGAGGCCCTTCGCATTGCCCGCTCGCGGCAGGAGCCGCTCGACCTGCTCCTTACCGATGTGGTGATGCCGGGCATGAATGGGCGCGAGCTCGCGGGCCGGCTCCGGGTCTTCCGTCCCGGCATCAAGGTGCTGTTCATGTCTGCGCACAGCGCCGAGACAGTGGAGAACTATGGCATTCGGCTCGCCCCCGGCGAGTCCTTCGTCGTCAAGCCGTTCGCGGTCGCGGACCTGGTGAGTAAGGTCCGCGGGGTGCTGAACGGCCAGTTGCCCGTCGCGGGACCACACGGACCGTAAGCCACTCGAGGGAGTGAGATCTACTCGAATATGACGAACCCACCAGAGACGAAGGTGAAGGTGTATCGCGCGGAAGATGCGCCTCCGCGAGCGCTCGCGGGCGAAGTGGTGGCGGTGCTCGGCTACGGGAACCTCGGACGCACCGCCGCCCTGAATCTCCGCGACTCGGGGATCAAGGTCCGGGTCGGCAATCAGGAGGACGAGTATGCCGAGCGGGCCCGCTCCGAGGGATTCGAAGTCGTCCCGCTGACCCTCGCCTCGTCGGATGACGTCGTGTTCGTGCTCCTCCCGGATGAAGTGATCCCCGCGGTCTTCGAACGGGACGTCGCCCCCGCCCTCCGGCCGGGCAGCGCCATCGCCTTTGGCTCGGGATATAGCCTCGCCTTCGATCTCATTCACCCCCCCGAGTCTGTCGACGTGCTTCTCGTGGCGCCGCGCATGGCCGGAGTATCGGCGCGCGCCCGCTATGTAGCGGGCGACGGCTTCTGGGGCTGCGTGGGCGTGGAAGCGGATCGAAGCGGTCGGGCGCAACAGCGCATGCTGGGCCTCGCGGAGGCCCTGGGCGTCCTCCGCGCCGGCGCCGTCCAGATGACCGCCAAGGCCGAAGCGTCGCTGGATCTCTTCGTGGAGCAGACGGTGGGCGCCGTCCTCGGCATGGCCATCATGACCGCGTTCGAGGTAGGCCGCGATGCGGGCATCCCCGCCGAGGCCCTGGCCCTCGAGATGTACATGTCGGGCGAGATGGAAATCGTCTTCCGCTCCTTCCGCGAGGCGGGCTTCTTCCGATCTTCCGAGGATCACGGGCCGACGGCGCTCTTCGGCGGCATGCTTCGCACCCTCGAGATGGACAGGGAGGCGATTACGACCAGCTTCCGGGCGACCCTGGAAGACATCAAGAGCGGTGGCTTCGCCCGGCGTTTCCAGGAAGAAGCCAAGAACGGCTATCCGATGCTCGACATGGCCCGGGCCATGATTCACGGACCTTCGCCGATTACTGACGCGGAAGCGCGGCTCCGGCTGCTGTCGGGTTCACCCGCCCCCGGATCAGATCAACCAGACAAGACGTGAGTCCCTCGTCGGAGAGCACTCCCCTCTCCGATTCCGTGTCCACGGGGCGACCATGACGACCCCGGATGCGGTATGGAAGGCGCCGGTAACGGCAGCCGAGCAGTCGGACCGGCTCAAAGCCCAATCCATGGCCGCCCTCCCCGTCCGTGACATTCGCGCTGAATCCATGGAGTCGTACTGGCGTGACTGGGAGGCTCTGCGGACGGCCCCGAACGGGGAGCTCCTGAACGTGTTTCCCTCGGTGCTCCTGGATGAGATCGGCTGGCTCCAGAGAGGCGAGGCATACCTGCGCCTGCCCGACGGCAGCCGCTGGGTTCTCGCGAGCGGGCGAATCCCGCGCGAGGATACCGCGCACGACAACGCCTTTCTCCGGCGATTGCACGCGCTGCTGCTCGAGCACCAGGCGCTCCGACGGCCTCATCAGTCGGCGAGGACTACCATTCTGCTCGAAGCGGATACGCTCGACATCCGGCGCGTGTTCTGCACCGACTGTCGCGCTTGGTGCGACCTCCAGGTCGATGCTGAAGAGGCCGATCGGACACTGGGTCCGTGGCCCGGCGGCGCCGAATGGCGACGTCCCGTGCGACCCCAGGGAGCCTGATCGGCTCCTTACACGGGCTCGCCGGTTTGGCCAGGCGAGGCGGCAGCGGGCATTCGTAACGGAGGGAAGCGCGCCGGCAAGTCAGCCGCTTCCACCTGGAAGAGCGCCTGCGCTTCACGCAGACCACGGAGCCGATGCGAGCCGAGGCTCCGGAAGCGTAGGCCGGCAGGTCGGGAACGGCCCACCGCCTCGCGGGCCGCGGCCGAGAGCAGAATCTGGCCGCCGTGGGCCACCGAGCAGATGCGGGCGACGGTGTGCACGGCGAGCCCGACGTACCCGGCATCCGTGAGGGTGGGGCGTCCGGCATGAACGCCGATACGGATCTTGACCTCGACACCGTCGGGCCACGCCCGTCCCCCCGCCGCCCGTTCGATAGACAGAGCGGCCTCGAGCGCCTTCGGCGCTCGATCGAAGACTGCGAAGAATTCGTCCGCGCGAGCGTCGACCTCGCGGCCGCCCACCCGGCTCACGGAAAGACGGATCAAGGCGCGAACATCGGCGAGGAGGCTCGCATACCGATCGCCCAGCCGTTGCAGGAGGTTGGTGGACCCTTCGATGTCGGTGAGAAGGAACGTCACGTGCCCGGTGGGCAAGGTTCGCGCTTCGCTCGCCTGAGCTTCGACCTGGCCGCGGAGCCGCTCGTTCTCCACGGCCAGCTTCACCGCCGCCGTGACCGTCTTCACCAGGTCCGGATTGTCCAGTACCGCGCGGTCGTGCACGAGGGCGGTCATGGCTTGGCCGTGGCGCTCGAGGAGCGTCACCGCGCGACCTTCCCCATCGGGAGGCAACGTGGCGGGCCGGCCCGTCCCGTCGAGGTATATGCCGCCCGAATCGGACCAGTGCAGGACGGAGAGCGTGGGATCGCGAAGGGCCACGCGCAGACGCCGCTCGAACTCAGACGGGGTGTCGACCTGCCCAAGCTCGATCACCAGGCGGCCGGCCGTCGCCGCGCTCATCTGAGACTGCAACTGGCCGGTCATGAACCCGATGGGCACAATCCCGTACTTCTTGGCGGCGCCGAGAAGCTTCTTGCGCGCCCGCTCGCGAGCCGCTTCATCCTCGAAGGCCACCTTCGTGAAGCGCGCGAGGGCGTTACGGACGTGCGACTCGTCGTGGATCGGCAGTCGCCGGCGCCCGCGCGAATCTACGTAGGCGAAGGCGCTCTTGGGCAACTTCTTCCGGTCCCTGGAGCTGAGCTGGCTCATGGCTGCGCTATGCCGCTTCGGGCACCCGCCATGGCAAGGCCAGAGCCAGATGGCGCCCGCCTTCAGCGAAGACGAGTCGAGAGCACGTGAGCTCGTCCAACGTGGAGTTGGCCCGCTTCGGCGCCATCCACGTCGACCTGTGCGTCTGCCCGCTGCCCATGCGGGCAAATTTAGCACGATAGAAAACAGCTCTCGTGAGAAATGCCGGGACGAATTGGCACTCAGCCGCTGAAGGTCACCGAGGCAAGGGCATCGAGCAGCCCGTCGGAATTCAACTGGATAGCGTTCGCCAGCGTCTTGCCGTCTTGAAGCGTGCTGTGAGCCGTGAAGCTCCTCCCGATAGCAATATGATCGCCGGACACGCCATCGAGGAGGAAAATCTCAATGCCGTTGCTCAGGACAATGTGGTCGGGTGACCCTCCCGGAGGATGCCGACGAGGATCGGGCCAGCCGTAACGCCAGCCGTGACGCCAGCCGTGACGGCTGTCCCTACTGCTCCGGGCTCGCGGTCTCGTGCCAGGCATGGCGAAGCACGACGATCTTTTGAATCCGTCCGGCTCGAAGCTCCGCCCTGATGACGTCACCAGCACTGACGAGAGCCAGGTCGGTCGCCGTCTTGTGGTCGGTGACCACCCTGGCCTCAGTGGTCACTCTGTGCTCGGAAACGCGTCCGAGGCTGTTCATGCAGACGATGCGTCGAGTCTCTCTATTGATGTCCACCACCGTCATCCGGCCCGTCTGAATGGACCCGGTCAGGTCCTGTGCTATTGCCACGTCATGCGGAAGGAGAAGGCCCACGATCATCGCGGTTCCGACGCCGATCCGTCTCAAGAGCTCCATGGCCGGCTTCCTCCCATTTCGAGGTTCGCTCCGCGGTCCTCGGGGTCGCCCGACCTCTTCTCGGCTCGCCGGATACCCCGAAAGGATCCATGCTTCGGCGGAGTCTCAGCATCAGGAATGCCACGTCTTCACTCTGCGAAAACGTGGGGTTCCGACACGGGGTCCGTAGAGAGGAGGACACCCTGCCCGAGACCCGGAAACCGCGACTCGGGCGCGAAGGAGAAGGGAGGTGAGGGAAGTCGTCTTCTGTCCTTGTTGCGAAGGCTCGGGCGTTGCCGTCATCGCCCCTCCCTTCGCCCGACGCAATCAGGATCGAGAGACCGCGAGCCGTCAGGCACCTGAGGAAAGTTCGCCATGAGCGGCTCAGGGCGCGGGGCCGAGCGATCGAAGCATATCGCGGGCCTGCGGCACCTCCGTAAGCTCCCAGCGGGAGCGATCGGTCGGGGCAGGCTCGTCGAGCACGCCCTGAAGCTCCTGTCGCGCTTCCGCGAGCCGATCCATTTTGATGTAGAGCTTGGCCAGCTCCATCCGGGCGCCGCTGAGATGCGGAGCAAGCCTCCTCGCCGTTTTGAAATGCTCCTCGGCCTTGGCCTTGTCCCCGCCCAAGATGGCAGGTACCTCGCGGTCGAGGCTCCCGGCCATAACGTGCCCGTCGACGTTGTCGGGATCGAGACGCAGCACCGTGTCCACTTCACGCCGGATGGTCTGAAGCGTCAGCAGGGAGCGGAGCAGTCCCTTGACCTGCGCCCAGCTGCCGAGATTGATCGCGTACCAGAGGTGGCCCTCCGCGTCCTTCGGCCTCTGGGCGATGGCTCGTTCGGCCACGGCGCGGCCGCGTTCGTAGGCGGCCAGTCGGGCCTCCTCGGTGACCGCACGGTTCTCCCCGTAGAGGAACCACGCGCGGGAAAGGGTGACCAAGATCCGCGGGTCGCCGGCCTCGTCGCGCGCGACGGCCGCTTCCAGCAGATCACGCGCACGGTCGATACGGGTCGGATCCGCCCGGAAGTCGTGCAGGAGCGCGCGCGCCGTCTCGAGGGGCGCCGGAACCGGCGACGCCGCTACGCTGGCGAGCACCGCAACGATCCCACCCGCGATCCGAAATCGGCGCCGGTGCTTGCTGTTCATCGGTCGGCCGAACCGAAGGCCCGAACGCGCTTGCGGCACGCCCGCAAATTTACCCTGAAATCAGCGGCCGATGAAAAATGCCGAGGCAAACTGGTCTTGTCTGCCTCGAGCATGGTCTAGAGCCTCCTTCAATGGAATCGGACCGCCTTCTCGGGTCTCGCGCGCTTGTCGGGTCCCTGGTGGAGCGGCAGCTCCAGGCGCCGCGTGATGATCTCCCGGTAGGCGGGGTCCACCGCGCGCCTACTCGAGGCTCTCGGCGACGAGCTCGGAGATGTCCTTGACCTGGAGCGTCTCCTCGGCGCCCGCGACCTTGCGCCCGAGGTCGACCATGGCGAGGCAAAAAGGGCAGGCCACACCCACGACGTCGGGCTTGGAATCGAGCGCTTCCTCGACGCGGATGACGTTCACACGCTTCTTGGCCGGCGTCTCCATCCACATCTGTCCGCCCCCTCCCCCGCAGCAGAGACCCCGCTCGCGATTACGGGGCATCTCGATGAGCCGCAGTCCCGGCACGGAGCGGGCCGTCTCTCGCGGAGCCTCGAAGATGCCGTTGTAGCGGCCGAGGTAACAGGAGTCGTGGAAGGCCACCGTCTGGTCGGTGGCCTTGGTCGGCTTGATGCGGCCGCTCTTGACCAGGTCGGCGATGACCACCGAGTGGTGCAGCACCTCGAAGTTACCCTCGAACTGCGGATACTCGTTCTTGATGGTGTTGAAGCAGTGCGGGCAATGGGTGATGACCTTGTCGAACGAGTACTTCTTGATGTTCTCCACGTTCTCCGTGGTCACCGTCTGGTAGAGGTACTCTTCGCCCAGGCGGCGGGCGACCTCGCCGTGACAGCGCTCCTCGGCCATGACCGCGAAGGACACGCCCGCCTTCTTGAGGATCTTCACCACCGAGCGGGCGATGTTCTGATTGCGCCGGTCGTAGGAGGCGGAGCAGCCGACCCAGTAGAGGTACTCGACGCGCTTGCCTTCCTCCAGCACGGGGACGTCAAGCCCCTCCGCCCACTTGAGCCGCTCGGCGGGCGCGAGGCCCCACGGGTTGCCCGCCCGCTGGATGTTCTGCAGCGCGAGGGGGGCCGTGGAGGGTAGGGCACCCTCGGACAGGGCGAGAAAGCGACGGAGATCCACGATGGTGTCCACGATGTCGATGTAGGCGGGGCATTCCTGGACACAGGCCATGCAGGTGGTGCAGGCCCAGAGCTCGTCGGCCTGTATCACCTCGCCGTGGATCGGCCGCGTGTCGCCGTCCAGCATGTAGCGCTTGAGCTTGACGATGATGCGCTTCGGATTGAGGGCGCTGCCGGAGATATAGGCGGGGCACGCGTCCTGGCAGCGCCCGCACTCGACGCAGGCGTCGAAGTCGAGGCGCCGCTTCCAGGAAAACTCCTCGAACTTGCTCACGCCGAGATTCTCCGCCTCCTCGATGTTCTCGATCTTGGCGAGCTCGCCCCGCGGGCGGAGCTTGGAAAAGAAAATGTTGAGGGGGGTGGTGACGAGATGCATGAAGTACGACTGGGGGATGAGGGCGATGAACACGAAGGCGATGGCGGCGTGGAAGACCCAGACGGAGAGGTGAATGCCGCGGAGCGCGCCCTCCCCCAGCCCCACGCCCAGCATGGCCTGCCCCAGCACGTAGCCGACGGGTGACCACGCCGCCCACGCCGGCTTGACCACGGCGAGCCGGCAGGCCTCCATGACGAAGCCCGTGGCGTTGATCACGAAGAGAATGAGAAGGGCATAGGCGAATCTCGGCGTGGGATCGACACGGGCCGGCCGTGTGACGAAGCGGCGCCAGCAGGCCATGCCGAGGCCAACCACGAAGAAGAGCCCGAACATGTCGAGGACGAGCTCGTAGAGGAGGTAGAAGGTTCCCTTGAGCAGCTTGACGTGGAGGAGGGGCAGGGTGATGTCGTAGTCGATGGTGGCGAGCACGGTGCCGATGAAAAGGGCGAGGAAGCCCCAAAAGACGATGGCGTGCATGACCCCGGGGTAGGCCTGCGAGAGGGTGCGCGCCTGCCCCAGCGCCTGGGTCAGCACGAGCACGATGCGCTCGGGAATGCGGTCCGTGCGTCGCTCGGGTTGGCCCTTGAGCCAGAGGGCGACGCGATGCCAGCACCCCCACGCGAAGACCCCGATGGCCGCGGTACCCCCCACGTAGACGAACACGCGCGCCCACATGGGAATGTTCCAGAAGGTGTCGCGGTAGGGAATGCCGCTCGCCACCAGCTCAGTCATGATCGATGCCCACCTTTGCGTGTGGTCTCGTCGTTGTCAAGGCCGGCGGAGGAGACGGGCCAGAATGCGCTCCACGCCCGTATACGTGTCCAGCTTGCCTTCCGCCACCGCGTCCATGGTGGCCACCAGCTCCGGATCCGCCTCCACGGAAGTCGTCACGCGCCCCGCGAATTCCTCGACGAGGAGAGTGCGCAGGTCCGCGC
>WNGE01014554.1_pt1 | contig 11379 bp, 9 predicted proteins | sample 5400651 | NCBI WGS metagenome assembly WNGE01 (sample SAMN13153370, study PRJNA577476) | soil metagenome | isolation source: 60 cm soil or saprolite under grassland replicate 2 | place: USA:California | collected 2016-06-15 | reverse complement strand
ATCTTTGTATCCCTTGATGCCGTTATTGATACTCTTTGTGACCAATTGCTACGACTTGAGAACAATTCGACGCTTCTTCACTCTATGACCTCTTTCCCCCATTTTAGAATGGCCTCTTAGAGTGCAGGTTGGTATGAGGTAACGCGGCAAAGCGTTCATCAGTGGATCAAAGCCGGTCAGATCTTCCCTGTGTATATCAACAATGCATCCAGGTTCTACGCCAAGGATGTTGAGCGGCTTCAGGCGATACGGGAGGAAGCAGAACGAAATGTGCACTCAAATACGTGAGTGACGGCTTGTGTGGTAGCCTGTACGCGCGCTCCCCTGGCTGGTTTATACGATTGTCCTACGCGCATATTGGGCACGCATGATCTTGCGCGTCTTCTGTGGTGGCTGGCAAAGAGGCCCGATGGCAGCCTTGTTCACTGCCACGTCAGTTACCGCGTCAATTGACGTTACAGGCTCTCGACGGGAAGAAGGTGGGACGGCACGGAAAAAATCACCAGCTGTGGAAAGCATGCGACCGCGCGCTTGTGATGGGCGCGCGGTCTGGTCATCCCCCATCGGGAGCGGCGCGAGCAGCCTGCTCTTGATGAGGTTACGCTCTCGATGGATAGAGAGATAGAGAGGAATACTTTTCTGCGGCGCTCATCGCCGGCGACAAAAAGCCGCTCCCCAAGGTCGAAGGAGCGGCCCTTTGCTGTATCGTCGAATGTCTGACGCCTGGCCCGATTCATGCATCCCAACAACAAAAGAATGAGCCGGGAGAGATCGTCTTCAATTCTGGTAGAAGTATAGCAGGTTGCGGCGCGGGTGTCACACCTTCAGGTATTGGCCGCTACTGGCATTAGGCCTCACATGGGTGTATTTCGCAGTGGTTTCAATCGAGCTATGCCCCAGCGTGTCCTGCACCAGCGTGATCGGCGCGCCTCTTTCCAGGCTATGGGTCGCATGGGCATGTCGCATCCAGTGAGGCGAGACGTTCGCTGTGATGCCTGATCTTTGCGCCGCCGTGTGAACAATCCTATGTACCATCGATTCATCCAGACGCTTTCCATTCTTGCCTGCTCGCGATCGCGCTTGCCTGGACTGAAAGACGTAACTCTCCGGCGTATCAAAGGATGAATGCAGGCTCATCACTTCATCCCATGTTGCCTGATCAAGCAGCACGAAACGCGTCTTCTTCCCCTTGCCAAACACCGCGACCTGTCCGCCCTCGTCGCGTGACTGGAGCTTCGACCAGGTGAGGTTGCACAACTCAGCGGCGCGCAGGCCCGCCCGGTAGAGCAGTATGAGAATGGCATGGTTGCGCGGATTCGTCTCCAATGCAAACATCTTTGCGAGCAGCTGCTCGCTCATAATCCGCTCAGCCAGCGTGTTCTCCAATTTGGGAAGCTTCACGACCGCGCCCACGTTGAAGGTGAGATAGCCCGTCTTCACACCGAAGGACAACGCACTCTTCACGCAGGCGATCGCCCGCGCCCTGGTCGCTGGTTTGAGCGGCGCGAGGCTATCGATGAAGTGCTGAAAGTCTTCCAGGGTGAGCGCGCGCAGGCCCGCGCCAGTAAAGGCGTACAGTTTGCCGATATCGCCAGTATAGGCCCGTTGTGTCTTCTCTGCCTTGCCGTGGAGCCACAGCGCCAGAAACGGTGCATCGTGCGAGGCCGCGCCTGGCATCTCGATAAGAACGCGGTCGCCTGACTCTTGCACCAGGTCAAGGTGATAGGGCTCCTGGTAGACGGTGATATCGTGCATAGCTTATCCTTGCTTTCTGTAGACATCGGCTTGCCGCCTGCACTCTTCTACAGCAATGGTATAGGACCGGTCTTGCGAAGCAAGCAGTCCAGCATCTTGGGCGGCAAGAGTATACGCGTGAGCCACCCATGCCGCGCCGGTGAGGCGTATCTTCTGTGGCTCAGGTTTGCCAGGGATCCAGTCCTGTTCATAGGCCCAGTGCTGAAGGTGTTCACCATGCCTCAGTTTTTCGGCCTGCTCATCAGCATAGGCCCGTGAGAGGTGATATCTCACAAGAAAAGCGTGCCCGCTCATCGTCTCTTTGCTCCCTTCTCAGTTCAGAAGAATTCTCATTCTCCTGAACTCACCACGCCCATTGTAGCGCAGGTACGCCCCTCCTGGCAAGCCCCTTGTTCGCGTCCTTACGCGCTCTTGCTCTCCCCCATAGGCGGTGTCCATGTGTCACTTCAATATTTCGTCTGCACTGCTTGTGACTTTCGTCTGCACTGCGTCAATATTTCGTCTGCACTGGATTGTGACTTTCGTCTGCACTGACACCATCCAACGGAAGAAAAGCAGGGTGGTTGCCCGGAATGTCCAGCTCTCATGGGGCATTTTATCACTCCCGCATCCACCGTTGGCTCACCAGAGATCAAAGAACTGATCAGTACCCAAGGTGGGAATGAGCACACGGGCCAACTCTGCTATGGGTCCCGTTTGTCTCAACTCTAGCCAGCCGTCGATACTGCCCCGGTAGCACATCCGCTTCGCGCCGAACCATCGCTGCGTCGGATCGAGGAGGGTGAAGCGCAACACAGGCGTGTAGTGGGCGTAGTATTCCTCCTCGGACTGCAACCTCGAAGCCAAGTCGGAGTCCAACCGGAAAGCCGTCTGGAGCGAACTTGCCAGAGCGTCGAAATTGGGGCCGATGTGCTCGTAGATCTCGATGTGGTCGTGCTTGGCAGCGATGCGGTATCGGCGGGCCTCGGGGTGCTGCTTCACTGCTGCCAGGATTTCAGCCACCTCCTCTGGCTGGATCAATGAGGGGCGGTCTTTGACCAGGGAAACCACACCGTTAACGCTCTCGCTGATCGTGAAGCCGGGTGGCAGTTCCGTGACTGGTTCGCGCTTCCCCTGGCTCATGCGACCAAAGTAATAGCGTGGCTTGCCGGTCTTGGTCTGTCCCTTGTAGAGCGTATATGTCTGACCTTTGCGATTCGTGTAGTTGACCGGCAATTTGGTCCTCTCCCTTAAAAACCCTCGATGTAATTGGCTGCCACTTGTTCAGGAGGATTGGTATAGCGTTGAATGTAGCGTTGTGAACGGTGACCAAGCCTTCGCTCTAACTCATAGGCATCCGCACCAGTAACTTTGGCCAACTGGAAGGCAAAGGTATGGCGCAGATCATGAGGACGCAGTGGTGCAATATGTCGCGTGGGATCGCGTTGTTCTGCATCATGCCAGCGCCCGATTTGCGAGAGGATGAGATTGAATGCACGCAACGACAATCGTCCATCAGGAGCACGAACGGCAATGCTTGTCGCCGTCAGAAAGAGCGCTGTTTGACCAGGTGTGGCATCACAGCTTCGTTCCCGTTCCAGGTAATCAGCCAAAGCGGATCTCGCATCAGCAGATAAAAAGACCGTGCGTTCTGTTTTTCCCTTGCCTCTCACACGGGTAATCTTTGCCTTGCGTGCCATTCGCAGTGTTTCTGGTGTGTGCGGCTCCACCTGATCCAGATCGAGACGAATCACTTCTTCCCGTCGGAGTCCGGTTGAGAGCAAGAGATAGACAATGGCTCGATCACGCCAGGGTCGTGCATGAGCCTGCACGGTAGTGTTGACGTGTAGCGAGGCCAAGTGATTATTGACGGTGGAGTGAGCTAACCCCTCAGCTTGCATCTGTTTTTGCCAGGCGACGATATCGCGTTTGAGACAGGTGGAGATCCGATCGTGTCCATATGCGTGCTGGAAATGCTCCAGGAAGCGAGCCAGATGCAGCGCAATTTTCTGAGCCACAGCGGCAGAGCGAACCCCAGTCACCGCGAGCTGGATGTACTGGGTGATCCAGGCTTCCAAACTGTCCGGAAGAGTTGTCAGGAAGCGTGTTTGATCATCCTGCACCTTTCGGGCAGTGAATTTGTCGAGATAGTGAATGGTTTCTGCCATGTTTTTCATCACTTTTGGTGGTATTCACTGCCCAGAAGAGACATTCTGGGTAGTCTTTTTCTCTTACCTGGAGTATACTCTAGGAGTGGCTCAGCATCAAGGGTATCAGGAACTGCCTAGCCTATGGAAAGGGCCAACCGCCAAGAAGCATTTGTCAGTGTAGCTAAAGGCCTCCAGAAGATTGGTGATAGCCAGCCGTGGCGCGAAACCCTGAAAGAAGTATTTTTCCAAGGTTTCACTCCAGCTATGAGGGTACGCATCAAAAAGTAGAAACGCGAGCCTGGGATAGCCAGCATTCTAGTTTTTGATATATTGATCCTTCTATAGTGGTGCGAGATCCTGTTTGCCTCTTTTGCTTAAACGGCATTTCTGTTCCGGTTTCAGCATTGACGAGATATCAGTCTGTCTGGAAGGAGATATCATGAGTAACCCATCTTCACCCAATCCATCAAACCGTTTGCCTGCATGGTTCTTGTTGCTCGTTGCTATTGGTTTCCCTTCGGCAGCAGGTCTCACCTTTGCTCAAACGATCACCCAACACCCCTTGCAAGCGGTAGGGATTACACTGCTCTATGAAGTGGCCATTGTTCTCATCAGTATTGTGACTGGGGTTTGGCAGCAACTTTATCCTGATTGGGTGAAGCGAATTGCTATCTGGCTTGACACGCGCTTGTACATGTGGAAGTATCAAAGCGACTACTTTGAATATCTTCGTACTAGATATCAAAATGTTTCCACGAAAAACCTCATATCGGGACCGTCATACCCACTAGCGTTAGAGCAAGTCTACATACGACCAATACTTGCTTCAATAACTATTGATCAGGCATCCTCTAATCTTGTGCAGAGTCCGAAAGCACTTCGCAACAGTGGGTACTCCGTCTGGGATTGCCTTACTTCGCAGCCGATGGTAAGTGAGCATCTCGTGATCCTTGGTGCGCCTGGAATCGGTAAATCAACTCTGTTGCAAGATATTGTACTGACGCTCACAAGCCGAAAAACACGTCGTCGAAGACCTAAAGTGGTCTATACACTTCCGTTCTTTTTATCTCTGCATGCCTTCAGTAAGAGCCTCAAAGACGACACCTCGTTGTCGCTCGAAGACGTTATACGATCACAGACACCCCGTGGGAAACGAGAAATGCCAAAGGGGTGGGCGGAAAATCGGTTAGCGAGGGGGCAGTGTCTCATCTTATTAGATGGCCTTGATGAGATTGTTGATGCAGAGAATCGACAACAGATGGCGAATTGGCTGCAAGCGCAGATAGATATCTATGGGAATATCAATCGCTTTATCGCAACTTCTCGTCCACACGGCTATGTTAATAATCGCCTTGATGGAGTCAGGACCTTGCGAGTTCAAGAATTTAATGCTAGACAGATTAGGACTTTCATTCAGAAATGGTACGATGCATCTTATACGAGGGAAGCCCCACACCCTTTGAAGAAAAATAGAAGAATCAGTGCCAGGGCGGAAGAAGATGCACGTGATCTCCAGAAACGATTGCAGAGCACTCCTGCGCTTATTTGGCTTGCACGTAATCCACTCCTCCTCACGATGATGGTAATCATCCATCAAGTGCGTGATACGCTCCCTGGTAATCGAGCAGATCTCTACAAGGAGATGTGTCAAATCTTTCTTGAAAGACGGACGCGATGGGAACTTCCCTCCGGACAGAAACAAAAGGTACTTCAGAAGCTGGCATGGCACATGATGGAGAAGAAGATGGTAGAGATTGAACCGGCTCAAGCAGCCGCAGTTATCAAGGAACCCTTGACCTATGGGAGTATTGAGATGACCCCAGAGATATTTTTGCAGACGGTAGAAAAGGATGGAATATGGATCGAAGGTGAGCAACCGGGTACCTATCGTTTCATTCACAAGACGTTCGGAGATTACCTAGCCGCTGTATATGCAAAAGACAACCAGCGAGAGCAGATCCTCATAGAAAACATAGGATCGGATTGGTGGCATGAAACTATTTTCCTCTACTGTACCAGGGGGGAAGATGCATCTCCTGTTATGTTGGGTTGCCTAAAAGAGGGTTGCCTGGCAGCAGAAGCAGTAGAAGTAGCATTGGATCTGGAACTTTATAAGGAAAAAGTCCTCGCACGACCTGAGGTACGTCAACAATTTACCCATGCACTGAGTCAGGCTCTAGAGGACGAAGACGTAGAAAGCAGGCATAAGTGGGCAAAAGCTTTCCTAACCCGCCGGACTCGAGGTCTTGATCGCATGGTTTCACTCGATGATGAGACGCGTGTAATAGACACATCGTTAATCACCTGTGCAGAGTATCAGCTGTTTCTTGATGAGCAACAAGTTTGCGGTCATAATTATTGGCCAGATCACTGGAGTAATAACCGCTGCCTACCTGGTCAAGGGCTTATGCCTGTCTTGGGCATACGGCCTTCAGATGCTGTTGCCTTCTGCAATTGGCTAACAGAGCAAGACTCATCCGGCATCTGGCGCTATCGATTGCCAAGAGCTGGCGAACTCGAACAGGAAGATGAAAAATTGGACAAAGTCGGCAGATTGAGTATAGGAAGCGGTTACTGGATTTGTGAGAAAACTCACTTTACTTGGGCAGGAGAGCAGAAAACACATAGCATAACACTGAAACAACTGGAGGATGCCTTTAAAAAAGATAAAGAGGATCGAGATTATTATCTCAACAGTCGTCCCTACGACAGCATCCTTCATAAAAGCGTCACGCTAGCTCATGCTCTTCAAAATGTTCGCACTATTCATAGTGAGCTTGTCAACGCTCTTACCGACGCCTGTAAGCAGATTCTTGTCTGTAATCATATCCTTCAAACCGAACTTAAAAAAGCCCAGAAGAAAGTCTTAGCCCTTCAAGACCAAATCAAGAGCGAAGATGAACGAGAAACATCTCAGGATCGCCGGATCAAAGCCTTAAAGAATAAAATCCGAAAGGATCAAGCTGTACACGAACTTGCGCAGCAAGAAATCTCCTCTCTTCAGAGTCGACTTGCAGAGGCCCAACAATCTGTCCATATCGCTTCAGACCAGCTAGAGAGAGAGCGCAAACGATTCTTCCTTCTTAGAAACAAAGGCCGTGAGCAAACCCTTCAAGGACAACTCCAAGAGGTTTTGCAACCTGTAAACGAGATGGACAGCCAGTTCCGAGAACTTCTGCAACGAGAAAGCCAATTACAAAACCAGATTAATGAAGCTCAGAATGAGAAAGCTATACTCCAATCTCAATACAATAGCAAGAACAAAGGAACCCTTCAGTACCAGCTAGAGCAGGCTCAACAAAATACAGACAAACGTAAAGCTGATCTGAAATGCCTTGATACTCTTGAAAACATCTGTAATCAAGCTCTTACCTTCACCCGTGCTTCCGGTGCTCCTGAGGTGAGCGATGGTATTCTCGACCTCGATCATGTCCTCAACATTATCAAGGATGAGACGTTCAAAAACGCTCTCGAAAATGCTTCCGCTTCCGCTAGTGACTTTGCCTTCACCTTTGCTGAGGACCTTGCCCAAGACATCGCATTATACACTCGTGACTGCGCTCAAATCAGCCTGAGTAACCAAGACCAAATCAAGATCAGTGCTGTTGTTGCCACCCTTACCCGAATTCAAAAACTCACCAGCGAACTTCTCAGCAGTCACTCTAGCACAAGTGTCCGAGAACTAGCATGCTATCTTTTCGACTGCCTAAAGGATTTTTCGAAAGAAGAAAATCGCTCAGCCGAGAGAAAAAATCGTTTGTTCCGTTGGAACATCCGCTACTTTGCAAGAGCGCTTGCCCATCATCTACTGTACTGGTGGTGGAAAAAGCTGCCAGCGAGGTACACCTTACATCCCTTCAACAAGAGTCAACAGGAGAACAACAGGGGAAAGCATATTATCGATGCTTATCTTAATATTTATGTGACATTCACTATTTTAGAAAAGCGGATCGATGGTGACATATCTTTTCCTCCATGTGAAGGCATTTTACTTGTGAAAGAATATGAGGAAGAGGTTACGTATGAGTGATTGGAACGTTTTTAAGGGAAGTGAAGCGATATCTAATATCTAAGGTTGACGTTACTTTCTTTATCGATTGCTTGTTAGTGCAGACGAAAGTCACAAATCAGTGCAGACGAAAGTCAAAGGTGACAGAAGGGCCAGAAAGCGGCGTCACAGCGCTATCATAGCGTCATCACAGGGTCATAAAGCGACATGCAGCGTCATCACAGCGGCGTAGAGCGCCATGCGAACAAGGGGCGTTCGTGTGGCTCTATGGGCCGATGCGATTGCTGACGAGTAGGTATCGATCTACGTACCAGGGGAGATGGATTGTAGGTCGGTTGTAGATCGCTTGTAGATCGGTGATGCTCGTTTCGGAGCATGCTTGAAACTGGCTGTTATTTCTCAGAGAGTCTGAGCGCTCTTAAGCTATTACAGTTCTCCCAACACTTCTGTACAAGTGCGCCACCTTCTCTGTACAAGCCAATTTCCTACATTCATTCATTCACGCTGCTACAGACAAAATACCCATAACCGGCTGAATGGCTGAATGGCTGAATGGGAGCAAGGTGCTGACAGATGCAAGAAAGCGACACGCTAACGACAGGAAAGCGGCATGGGAACGGCACGCTTGCCAGGCAAAGGGCAGGAACGCGACACGCTAACGGCAAGAGAAAGGCAGGTCTGCAACCTTGCCACACAAGGACGACAGACCCCCCGATAACGGCAGCCAGACGAGCTGCGCCGTTGCCGCATAGCCCGATGATCGTAGCAGCTCTTGCTGTTGGCTAGAAATTACACCTTAGCCTTTGACAATTGTTCTTGAGTGATACCAAGAGCCTTATCTATGTTGGCTCGACGGAGATTGGCGATGCTCAGGTCGGCTCCGCTCAGGTCGGCTCCGCTCAAGTTGGCTCCGCTCAAGTTGGCTCCACCAAGATCGGCTCCGCTCAGGTCGGCTCCACCAAGATCGGCTCCACTCAGGTCGGCTCGACGGAGGCTAGCTCTGCTCAGGTTAGCTCTTTCGAGGCTGGCTTTGCCGAGGCTGGCATCGCTCAGTTTGGCCTTGATGAATTTAGCGATGCTCAGGTTGGCTTCGTCGAGGTCGGCTCCGCTCAGGTCGGCTCCGCTCAGGTCGGCGCAACTCAGGTCAGTTTTGCTCAGATGGGCTCCGTTGAGGTTGGCGCAACTCAGGTCGGCTCCGCTCAGATGGGCTCTGTAGAGGTTGGCGCAACTCAGATCGGCTCTGATGAGACGGGCTCCGCTCAGGTCTGCTCCGATGAGGTCTGCTTCGATGAGATGGGCTCCTCTCAGGTCTGCTCCGATGAGGTCAGCGAAGATCAGGTTAGCTTTGCGGAAGTGGGCTTCGATGAGGATGGCTCCAATGAGGTTGGCGAAGCTCAAGTCAGCGAAGCTCAAGTCAGCTCCACCAAGATCAACATAAGAAAAGTTTACTCTTCTGAGGTAAGCATGGCTCATCTGAGCTTGACCCAACGAAACGATACTCTTTCCCAGTTCTGAGGTCACTAGCTTCGACTCGCGCAAAAACGCGAGTACGGCACTTTGTCGGGAGGTATCAAGCTGCCCAAGGGCCGTTAAAGTTCGTACACGCGCGACATTGCGCACTTCTGCGTCTGCTTGGGAGGTTCGTAAGCTTTCCTTTAAAAGCAGTTCCGACATTCGATCCAGATAAATCTGGAGCAAGTCTTCTCTTTGTTTGTCCAGGGCAATCTTTTGCTCGGTTTTGCTCGTTGCCAGATTAAACAAGAAGGCTCCAACCACCAATACAGTGGGCACAATCAGCAATGACATCCAGTCCCACAAAGTTTTAGCTGGTTGGTCTTGTTGTCCAGCAGGCACACTTTCCACATGTCGATTAAAACCCGTCCAGTCAGCATGGTAACCAAGGGAGATCAGCAGGACCACAAGGCCAACCCCTATTATAATGGTAAGGGTGACTACAAGAGGGTAGGGGAATTTCCCTTTCCACCACTCACGTATGACATTCATGTACTCGCTCTTTTCCTTATCTCTTCTCAAGCCTTAGTCAATGGTTGTACTACTTATGTAGACGTAGGAGAAAGAGCAATCTCTAGTGGGTCGGCCCCCGTGACTATGAACTGGCTGTCACCATACGCTGTCCTTTCCGAGCGCTTCTTCTTCGTCTGTTCTCTCGTTTTGAAACAAGTATATTCCATTCTGAAAAGAGCCTGTTTTGCGCTGCAATGGCATGGAGACCATTGCGGCAAGGAGAGAACCTTCGCTAGGATAGAAACGAGCACTGGTTAGACTGACTCTCTCTCGCCAGTGCTTTTCTTCTGCCCATAATCACGCCACGATGCGATTGTGAGCCTCTTGTGAGAGCGAGAGGTAGAGGAAATGTCAGTCTACCCACTGAGGGCCTGAAAACGGCTCGTAGCGGCAGGAAAGCGACACGCTGCGGGTAAGAGAAAGGCGTGCTAGTGGTATGGGAACAGCATGTGAATGGCATGTGAGCGGCATGGAAAGGGCACAAGAGGCATGGAAAGGGCATGGGAACGGCATGGAAAGGGCACAAGAGTACAATCGTGCCAGCGTAGACCACAGGCGGTGCTACACATTGACTAAAGGGGGTACACGGCTCAGCTTATGAAGATGCCCCGCCGCATCGAGGTGAGAGGGCCACAGCCAGGTGCGAGCGGACCGAGAAAAACTCGCCGTGGGAGATCCCGCGCTCCCCTGGCGTTCGTCGCCGGCGATGTCTCTGCCTTGCCATGCAACGCCGTACTGCTCTGTGGGGGGTACTTGCTTTTCAGGCGAGGGGTCACTCTGACAAAATGTCGCAGCGAGCAAGACACCGTTCTCAGAGCCAGTGGCTCTCCACGCCTGAAATAGAAACCAGCGTGAGTGGCTACGTCAGTGATGCGTCAACTGACGGTGAGGGCGTTGCCTGCATGGAAATAGTGCAGGTGGAGAGGCTATCGTTTGGCACCCTGTACCCCTGTAAGCTGACACCTTTCCATCTTTTTCCGCATGCTGTTTTCGCTTCGTCTGGTACGAGACGAACTGGTGCTTTCCTGATGAGCAGCGTCAACTATACCGTCAGTTGACGCATTCCCGACGCTGCCTCTTTACAGGTCGTTGCCCTGCTCTGATCGGTTCATAGCAAACAACCAATGTTTTCTCGACCTGACGGATCTAGGCATAGACAGCCTTGCCGGAAATGCAAGGGTACACTGTGTCTCGAGTCCACAAAGTACCGCTACTGCTGCGTTCCTTAAAAGCTGCTACAATAAGAGCGAGCTAAAATTTACCTGGGCGCGCTCTACAGGCCAATCCGTTTTATTGCCGCATTTAAGGAACGCAGCACTACAGCGACAGCCAGAAACATGGAGCCTGCACCGATCAAAGGTTTTTTAAGGTTTGACTTTCATTTTTCGATTGGATTATCATGGAAGTGGATGGTAATCCCGAGTATGTGCTGTTCTATTACCCCATGAGGGTACAAGAAAG
>WNGE01008490.1_pt1 | contig 11379 bp, 7 predicted proteins | sample 5400651 | NCBI WGS metagenome assembly WNGE01 (sample SAMN13153370, study PRJNA577476) | soil metagenome | isolation source: 60 cm soil or saprolite under grassland replicate 2 | place: USA:California | collected 2016-06-15 | reverse complement strand
CGATCAGTAAACCAGCGGACAGTACTAATGCGACGGCGGCGACGGCAGCTTTGTCGAACCACTTCTGCATGCCGATTTCGACCCGAGTACCACCCGTTTCGGGAGTGACCTTGATTGTGAGCGCGGCGGAGAGGCCAGTGATTTCGCGCAACGTGCTAGACTTGCGCGCTTGCAGTACAGCCGTCGATGAAACTTGCATGGTCTGCACTTCGAAATCTTCGTCGAAGAGATTCCGAAGTTCAACCGTTAGTTTGACAACGTCGGCTTCGACGCCGGGATAATAGCGACTTTCCATTTCAAGTTTTCTCCTCAAGGAATTCTACGTGAAGATGCGGCGATTAGTTCAACGAAAGAGCGGCACAGACTTCAGTAATGGAGTCGGTACCACCTACAACCGGGGTCCACGGCGCGGCAGCCGCGCTGGGTGGTCGATAGCAGCTGGATCCAGGAGTCGCCCGCGCGTTGAGTGTCTGGCCCACCCGCTGACGCGGTTGGTACTGACTCAACTTTCTAAGTACCTATTCGATACTACTGGCACATACTCTGAAGTTGCGCCATAGAGACACGGAGACTTATCAATGAACAAATCGCGAACTCCAGCCAGTGGTTGCTCTCTCTTGTTGATGATAATGATGGCGAGCCAATCGATCAGCCTAGCCCAGACAACCATTGACGGTTTTGCGCCTCAGCTTTCCGACACGGAGCACACCCTGGAAACACGCTTTCGGGCTGTCCCTTCACCCGCAACTGCGCGTGAAGAGTTACGCCGCCTGACTGCCGAAGCCCACATTGCCGGCTCTCTCGAAGATTACGCCACAGCAGTTTACGTTCGCGATCAAATGCGGAGCTTCGGATTGGATTCGGAATTGAAAGAGTATCAGGTGCTGCTGCCTTATCCGCGGACTCCAAGCATCGTCGAGCTGATCGCCCCGCGCCGCGAGCGTCTGCAAGTACGCGAGAGCGTCATTCCAGAAGATCCAAGCTCCTCCAGCAAAAAGATTGTGCCACTTTACAACGGCTATGGCGCAACAGGCGACATTACGGCGCCGCTCGTTTACGTCAACTACGGTCTGCCGAACGATTATGAAGATTTGAAAAAGGCCGGCGTTGACGTAAAGGGAAAAATCATGATCGCACGTTACGGGAATTCGTTTCGCGGCGTGAAGGCGAAGGTCGCGGAAGAGAATGGGGCGATTGGCCTAATCATTTATTCAGATCCGGCGGAGGACGGCTACACGCAGGGCGATGTCTATCCGAAAGGGCCCTGGCGGCCCGATAGCTCAGCGCAGCGCGGCTCAGTGGAATACTTGTTTATTTATCCGGGTGATCCGCTCACGCCGGGTGTGCCGGCAGTGCCGGGTACGCCGCGCATCAAGAAAGACGAGGCGCTTAATCTGCCGCACATTCCGGTGCAGCCCATCTCTTATGGCGATGCGCGACGTCTACTCCAACCTTTGCGGGGACCGGTGCGGCCAAAAGGATTTCAGGGGGGCTTGCCGTTTCCGTATCACGTCGGCGGCACGAACGACGTGCGCGCGCATTTGAAAACAGACATTGAGTTCGTGATTAAAACAATTTGGGATGTGATTACGCGGATCGACGGAATCACCGAGAAAGATCGTTGGGTGGTGCTGGGTAACCATCGTGACGCCTGGGTATTCGGCGCAGTCGATCCTAACAGTGGCACCACCGCGATGATCGAGCTTGGTCGCGGTTTTGGTGAGCTGTTGAAACAAGGGTGGAAGCCGCGGCGCTCGATCGTGCTTTGCAGTTGGGACGCGGAAGAAGAAGGCTTGATTGGCTCGACTGAGTGGGCAGAAGAGAAAGCTTTGGAGTTACATGAGAAAGCCGTGGCATATCTGAACGTAGATGTCGCTGTTTCAGGATCGAACTTTAGCGCTTCGTCAGTGCCTTCGATGTGGAAGCTGATTCACTCTGCCGCGCAGGATGTGCGCGATCCGAAAACCGGCAAGAGCATTTACGAAGCCTGGCGCGAGCGCGTGCGTGAGAATGCGCCCGAATCTGATTTGTACGATGCGAATGGCAACGAAAAGTCACAGCCACCTCCGCGCATTGGCGCGCTGGGTTCCGGTTCTGACTACACGCCGTTCTTGCAGCATCTCGGCGTGCCTTCGCTCGACATGGGTTTTGGTGGTGATTACGGCGTGTACCACTCGGCCTACGATTCCTTCTACTGGATGTCCCATTTTGGTGATCCGACTTTTCAATATCATGTTGCCGCTGCGCAAATCTGGGGAACGATTGCCATGCGTTTGGCGAACGCGGCGGCCTTGCCGCTCGACTATGCCGACTATGCCATGCAGCTTCGCGAATTTGTCAATGAGACGAAGCGAACAGCTAATCGCCGTAAGCTGCCCAATTCTTTCGATACAAAATCCTTGCTGGCGGCAATCGACGATTTCGCAGACCAGGCTGGAAAGATCGATAAGCGCCGTCGCGAAGAGATTTTGGCAGGCGAAAAGTTCATGATGACGTCTGGCGGTAGTCAGGCGCCGGCCGCCGTCGCCAGGTTGCTACGAATCAACGATGCTCTGATTCAAACTGAACGCGCCCTAATCGATGATCGCGGGCTACGCGGGCGCATCTGGTTCAAGCATCAGATCTACGCGCCGGGCTTTTACACGGGATATGCAGCCCTGCCCCTTCCCGATTTACGGCAGGCAATCGAAGATGGCCGCGTGGCGGATGCGCAAGAAGCTGCCGAACGAATAACGGAAGCCATTAAGCGCGCGACTGAGGTTCTGAAGAAAGGAAAAGAGTGAAAAGCAGAAAGCAGAAAGCAGAAAAGCACACTGCCTTCTGCTTTCTGCCTTCTCTTCTCTACGGTTTCTTTTTCTTCTTATCGGAATCAGGCGCCGGCGGAGGCAGCTTGCTTCCTACTTCGACGATTTCACTGGCATTATTAATGACATGCTCGATGGCTGACAGCTCGTCAACATTCCGGGTTTGGTTCTTCAAGTTAGATAATGCGTTCAGATATCGATTTGAAACTGCGGCGAGGGCGCGCATCGATCTTGAGATCAATGGATTCTTCTCATCGCGCCTATTAACGTCGTCAATATTTGTGATCGCTTCGTCGAGTATGCCGGCGATGTCCTCAAGCAGCTCAGCCCGCGTGCCTTTCGGTAGTTCACCCCACTCCTCCTGATCCTTATCTTTCTCCTTTTTCTTAGGCGTGGGCTGAGGCGTACCGTTAATAATCGCGAATCGACGGTCAATGGCCTTAATGAAAACATCAATCCGTTTATCCAGTTGCTGATTGTCGCGTACTAACTCGCTTTCCTGGTCGGTCAGGTGATCGCGAGTCTGAGCAAAAGCCGATCCCAGCGCGAGGAACAATGCGGTGGCACTTATGGTTATAGTTAGTAATGGATTCATTCGTAATGGCGATCGATCCATAAATCGGTTATTGGAATAATCGATTGGCTTAATCATGGACGTTTGTTCTCTTCTGGCTGGTCCTTCGGTTTGTTTGGCTTTTTCTCGCCCGAATCCTCGCGCAGAACTGTGTGTCCATAAAACGATTCCAGCGCTTCTGTGCGCGTGTCGCGGGTATGCTGTTCTGCGGCCTTGATGTTAACCGCGTATTCCGCCGGCGTGGTCCGACGCATTACGGCCAGCCGGGGCATGTGGGCGCGCAAACTGATATCAAGGCGTCGATAAAGGTCCCTGGTGCTGTTCTTATCGCGATTCATCGAGGCAATGAACTCGCGCGCATCGTCAATCAAGCCGAGATAACTGCCGAGTTCTTCAGAAGCGCGGTCGAATTTCTTTTGGGAAGTAAATCGTTCGGCACTGGCCAGGTGATCTTCCGCTAACTCGATTGTCGTCTTAGTTCGTGACTTGGGATCTCGCGTTGCGGTTAATTGGGAACGTTCATCTCGCGAGACGAACTTCATCAGCGGCGGTGCGGGCAACTGAGGATTGCGCGTTTGCTGTTCCAGGGCGGCGAACGGCGAAGAACAAATCAAGATGGCGTAAACCAGCGATGTCCAGATAGATGCCGGCATTCACGTTAACCAGAGGACGAATTCAGGGTTTCTTTCGACCCTGACCACGTTTGATTTGTGTCCGAAGCCCGGGCAGACGTAAGTTAACCTTTTCGATATCGAGCTTATTAATATTTGGATCCGCGCGAGAAAGAAATTTTTCGTAGCCGTCCAATGCCTGCTCGTATTCGCCGAGCTTATCATGCGCGGTGGCAATGAAAAAATATGTCGCCGCAATTTCGGGGCGCGCGGCAGCGAGCCATTCGTATTCCGGTAAAGCCGCTGCGTAATCTTTCAGTTCGTACAAAGCCAGCGCGAGGTTAGCATGAGCAGGATAGTCGTCTGGCGTCTTGCTGATGACTCTTCGAAGAACTGCGGCGGCTTCGACGAAGCGGCGCAATTGCACCAGCGCGGCCGCATAACCGGTCGCAAATTTTGAATTGTTCGGTTCGATTTGAAGTGCCTGATAGTAATAATCCTGGGACTTTGCAGGATCGACCGTGCGATAGGCATTCCCTAGCCGCGCCAGCAGGCTCGGATTCCGTGGATCGCGTTGGAGTATTTGTTCGAGGGCCGCTCGTTCCTCTACGCTTGAACCGCTGTCATTTGCAATCTGTGCGCGCAGCGCGACCACTTCCGGTATCTTTCGATCTTTTTCATTGAGCTGGTCCAGCAGGCGAAGCGCATCGTCTGGCTTGCCGGCACGTGCATAGAGCTGAGCAAATTCAAAAGCAGATGACAGTTCCCGGCCCTCGCCGGCCTGTTCCAAAATATTAAGATCGGCAAAGGCGCCATCGCGATCACCGATGTCAAGTCGAAGCCTGGCGCGATCATACCGAGCACCAAGATCTTTACTCTCTACGCTAAGTGCCCTGTCTATGCTCGCAAGGGCAGCCAACTTGTCCCCGGCTGCGATTTCTATCGACGAGCGCTTGCGCCAGGTCGACGAGGTCGCTGATTCCAACGATGTGGCTGTTCGAACGAGCTTTAAAGCTTCGTTTAGATCTCCCGCCCGCCGACGTACCTCAGCGAGCGCAACGAGCACTTGTTCATTCTTGCTATCGAATTCAATTGCATGACGTAGAATTGGTTCCGCATCGCGGTCAGCATTACCAAAAAAAGCCAGAAACGTGCCGAACTTCGCATACGCCAGCTGCCAATCAGGCCTCAGCGCCACGGCCCGATTGAACCCCTGAATCGCATCCTCTTTACGGTTAGTGGCAAGCAATGCCATCGCTCGTTGGAATTCAGCCTCAGGAAATTCAGGCCTTAGTTTGATTGCCGCGTCATAAAGCTGTATCGCGGCCTTGTAGTCGTTCTTTGAGTGAGCGTCCTGCCCGCGCTCGAACAATTTGACAGGATCGTTCTCGCCGTTACTCACATCCTGCGCTTGACCTAATGCGATCTGGAATCCAGCGACGATTAGCGTGAGCGCGATTGCTCGGAAAAAGAATTGGCGCGATCGTCTCTTGAATAGCATGTGCAGGTTCGTTCGAGATTACAAATGACGAGCCGGCGTTGAAATGGCTGGCGTAAGTTCGATGTTAACACGCGCTTTTGCGTTGCGTCCAAACGCTTGTAGTCAATGACAAATGAACGGTTGCGCGGCTCAGACTCATGCGCTAACATCTCGACAAACCAAGAATTCAAGCGCTGGTTCGACTTATTTCGGATTGCCGGAGACTGACGATGCCTACTGCACTGGTTGACGACATCAGAGAAATTAAAGAAGACAATCCGTTCGAATCGATGATGTCTCGTTTTGATCGCGCCGCGCAGTTATTAAATCTTGATGCCGATCTTTATGCCGTGATGCGCGTGCCGAATCGCGAGTTGAAAGTTTACATTCCGACCCGAATGGATTCCGGCCGCATTCAAGTGTTCGAAGGCTTCCGGGTGCAGCACAATTTCGCGCGCGGTCCAGCGAAAGGCGGAATCCGTTATGCGCCGGACGTCACGCTCGACGAAGTTCGCGCGCTGGCTGCATGGATGACGTGGAAGTGCGCGGTCGTCAATGTTCCCTTCGGCGGTGCCAAAGGCGGCATCATTTGTGATCCGATTCAGATGTCGTTAGGTGAGCTGGAACGCATGACGCGGCGTTACGCTGCAGAGTTGCTTGACTTCATCGGTCCTGAGAAAGACGTTCCAGCCCCGGACATGAACACGAATGAGCAAACAATGGCGTGGATCATGGATACCTATTCGATGCACGCCCGACACACGGTTAATGCCGTCGTCACGGGCAAGCCGATTGATCTTGGAGGCTCCAGGGGACGACGTGAAGCAACCGGCCGAGGATTGTTGATTGTCGTACAGGAAGCTGCAAAGCGATTCAAGCTGACGCCCGCGAGCACACGAGTGGTCGTGCAGGGCAGTGGCAATGTCGGCGGAATTGCCGCGCTACTGTTGTACGAAGCCGGCTTCAAAGTCATCGGTATATCGGATGTGCATGGTGGGATTCACGATTCGAAAGGAATAGACATACCAAACGCCCTGAAATATCTGCAGACAACAAGGTCATTCGAAGGCTATGGAAACGCTGAATGCGTGAGTAACAGCGAATTGCTGGAGCTTGATTGTGATGTGCTGGTTCCCGCGGCGACGGAGAATCAAATCACATCCCACAACGCCGAACGGTTAAAGTGCAAAGTATTGGCAGAAGGGGCCAATGGCCCAACAACCGCGGCGGCCGATGAGATTCTTTATCATAAAGGAATTTTTGTTATCCCGGACATCCTGGCGAACGCAGGTGGGGTCACGGTGTCGTACTTTGAATGGGTGCAGGATAGGATGGGCTACTTTTGGCGAGAGAGTGTGGTTAACGAGAGACTGCAGGACACGATGGTGGCCAGTTTCAACGATCTCTGCCGTTATGCCGACGCCCATTCGGTGGATACGCGAACCGCCGCCTACATGTTAGCCATTGATCGTGTGGCCTACGATACGCGGATGCGAGGGATTTACGCGTGACCGAAAAAACATAACAATCAGGTCTCTAAGTCGTGAAAAAGTCTTGATTTCCGGCTATGGGAATGCTAGGCTTCGCCGGTATCTATTGCTCGCAGGGACGGCTTGGGGTCAGAGGCCCAAGAGGTCGGGGGCGAGCAGTGAAATGATAGTTGACAGCGGCGCTTCGTTTGCTTATAACGTAGCGCTAGATTATTAGGCATAAAAACTTACGGGGGGCATGTATTCGGCAAGTTTTTTGGGCCCCTCTCAGTTGCTCCGCTACGAGCCAGTAAGTTGCGGTACCGAGCGGCAGCAGTTACGTTGACGTTGTCGTTGACGCTGGTAGTTCGAGCGTCCGATCTTGTGGATAGCTAGCGGCGTGATGCTTCGAGCGAGCATTTCAATTACATCGAACTCAACTGCTGTAGTTCTTCACTGGTCCGGTCATTCGAACCTTTCACTGAATATCGCAGGAGGAACGCGATGAGACTCGCGAACAGAGTGCTCCTTTGTGCGCTCGCCATTTTCGCTTTGGCTGCCGTTGCGTCTGCGCAGACGCCTAGAAATGAGCTTGATCCCAGGAATCAATCACCGTCAGTTGGGACGGGCGGGCCTGTTGGTGGGCCAACCGGCTTGTTTACGATCTACGATGGCGACACGCTCCGTAAGGGCGAGTTCACGTTCAGCATTGCTTACAGCAATTATGATCGTGATCCGGGTGACCTTGATATTACGGACACGGTGCTTAGCGTCAATGTCGGCATCAATGATCATCTGGAGCTATTCTTCAATACGACTGCTTATCGTGGCATCAAGACCAACAGTCCGCTGAATCTTTCGGGCTTCTATCTGCCGAATTCGCAAGTGTTCTTTAGCTCGACGTTGCTTGGTAGTCCGCCGGCGATTGTTATTGCGCCAGGCTTCGGTTCGATCTCGGGCTCGGCTATCTTTCGTCCGCCGTTTTGCGGTGGATGCGTTGCCATACCGCCGGTCCCGGCGGGTTTCTACCGTTGGGGACAGCCACTTGTCGGTTATCCGTATACTGGCGGCACCGGTCCGAACTTCGGCGAAGGTCCAGGCGGGCTGGGAACGCGATTCGGGTTCCCCGGCTTCACGACTACGATCCTGGGCGCGCCGGTGATTGGCTCGGGCGGAAGGTTTGGCGCTGCTAGCGCATATCCAGGTGTTGGTGCTCCTGTCGGTGGCATTTTGCCCGGCATTGTGCTGGCGACCGCGACTCTGCCTGCTACTGCGCTGACACTGCCCATTGTCGTTCCGGTTACTTTTACGACGTCGCCAAGCTATTATCCCGGCGCTCCCTTCCTTAATCGCCTGTATGGCGAGAGCAGCTTCGACGATTTCACCGCAGGAGCTAAGTGGCGGCTCACCAGCCCGAACAATCCATTGGGCCTTGGTTTCATTCCGTTTTATCGATGGTATGCCGACAAGGCCAAGGATGCTAAGGGGTTTAATCAACTCAACCGTGGTGCCGGCCCGGGTGGTAACATTGGCGACTTCGGTTTGGTTCTGTTCGCATCTGGCCGGCTGAGCAGATCGGTTAACCTTTCAGCGAACCTCGGCTACATCCTGAATAGCAATCCGAAAGGACCGGCCGGTGACGTTCTGCTTGATCGTCCCGATGAATTTCTTGCCGGTGTTGGTTTTGACTTCCCAATTAATAAGCACTTCCAGCCGGTTGTTGAGCTGCGGTCAACCCAATATGTAGCAGGCCGTACACCCAACGCATTTCAGAATAATCCGGTCGAGTTCACAGCCGGCGTGAAGATTTACCCGAAACGTTGGTGGGGTGTGGCTGCGTGGTACCGAATGCACCTTAATCAGCAGAGTGAGGGTCGTTTCAATAAAACGGATGCTACTATTCCGATAGTGCAAATAACTGGCGTAGGTGGGGTCACAGTCTCCGGAACCTCGCGTGCGTCCACTGCAGGCGGAGCGCCGCTTGGCTTCAGATTCTCTGATAATCCGCACGGTTACGGTGCCCAGGTTTGGTTTGGCCATCGTAACGCTCGTGAGCCGGCTATTCTGCCTAACCAGCCTCCGGTAATTAGCTCGTTTGCCGCATCTGCTGCGACGGTTACCTTGCCATGTCCTGAGGGAACAAGGTCAGCTACATGTCCGACGGCGGCACCAACGTCGGTTACACTTACAACGACGGCGACGGATCCTGATGGTGACACCCTCCTCTACACCTACACTGTTACCGGTGGCCGCGTTACCGGTGAAGGGCCGAACGTAACCTGGGATCTAAGCGGAGTTGGTGCGGGAACCTACACGGCGTCAGTAGAAGTCGATGATGGATGCGGTTGCGTTACCTCTTCTTCAACGACCGTCACGATCGCCGCCTGTACGGATTGCGTGCCGATCTTGGCTTGTCCGACGGTCGGCGTAAGCTGCCCGAGCGAGGCACAGCCTGGCCCGGTGACCTTTACGGCTAACGTAGGCCCAGGCACGCCGCCGGTAACGCCAACCTACAACTGGTCGGTTTCGGCCGGAACGATAACCAGTGGTCAGGGTACTCCGTCGATTACCGTGACGGGCGCCGCTGGTCAATCGATTACGGCTACGGTGGAACTGGGCGGACTTGATCCGACTTGCACAAAGACAGCGTCCTGCACTACGCAAATTGCGGCTCCGCCACCTGAGTGTCGTAAGTTTGACGAGTATGGCAACATCAGATTCAACGATGAAAAAGCCAGACTCGACAACTTCGCAATTCAGTTGCAGAACGAGCCGACGGCTACGGGCTATATCATCGGCTACGGTTCGTGTGATGCCGAGGGTCAGACGCGAGCCAATCGCGCAAAGGATTACCTTGTCAACACGCGCGGTATCGATGCCGGTCGTATCACGGTCATAGACGGCGGTTGTATGCCTGAGTTGAAGGTTGAACTCTGGGTATGTCCGTCGGGAGCTGCGGCGCCCGTGCCGAGCACTGCCGGGGCCGTTTCGCCCTGTCCGGATTGCAAGAGACCAAGGGCTCGCCGCGCTCGCCGACGCGTGCGCCGAGGCGAAGAGTAGTGTTCCGAATGTTTACTAACGCTCGCCACTCTGTCTGAGAGTTGCGACCTTCTTCCGAATGCGGGCGGTGTTTCCGAACAGGGAAGCACCGCCCGCTTCGTTTTTCGAAAACAACTGCCAATTTTGCACCAGAAGCCATATGGGTCGAAGATCTTTTTGAGAGAGCTATCGAAAACCGCAGGCTAAATGGTTATAATGCGTTTGCCGAAACGTCACGTCGCGTGTTTCCGGCATCTAAAGCTTTCGGACGAGATGAGACTTATGAGACGAATACCTTCTGGACTGTTGCTACTTGGCCTGGTGTGCGCCCTGTTAACTCAAGCTCACTTTGTTTTGGGCGCGCGCGCTTCAGCCGCGGTCAGTGCGACTGAGGGTTCTGCTTATTCAGCGGACTGGCGCATTACAGGGCCGAGCGGCGGTGACGTGCGGGCCCTGGTGGTCGATCCCAACGATTCTGACCGATTCTACTTCGGCACGCTGGATGGCCAAATCTATATATCGACAGACGGTGGGCACAACTGGCGTCTGCTCGCCAATCTTAACCGTCCGCGGCTGTTCATCGATCACATCATCGTTGATCCACGTAATTCAAGGGTCTTGTATATCGCGACGCACCGCCACAAAGACCCGGGTGGTTTTTTCAAATCAACGGATGGTGGACAAACCTGGCGCGAATCGCCGGAGTTGAGAAATGAAGCTGTCCATTCGCTGGCCCAGGCCGCGCAAAATCCTGACATCCTGATTGCCGGTACTTTCAACGGCATCTTTCGCTCCGACGATTCCGGCGAAACATGGTCGCCGCTGCCTGCGGGGAATTCTCCGGAATTCTCCGGTTCACGTCGAATCGTTGGCGATCGATCCGCGCGACACGAACGTGATTTACGCCGGGACGTGGTATTTGCCTTACAAGACGACCGACGGCGGCAGAACCTGGAAGGTTATCAGGAATGGCATCATTGACGATTCGGACATCTTTGCCATCAATATCGATCCGCGCAATGCGAATCACATAATCGCCTCGGCTTGCAGCGGAATCTACGAGAGCCGTGACGCGGGCGATAGTTGGCGCAAAGTACAGGGTATTCCGTCACAGTCCCGGCGTACGCGCGCAATTCTGCAACATCCATCTATCCCTGGGTTGGTTTTCGCCGGCACCACGGAGGGCTTTTGGCGGTCGGCGAAGGGGGGCGATAACAATTCGTGGATGGTTACGACCTCACGCCAGCTCGAAATTAATTCGATTGCGGTTCATCCCCGGAATCCGAACACCGTCTACATCGGGACGAACAATTACGGTGTTATGGTCTCCGTCGATGGCGGGAAGAACTTTGTGCCGACGAATAACGGCTTTAGCGGACGGTTTGTAAATACCATTCTGCCG
>WNGE01022510.1_pt1 | contig 11380 bp, 8 predicted proteins | sample 5400651 | NCBI WGS metagenome assembly WNGE01 (sample SAMN13153370, study PRJNA577476) | soil metagenome | isolation source: 60 cm soil or saprolite under grassland replicate 2 | place: USA:California | collected 2016-06-15 | reverse complement strand
CCCCGGTTTCCGCGGTTGCGAACTAAGGCCGCCAGCCGCAGCAGCGCGGAAAACGAAAGCACACGGCTCAATAGTGCCATCCATCATGCACTGGGACCCGCCACTCATCCCGGGGTCGCCGAAGCCCGGATAAAATAAAAGTTTCGGCAGGGTCACTAAGCTGGTAGGGTTTGTGACGCCGGCGTTGTTGCCCAGCGGATCAAGCTCGGCCATCTCGCTTGAGACATTCGTTCCACCGTTAGCTGTCATTCGAAAACTGGCGTTGCCCGCATCATGATGCTCCCACATTGTGAAGATCGGGGGTCAGGCCTGCGATTTTTGCGATTTCGGATCCTCATTGGCCTCACTGCCTTCATTATCAAAGAACACGGGCAGCGGCGGCGATTGAGAATCGCACAAATCGCAGGCCTGACCCCGGTTTCCCCGGTTTCTTTCAAACGGAAAGAGTGAGAGTTTCGGAGACCGTCTGGCGCGGCTTAGGCAAGAGGCCGGACTGTCCCAGCGCGACCTGGCGGCCGAAGTAAACATCTCGCAAAGAATGGTCGCCTACTACGAAAAGCAAACGGCGCATCCGCCCACACATCTACTGGCGATCCTGGCCAAGGCGCTCGGTGTTTCTTCTGATCAGTTGTTGGGGATTAAGGAAGTGAAGAGCAACGGCCGCACCCGAGACAATCGCCTGTGGCGGCGCTTCAGCCAGGTTGAACAACTACCCCAGTCTCAGCGCAAACAGATCGTCCAGATCCTCGACGCCTTCCTCGAACGTGAGAAGCTGCGAAAAGCTTCGTGATCGCAGAGAGCATCAACGCCTTTCACGCAACGCAGCCTGTGGGATATCGTCAAACAGAAAGTAGACACGGTGAACTACTCCACCCGCACCCATTCCTATGGAGCTGTCACCTTCCCATGAGTAGTTGAACGGCACTGCTATGTCCAAGCCTTGTTTGAAGTGACTTGCTGGAACAGTGAAGATCACAGACTGACCCGCCAGGATTTGGTAGCTGAAAACGGAGTCGCCCCAACCGTAGGCCGGCGCAGGTGCCTTCTGGCGCTGCCGGTCTTGAATTAGGTAGTGAAGACGAAGGGTAGCTCCGTCTTCGGAGCCACTTGCTCCCTCAACCCTCACCGCGCCATTCGAGAGCCTCTTTATCTGCGTTCGAGAAGTATCGTCCGTCTCAACAATGATCGCACAGTCCGTGTTGTTGCGTAGACGCAACTTGATTTCCGATGACTCAGCTTTGCCTTCGTACGAGATGAACTGTGCAGGATGGTTCTTATCCACGAGGGCACACCCGGACTTGTTTGCCGAACGATCTTGAGCGAAGTTGTCAGTCGCCACCGCGAGTAGCACCCCCACAATCGCCATACTAACGACTAGCCTGGTTTTCAGAATCATAAAGGTTTCAACTCAGTGCCGACAATGCGCCGCAATCTGCTCGTTAATGTATTCCGAAGCAGCGGTCTGATTCCTAAAGCTGCCTGTGTTACCGGGATTGTTCGTTCCGCGCGTCGCCATGATGTGGGCGGCGCCAGCAACGGCAAAGTCACTGAAATTAGGAATCAGATGGAGTGATTCATGGAGCGTCATCAATGCCTGGTCATCTAACCCGAGGCTATAGAACTCTCTGTTCCAAGAAATGGTGTTGTACCCCGTAGTTGTTCCATAGGTCGTAGTGTCACCACTCCTGCCGGATCTACCGGAAGCAGTAACGCGACCACCAGCGAGTGCGGTGTTGTATTCTCTTAGGGCGTAGTCAGCACCGTAGCTGGGCGTCATGTTGCCGTTTTGATCAAGTGTCGGGCCGAAGCTGGGGGTGATCAGACCGCTCCACGGTTGGCCCGCAACGGATGCCGAGATCGAAATGAGTTCCGCGATGAAGTTCGAGCAGTCGTTGTTGCTAAGCAAACCCGCCGCTCTAGTGGCCGCCCTTTGCTCCGGTATGGGTTTCTGCGGAGTAAGAAGATCATCGTCGTCATCATCTTCGTCGCCAAATCCGGAGCGACCAAAGAGAGCGGCAATCGCTCGCCGTCGCGCTGCTTCTGCGGGAGATATCGTTTTCAGCGTGGGCGGCAATGCTTTAGGCTTGGTTGATGGTCCAACTTTCGCATAGTCAAACCCGTCACCGTGCAACACCGGAAGCACCCACCCGCCACGTCCGGGTCCATCGCGCTTCGGATCAAACTGTGGCCCGCAGTTGTTATAGGGACAGACTCCGGCTCCGCCAACATGCATAAGAAAAGCGACCTGATCACACGATGTCGGCGTGCCATCCAAAACGCACGTCAACCCGCTCATCATCGAACTGCCAAAACTCGGATAAGACCAGAACGGCTTTAGCTGCGGATTGGGAATCGGATTTTCAGTGCCCGCGTCATTGCCCAGTGGATCGAGTTCGGCGCTTAGACTTGAGCCGCTCGTTCCATCCGCTCCCGTAACGCGCATACTTGCATTACTCGGATCTCGATGTTCCCAAGCCACTGCCTGAGTGTTGTCTGACAATCGCCTCTGCCATCCAAGCACCGCGCTGCCAAGATAAACGAACGTGCGCTGCTTCTGTCCGGTCTCGCTGAGTTCCGTTAACACTTGATTCAGCACAGTGGAGCGCACAAAGTAAGTTGTCGTTGTAGTCGTGGTGTTGCCTTCCGTGTAGTCGATGGTCGTATCGTTCGCAACCTTCTTGACGGTGTTTCCATCGCCGTCAAACCCGTTGTTCAATTCTACGCTCGAACCCCAAACAGTCGAGTTTGGATCGCTGTAAAGATTCATGGTGACGGACACACTTTGGGTGTTTCTTCCCGCCGCGTCAACGGCGTATTGCACATAGTCGGTCGACTGACTACTGGTGTCGATTAAATTGCCGGCGGCATCGTATTGCCAATTGACGTTCCGATTGTTCTGATAGTCCTGATGAGCCGGCGTGAATGCACCCGCGCTTCCCGACCACCAAAGATTCCAGGGGCGCTCAGTCAGGTGGCCAAACGAATCGTAGTTGAAAGTTTGCTTGTAAGGCCGTAGGTTGGTAGTTCCTTCGTTGCGCGCTTCCGCTCCCGACAGAGCCTGCGTGATTCTGCCGACATGATCATAAGTGTATGACCGATCCCACTGCGAGTTGATCAAGTCATGCGAAAAACTTAGCCGGCCATCCGCCTGATAGTCGTAAGTCTTGCTCATAACATTCGGAATCGTGAACGTGCCGGGTTGCATTCGTGAGTTGTAAGTCTCTGACAGGCTGCGGGTGTTGCCGTAGTCGACATGCTTCAGCGCGCCCCAGGCTCGGTACTGCAAGTTTGAGGCGTAGGTGGAAACGTTGGCGAAGTTCGTGCCTGTCACGTTCGTTACTCGGCCCGCGCCATCGTGATTATAAGCAACCTGCGCGCCGAAAGGATCGGTGATACTGGTTAACTCGCCTCCAAGGTTGTATTGATAGTTGAGGGCGTACGATCCCAGCCCATTAAACGCTCGCGTTTCCGAAGTCATGCGCGACAGTGAATCGTAAACATAACTCGTCGATCCCTGCGAGTCAGTCATCGAAGTGCGATTGCCTGCCGCGTCGTAACCGTAACCAATACTAATCGTGCTTTGACCTGACAGCGTATGCGTGATGCTGCTTGCCTGATGCCTCATCGTCGTTTTCTGACAAGTTCCATCAGGACAGGATGCGTTCTCGTTCGTTGACGAAGCATCAGCGGGCGCGACACCTACGTACTGTTTGACGTTCATTGCCTGATCGCGCGCGTTGAGTGCGTTCGTGGTCGTCGCATAGACGGTGCTATCCCAGTTCAACACTTCAGTCTTCCATTGACGGCCCAGCACATCACTGTAAACTTTCTGTTGTCTTCCAACTTCATCCGTTAGCGTTGTGACTTCGCCGCCGGCGCAGCCACAGCCGCTGTAGCTCGCGGTCTTCGTCGTCGTCTCAGCCGGGTTACTTGTAATGCTGGGATTAGTTGTGACCAGGGGCCGGCCCTTCCAATCGTAAGTCTGCTGCGTATAAATCCACCCGCTGCCGCCATTGTTCGGATCATCATCGCCGGCCGGCTGCCAGGAGGCATTTGTTTCGGCGGGATTCGATTGCTGTGATGCTCTTCCCATCACGTCATACAGCGTGAACTGCCCCCGGTAACCACGCGTACTTCCGGGATGATCGCCCCCCGTCAGGCGTGTGCGGTCAGCGCCGTCAACTACTGTGATTGACCAGTAAGCTGGCGTCTCGGCATTAATGGTCACCTGGCTCATCACCGCATCGCCATGATCAGCGTAGGCAAAGAACTTCCACGCGCCGTTGTTTACCTTATTGAGCCACTGAATCCTGCCAGCGCTGTCGTAACTCATCGTCTGAATCGCACCTTGCGTTTGCCCTTGCGGCGGCGGGCCTTGCGTCCGCGTAACCGCGCCGAAGTCATAGTTGTATCGAACGAAAGAACTGTAGCCGTCAGCATCCGTCAGCGTGGTCGGATAGGCATACGTTACAAACGAGGGATTCACAATGCTATTTCCATCAACCGAGAATGAGTCGCCATAGGCGAGCGTGGTTTGATGACCAAGGGCGTCGCGCGTGAAGTAGACTGAGCCAAGCGAGTTGTACGCCGTGCGCACCTCCGGTACGGCCTTACTTGAATTGTTAATGTCCGTCACGTCCCAATGCCAGACTGCCGAGAGATTTCCACGTCCGGTAAGGAAACCGGTTCCATAGTTGGCCGTATCATGTTGGACGCCATCCGTGCCTGGCCCCACAAAATATTCTCCGCCGTAGTCGTAATCGTAAGTGGTCTTCGAGACATAAGTGCTGGTCTCATGATCGAATATGTGAACGGCGCCTGGCAGCCCGATGATGCGGCGATTCACGTAATCGGCGCCCAGATTGTAATCGATGTATTTGCTGCGCCAGGCAGTGACTCCGTCGGCGGCATATTCGATGACTTGAGAAGGCAGGCTGTAGTTAACAGACCCTCCATAATTGATTGCCGTGCGGCGGCGATTGCCGCTCGTATCATAGATATTCGTCTCAGTAACGCGCGGATTGGTTTGATAGCTAACGCTGGTGTTGTCCTGAGTGTAGCCCGTCGTGGTCCATTTCTGCCGCACACCGCCGCTCCAAATCTCGCTTTGCGCCGTCAATCCCGCTTGCCACCCTGAACCGTAATACTCTTTATAAATCGTGCCATCAGGCGCAGTCAGGCGGCACGCGCCATCGCCGTCATGCGCAAAATATGTGTTCACCTCTTCGCTCGCCGTAGGCCGATCATCAACATCGCCGTTCCAGTTCTCCGCCCAGTCAGTGCGTTGTGAAATGCGCGGCGCATCGGTACTGTTCGTTGAGTAGGTGTATGTCGTATAGCGTCGCTGATTCCCGTACAGAGGATAATAATGAATCGTTGAAACAATCCCGTAGGCGTTGTATTCGAAGTTGTAGTGCGAGCCGTCAGGAAAACCGACTTGTGCCAGCACCGGAATCGGGGTTGAGTCCGGCCCAAGATTATTCAAGCCGGAAAAGTTATGACCAATCGGGGTAGTACCCCAACCGAACGTCAATAACGTGCCATCGATGCTGACGTTGTCAATCAACTGAAGATGGACGGAGTCTTGCGTTTCGTACACGCCCGCCGTGCCCGTGTACCGCAACTCCACACGCGCGCCCGAAGGCGTCACCAGTAAATAGAAGTTAGTTGTCGTCTGACTGTTCCAATACGGTCCTTCAATCGTCGGAAAGCCAAGACGAAAGCCCGGCGCGATCGACCCCGCATCAATATCAAAATCGATGTAATCGCCGGAACGCGTCCAGACCAACGAGTTGTAGGACAGTGTCAGCCCCAAATCCAAGCCGCGACCGTTCAAACCAACCAGAGGCAAGCTCCAGTTGAAATTATTGGACAGCAAATCTTCGCCACCCGTGCCTGTCCGATTGTGTGGGTCTAGGCGCGCCATGGCAAAGTCCGACGCACTGCCTGCGCCAGTCGCGGCCAAGCCCCACGCCTCGATTTCTGTCATCCGGCTGTAGCCGTTATCAATCGCTGCTGTGGTATTCACTCTGATCCTGGCGGTCGTGATTGGCGAAAAACTAATCCTGCGCCACACGTTGTTGTTGCCGCTAATCTGTCCTTCTGTAATTGACGTCCAGCCGGAACCATTCCAGTACTCGACGTCGTAACCGGTCACCCCGTAGGCTGTGAAGGTCATCGTCTCAGTCGGTTCAGAGGGATTAGCGAGGTTGTCCTGGACTGTGAACAGGTCAATCTCACTAATCGTCTTGTTGCCGTTGAAGTCGATTTGAATCCAATCAGGAAATGTCCCGGATGACGCGTCGGCCCAGCCGCCACCGTAACCCCAATTCATTCCTTTGCGGTCACCGTTATTCACGCCTGACGCCGGCCAACTCGTCCCCGGACCGCTAAAACCCGCCGGCAAAGTGGACGAGGCAGTAGCCACACCTCCATTGGCGGCGGCGGCGACATTCGTCTCGACAGCGTCGCCCCAGGCTTCGACTTCCGTCATGCGGCTGTAGCCGTTGTCAACGGCCGACGTGATGTTGACCCGAATGCTCGTGGTGGTTATGGCAGCGAAGATTATCTTGCGCCAAACTTTGTTATTTCCACTGATGCTGCCGCCGGAAACGGTCAACCACGATGAACCATTCCAGTACTGCACGTCGTAGCCGCTGACGCCATACGTGCTAAAGGTCATAGCTTCGGTAGGCTCAGCAGGACTCGTATAGTTGTCCTGAATGGTAAATAGATCTATTTCGTCAATGTTCTTTGTGCCATTAAAATCAATTTGAACCCAGTCGGGAAATGTTCCCGATGAAGCATCAGCCCAGCCACCGCCGTAAGCCCAGTTCACTCCCTTGCGCTCACCATTATTAAGGCTCGATGCCGGCCAGTATGTGCCCGGACCACCAGAGCCCGGCGCCAGCGTCGATGAAGCCGTCGCCACTCCCCCATTCGACCCCAGGGCGTAATTTGTACGGCCGTTTAGTGGTGGCGGCTGTGTTGCAGCCGCAGTAACTCTCATTGGTGAGGACACCCTAAGGCGCGCGTGGTGAGACCGCTGCACCATGAGTCGCATCCCGGGCTCAGCAGCCAACTGGTTCGGTCGCAGCGGTAAGTTATTGACAATCGTTCTTTCTGGTGAAAGCCGCAGCGCTTTTCGGCGTGAGCGCATAGTCGAGGGAATCGGCGGTGCCGCCTGGACCGACGGTGCACTGTTGCGACGCGCATCATCTGTGAAGCTACGCATGTCATCCGCATTAGGCAGATTTGCTGCCGGTGCGCCCGGCTGCGGAGAAGGAGTGGGAACGCTGAGCACTCTGCCAGGGGCAGAATCATTTTGTCCTTTTGCGACTCTCGCATCACGCGCGTGATTAACCCGCTCGCTACCGCGAGCGGTTCCGTATCCAGCGCTAACTTGAAAAGGAACAACCGCCAAGCCGGAAAGGATCAATCCAAAGCAAACACACAAACTCGTCCAGCGGACCAACCGTTGGGATAGACGGCGAGCGCATTTCATCGCGGGAGCACTCCCCTTAGAATTGGACAACTACTTAACCGAGCCGGCGAGTTCTAGGGCTGCTCGTGGAAGCCAGCCTTCATTCTGCGAAAGATATTTGCTATAGCTCGCAAAGTGCGCCCTCTGATATGCTTGGACGCTTTAGTCTTTGACAACCTACGACAGTCAAATGCCGGCTCGCTCTCTGCCAGCCTGAGTGATGAGCTTCGCCGCCGAGCACTTACGGCTCTTTCTCACGGCGATTTTCAAAAGCGAGCACATCCTACGCGCAACAGAGCGTAGGCACAAGCACAAAGTCAGGGCCTTCGGCAAGCGTAACTTCCACATCTCAAATGCCAACCCATCAGGAGGCGAATCCTGATGGGAAATCCCCGCCCGAAACCGAAGTTCCTGGCAAAGAAGCTCCGAATGATCCGTCTGGGAATTGGGCTGTCACAAACGGAGATGCTCAAGCGTTTGGGATTGGAAGAGAAGATGCACTACTCGAGAATCTCAGAATATGAGCAAGGAACACGGGAGCCTTCCCTGATGACGCTCCTTGAATACGCGCGGGTCGCCGGGCTGCACCTGGAAGATATTGTCGACGACGAACTAGACTTGCCCGAGAATTTGCCGGGTGGCGTGCGATACATGGGCATCAGGCGCAAATCTTCGCCCCGAAAAGCAAGGCATTGAGCGATTGACAAATCGCTTCCAGATGAACCTCGTGGTAGCAGAAAGGCTCAAGCTTCATGCCTGCTTCTCAGTCACACCTGTGCTTCAGCCGGGTGACAAAGAGAGGCGAGGAGCACGGGGAAACCGTTCTAAACGGTTTCACTTGCAACGCTCCGCCGAATCGCCTGGCTGAAGCACAGGCGAGAATGAAAGCCCGCCTATGCTTTGATCGACGACCCATTCGACTTTTCTCCGACAGACTCTTCAGGGTGCGGAATGATTTTTCCGGTGGTCTTGCGACCACCGGCTATTCACTCGCTGCGCTTCGGGCAGCAAATTTTCCTGGCAACTCAATCTCGGAACACTACTGAGCGATGCTTGTATTTGCCGATCATGTGCCGTATTCTCGGAGTGTCACCCCTGCCAATTGTTTCTGTCGCGAGAGGATGGATTATGAAATACTCAGCATCTTTGATGGCGTTGTCGGTCACAATCGTGGCGGCAACGGCGGCCTTCGGACAAGGCAAGGGCGTCGATAAGCAAAATCAAACGATCACCGGCACCAGCAGTGGCCGCGCGCCCGCGAGCAACGGAAGCAAACAGGATGTCGGCACCACCGGATCGGGAATTAATTTCGGCAAAGATAAAACAAAGACTGTGGTGCGGCTTCCCAATCCATATCGTCTGACGGCGAGACGCGATGTACTTCTCAAGGCCATCACAGATGTAATGCGCGATCGCAAGCTGATTGTGGATGATGCTGCCTCAAGACCGGATGAAGGAATCATTGTCAGTCAACCATACACCTTCATAAAGGGGGCTGTAGTCACCCAATCGGAATTGAATCGGTACGCCAATGTCGAGAATTCGGATGCGCGTGGCTGGACGCGAGGGCGTTATACCATCAGCGTCGAGGTTCAAGCGATTGACGGCGCCAGTTCGAATGTTTCCGTCAACGCCAAGATCGAAGGACGAACGGACGGCCCGAGCGGCGCCGAATGGATTACCCTGCAAAGCACCGGCGTCGCCGAACAGGACTTTCTTGCGGCGCTGATTGAAAATTTAACTGGAGCAAGTCCGCCGACCGCGCGGGGTCCGCAACCCGACGTCAAGTTTTCTGTGGTGCTTGCGAACACGAGTACGAAAACGGTAGTTCTGAAGGCGACTCCCGACTCAGTTGCGCTGAATGCAAATCCTAAATCAACTCGAAACTGAGCCGATCCCAATCGAAGAAGAAGAGCGGCGTCACACGCGTCGTTTGCTTATCGGGATAGTATGCGCCCTCCTGCTCACGGGCATGGTGTTTGGCGGATACCTGGTTTTGCGAAAGCGGCACGAGCGTCAGATGGCTGCCCTGGTCGAAGCTGAAAAAATCAAAAAGGCCGCGCCCAAGGTGGAAGTTTTCGTTGACGATGCCACGCTTGACGGGAAGAAGACAGTACTGGGCGGAACGATCCATAACATCTCGAACGAGTCCCTGCATAATTTGTCGGTTGAATTACAGTTAAGGCGGCGAGCCGGCGGAGGAACCGAGACGCGTTCAGTGGCTCCTGATCAGACCGAACTGGCGCCCGAGGGCAAAGCTCGGTACCGGGTAGAGTTGCTCGCTCAGGATTACGTGACTGCGCAATTGCTGCGAATCGTCGCCGGTGACAATCGGGCGGAGGTCCCTTTCAAGGCTTTGCCCGGCGCGCCGCGTCCGCCGATGGAAATGCCATCAGCGAAGACCATCATCATGAAGCGGCCCGCCCCGAAAGGCGATGAGTTCATTAACACACCCAAGAACCCCGGCCGCGTTCCGTAACCTCTTGCGTGTTTTTCGTCGCCGCCAGCTCGGCGAATCTTTCGCATAATCAGCCAACCATCGTCAACGCTTTGCTCGTCACAGCATTGTGCGTAGTGGTTTCAGTTTGAGGTGGCACGCGCATCCTGCGCTGGTTTCACGGGCGAGACGCCCGTGCCACTGCTCAAACTGAACCAGTACCGCATCATGTAGATGCTTGAGCGTGAGCGCGCGTTCGGCTAGGATTGGGTAACAAAAACTTGCATGACTCCGAGTAAAGCATCACTGTTCTGCCGAGATTGTCGCCTCGCGCTTTTCGGGGTGGCTTTATTGATTCTGGGAGCGACTTGCGCATTCGGTCAGGGTTCAACGTCTTCCGCGTCAGCGCCCCCTTCTCAACTGCCGGGCACGGACAAGTCAGACAAGGATGATCGGTGGGGAGATTTCGGCTCTCATGAAGCCGAGATGCGCGCCCGACTGATTCTCAAAGCGGAAAAGAAGGAATACGATGAAAACGTCGCGCGCGCCCGAGAGGTTTCTGACCTTGCGACTCAACTTCTTACAACTTATGAAAGCAATAAGATTTTCGAGTCAGAAGACGGCAAGAAGTTGGAGCGATTGGAGAAGCTGACCAAGCGCATCAGAAACGAAGCAGGTGGTTCCGATTCCGATCCGGACAACAAGGATTTACCCGCGGCTATGAATTCAGCCATGAACCAGCTGGTTGATCTGGCTGATGACCTGCGAAAGTTGGTCGAGAAAACTCCTCGTCACGTTGTGTCGGCGGCCGTAATCGATCAAGCCAACAAACTAATAGGACTGACTCAGCATGTGCGAGCTTTGAGTCACTAGCATTCCTCATGGTTCTCGGTCACCTCAAGCGAACGAAAACCACGATGCCGACACTGGGCTTGACGCTTATCTTGCTCGCCACTTTGGCCGTACAACCGAACCCCCACCGCGCTCACGCTCAATTATCATCAATCAGTTCGGCCGGCACGCAACAGGATGAGGATGTGGTGCGCGTGAATACCGAGCTGGTGGTCTTGAATGCGACTGTGCTTGATAAGGATGGCAAGTTTGTTTCTGGATTGAAGCGTGGCGACTTTCAAATTTATGAAGACGGCAAAGAGCAGAGGCTCGCAAACTTCTCTGCCGAAGAGACGCCATTTGCCGCAGCCATTCTGCTGGACATTTCCGGCAGTATGGAATCGCGCCTGACACTAGGGCGGGCTGCCGCGATTCGCTTTCTTGAAGGTTTGCGCGATGAAGATGTTGCTGCGGTTTACAGTTTCTACAACAAAGTCGAGCAGTGGCAGGATTTTTCGCCGGGACGCGATCTGCCGGCGCGAGTGTTTGGGCTGCACGCCAAGGGACAGACCGTGCTCAACGATGCAGTCCTGCGCGCGGCAGACGATCTTGCTCAGCGTGCGGAACGG
>WNGE01008009.1_pt1 | contig 11381 bp, 15 predicted proteins | sample 5400651 | NCBI WGS metagenome assembly WNGE01 (sample SAMN13153370, study PRJNA577476) | soil metagenome | isolation source: 60 cm soil or saprolite under grassland replicate 2 | place: USA:California | collected 2016-06-15 | reverse complement strand
GGAGGCCGACGGTGTCGATCACGTCGTCGAGCCATGCCCGGTTCGGCTTCTTGCCTGCCAGCGCGGTCGGCAGCGTGATGTTCTCGAGCGCGGTGAGGGTGGGGATGAGGTTGTACGACTGGAACACGAAACCGATGCGGTCTCGGCGCAGGAGCGTGAGGTCCTTGTCCGACAGCGTGCCGAGCGCGACATCGCCGATGAAGACCTCACCCGACGTGAGATCGTCGAGCCCGGCCGCGCAGTGCATCAGCGTCGACTTGCCCGAGCCGGACGGGCCCATGATCGCGGTGAACCGTCCCGCGGCGAACTCGACGGTGACGTCGTCGACGGCGCGAACGGCGGTATCGCCGGAGCCGTAGACCTTGGTCGCGTGATCGGTGCGGGCGACCGCGGCACGGGGCGGTGCGGTGACGGTGCTGGTCATCGGGGCCTCCTGGAGATCGCTTCGTGTCGATCGTCGCGAGAGGGGCCCCGGGAGTCGTCGCCCCGGCAGAGGTTTCGCGGGTACGCCGTCCGGAGCAGTGCGCGGCGGGGCGCTACCGCGTCTGGGGTAGAGGGATCAGCCCACCCAGCCGGGACGGACCAGGCCGGACTCGTAGGCGAACACGACCAACTGGGCGCGGTCGCGGGCGTTGAGCTTGATCATGGCCCGGCTCACGTGCGTCTTCGCCGTCGCCGGGCTGACGAAGAGGCGATCGGCGATCTCCTCGTTCGAGAGACCCTCGGCGACGAGAGCCATCACCTCGCGCTCGCGGTCGGTGAGGTTGTCGAGCTGGGTGCTCCGGCTCGGCTCTTTGGCCCGCGTTGCGAACTCGGCGATCAGGCGCCGCGTCACGCTCGGCGACAGCAGCGCCTCACCGTTGGCCACGGCGTGCACGGCCCGGATCAGCTCCACCGGCTCCGTGTCCTTCACAAGGAACCCGCTCGCGCCCGCGCGCAGCGCTTCGAACACGTACTCGTCGAGCTCGAACGTGGTGAGGATGACGATGCGCACGGACGACAGCTGCTGGTCGGCCGCGATCGTGCGCGTGGCGGCGAGGCCGTCGAGACCGGGCATGCGAATGTCCATGAGCACCACGTCCGGCACATGGCTCTTCGTCAACTGCACCGCCTGTTCGCCGTCGTCGGCCTCCGCGACGACCTCGATGTCGTCCTGCGCGTCGAGCAGGGCACGGAAGCCGGCGCGGACCAGCGCCTGATCGTCGGCGAGCAGCACGGAGATCACCGGACGCCGTCCACTGGGAGCTGGGCCCGGACGCGGAAGCCACCGCCGGGTCGCGGCCCGGCGTCGAGACGACCTCCGAGCGCCGCCGTGCGCTCGCGCATGCCGGCGATGCCGCTACCGCCTCCCGAGCTCGCGCTCGGCGTCCCGACGCCGTCGTCGTCGACCTGCACCGTGAGATCGCGCTCGCCGTATGCCACGCGCACCGTGGCGCTGGCCGGGCCGGCGTGGCGGGCAACGTTGGTCACCGCCTCTTGCACGATGCGGAACGCCGCCAGATCGACTTCGGGGGGCAGTGCGCGAGGCGCACCCTCGACCTCCACTCGCACCGGGAGACCGGCGGCCTCCGCCCGCGACACGACGCCCTCGAGATCCTCGAGCCCGCGCTCGGACGTCCGAGGCGGCGCCTCGCCCAGCCGGAGGATCTCGAGGACCGACCGCAGCTCGCCCAGCGCGTCCCTGCTCGCCTGCCGGATCGCTGTGAGCGCGGTGCGTGCCTGTTCCGGCTGCTCGTCCATGAGGTGCAGGGCGACGCCGGCCTGGACGTTGATGAGCGAGATGTTGTGCGCGAGCACGTCGTGCAACTCCCGCGCGATGCGCAGCCGCTCCTCGCTCGCTCGGCGGCGGGATTCTTCCTCTCGTGATCGTGCTCGCTCGGCGGCCCGCTCACGGCTGACGCGCGCGATCTCGCCGACGCCAGTGAGCACGAGCAGCCACGCAAAGAGGCCGACGGCCCCGGGGAGGGTGGGCTCAGGCTCGTTCCCCGCGAGATACGGGAGCCATGTGAACGCGAGCCAGCCGGCGACGACCATGCCGATCGCGAAGATTCGCCGGCCCGCCATGACCGTGGTGACGAATGCGACGATCAGCGCGAAGAAGACCGGTCCTCGCGGGTAGTCAGAGACCCAGTACGCGAGCGTGGTGGCGAAGACGACGAGCAGCACCCCGACCGGTTGGCGGCGCCGCCACAGCAGCGCGACCGGCCCGGCGGCCAGCAGTGTGTACGCGAGGACGTCCAGTGAGCCGTGGCCCGTCTGATGCCGAGACGCAACGTACGTGCCGACGATCTGGAGCACGCCGACGACGAGCGCGATTCCGGCGTCGGCTCGACGGCCTCGCGCCCGCCGCGGCCACGCTTCCGTGAACCGCACCGGAGCGGGGTCGGCGCTCATACGTGCAAGCTAAGGCGTCGGTGCTGAGGTGTCATCGTCCGGTGGGCGGCTGCGGTGCTACACCGCCGGGAGTAGGCGAGGCGCCCGACGACGTACGTTCGCGGCCGTGCGACGAATCAGCGACCGGGAGCGCCGAGCGAGGCTCGCCCGTCGGCATCACTTGGCGCCGTCTGCGAAGGCCACCGATGTCGTGGCGGTCGCCGAGCGGCTCGTCGGTTTGCACGCCACCGATCCCGCCACGGTGTTCCTTGCCGCCGCCGCACGGATGAAGAAGCTCGCCGTCGCCGACGTCGAGCGAGCCCTCTACGAGGACCGGTCGCTCGTGCGCACGCTGTGCATGCGGCGGACGATGTTCGTGGTTCCGGTCGACATCGTGCCGGTCGTGCAGGCGGCCGTCACCGACGCGCTGGTGCCCGTCGAGCGCAAGCGGGTCGTCGGCATCATCGAGGAGAGCGGTATCGCCCGCGACGGGGCGCGCTGGCTTCGCCAGGCCGAAGCGGAGACCATGCGCGCGATCGAGGCCGCGGGGGAGGTGACGGGGGCCGAGCTGACGAAGCTCGTCCCGCGCCTGCGCAAGCAGATCCCATACGGCGAGGGCAAGACCTGGGCCGGCACGATGGGCATGACCACGAGAGTCCTGTTCCTGTTGTCGTGCGAGCAGCGCGTCGTACGGGGACGGCCGCAGGGATCGTGGACGAGCACCCGGTACCGGTGGGCGCCGATGACGGAGTGGACGCCGGATGGGATCCCGGCGCTGAAGGCGGACGAGGCGCGCGCGGAGCTGGTGCGACGATGGCTGGCGGCGTTCGGTCCCGGCACGCTCGCGGACATCAAATGGTGGACGGGGTGGCCGCTGGGTCAGGTGCGCGGTGCGATCGCCGCGCTCGACACCGTCGAGGTCGAGCTCGAAAATGGCGCGTCCGGGGTCGTGCTCGCCGGCGACGAAGCGCGCGTGCGGGCGCCGAAGCCGGGCGCGGCGCTGCTCCCGTGCCTCGATCCCACGACGATGGGGTGGGCCGAGCGCGACTGGTACCTCGGCGCCCACAAGGCGGCGCTCTTCGATCGCAACGGCAACGCCTGTCCGACCGTGTGGTGGGACGGCCGGATCGTCGGCGGGTGGACGCAGCGCAAGGACGGCGAAGTCGTCTGCCGCGTCCTCGACGACATCGGCGCCGACGGGGTGCGCGCGGTCGAACGGGAGGTCGACCGCCTGCAGTCCTGGCTCGGTGGGGTGGTCGTGACCCCGCGGTTTCCGACGCCGCTGGACGCCCAGCTGCGCAAGTAGTGCGTATGCCTTGACAGGCACATAACCAGCTAGGTATGTTGTGCCCATGGCGCTCACGACGTTCGACGTGCTGGCGGAGCCCCGGCGGCGCGACATCCTCGACCTGCTGCGGGTACGGGAGCACTCGGTCGGGGAGCTCGTCGAGGGGCTCGCCCTGAGCCAGCCGGGGATCTCGAAGCACCTGCGAGTGTTGCGAGAGGCGGGGCTGGTGCAGGTCCGGATCGACGCCCAGCGGCGCTGGTACCGGGTGCGGGCCGAGCCGCTGGCGGAAGTCGACGCGTGGCTCGCGCCGTACCGCCGGTTCTGGAGCGACCGCCTCGACGCCCTGGAACATCATCTCGACGACGAGGCGGAAACGACCGAGAAGGAGGGGTAGCGATGGCGACCAACACCAGCAACCACACGATCCCCGACGAGGGCACGGTGGAGGTGATCGACGGCTACTACGTCCTGCGCTTCGAGCGCCGCTTCGCGCATCCTGTCGAGCGCGTCTGGGACGCGCTCACGCGCCCCGAGCGGATCACCGAGTGGACGGGCGAGGGCGAGGTGACGCTCGATCTCGTCGAAGGCGGTCGGTACGAGTCGCGCACAACCGGGCCGCCCGATCTCGTCGATGCGATCATCAGGGAGGCGGGCGAGGAGGCGCTGGTCCAACAGGACACGGTCTTGCGCGTGGAGCCGCCGTTGCTCTTCGAACGAACGTTCGGCGGTGATCCCGGGTCGATCGCTCGGTGGGAGCTGCAGCACGACTCCGAGGGCTGCCGCCTGACGCTCACGCACACGGTCCCGCCCGAATTCGACCGCGCCCACCTGCCGCGGACACTCGGCGGCTGGCACCAGCTGCTCGAACAGCTGGGCGACGCGCTCGACGGCAAGCACGTCACATGGCGACAGGAGCGGTGGGAGGAGCTTCGCGACCACTACAAGACCAAGACAGAGACGGCGTGAAGTTCGAGTACGTGACGTACATCGAGGCGACTCCGGAGAAGGTCTGGCATGCCCTGACCGACGCCGACCTGTCAGCCGAGTACTGGGGCCACAACAACGTCTCGGACTGGCAGGTCGGCTCCCGGTGGGAGCACCAGCGCACGGACGGCACGCAGACTGCCGATATCGTCGGCACGGTCCTGGAGAGCGTGCCGCCCGTACGTCTGGCGGCGACTTGGTCCGCCCCCGACGAGACGCGGGCCGACGGACCGACCCGGGTCAGCTTCGACATCGAGCCCGACAGCGGGATCGTCAGGCTGACCGTGTCCCACGAGAACCTCGCCGACGAAGCCGAACGCGACGTGTCCGCCGCCGGGTGGTCGGCGGTGGTGTCCAACCTCAAGTCGCTCATCGAAACCGGGCACGCCCTGCCGCAAGCACCCTGGGAGATGCCTCGGTGACCACCGCCGCGTGCTACGACGCGGCGTGGGCCGCGAGGCCAGCGGCGCACTCGCAGAGAAATCGGCGAAGGCCGCGTTCGAGGAGCCAGCCGGTGCCGGGCACCTTGGGGGAGAACGATGCCTGCCAGCGGATGGTGGTCCCGCCCGCGGCGGGCTCGAGCTCGATCTGCGCTCGGTAGTCGCGAACGGGCAGACCCGAGAGCGAGAGGTAGGCGAATCGGCAGTCGGGCACGACCTCGACGATCTGGTCGCGGCCGGTGGTTCGACCCCGGCGGAAAATCCGGACCGCGCCGACGCCCTCCGGCGGCGGGTCCCCCTCGCGTTCGAGCTCGAATGATTCGATCGGGGACCAGTTCGGCCACGTGGCCCCGTCGGCCAGCAACCCGAACACGACGTTCGGGGCAGCCTGCGACTGCTTCGTGACGTCGATGTGGCGGCGTCCCATGACGCTCCCTTGTCGCCCGGCGGTCGGGCAGACGGTATCGGCGCCGGGAATGCTGCGTGAGGGACCGCCTGTTCTTGTGCCCGTGGAGAGTGCCTTCACGGACGCCGAAGTGCGCTACCTGTCCGAGCGCCGACTCGGGCGGCTCGCGACCGTGGGCAAGGACGGCACGCCGCACGTCGCTCCGGTCGGGTGGAGCTTCGACGAGGGCAACGGCACGATCGAGGTCGGCGGTCACAACTTCGGGCGGAGCAAGAAGTACCGGGACGTCGCCCGGTCTGGTCGAGCGGCCATCGTCATCGACGACCTGGCCAGCGTCGACCCGTGGCGCCCGCGTGGGATCGAGGTCCGTGGGCGGGCCGAGGTCCTCGACGAATCGCCCCGGATCCGCATCCACCCGGAACGGATCGTCTCCTGGGGTCTCGAGAGCGACGACTTCTTCCGGCGCAGCGCGCGGACCGTCCGCTGAATTGCACGCGATCCGGCTCCACGCCTTCGGCCCGGCCGAGAACCTCCGCTACGAAGAAGTCCGCGATCCCGAGCCGGCGGCCGAGCACGTTCGCATCGCGGTGGAAGCCAGCGGCGTCCACTTGATCGACACGCGGATCCGCAGCGGCATCGCCATGGGGCCGTTGCCGCTCCCCGACCTGCCGACGATTCCGGGTCGGGAGGTCGCCGGCACCGTCGATGCGATCGGGTCCGGTGTCGATGCGCGATGGGTCGGTCAGCGTGTCGTCGCGCACTTGGGGGCCGCGAGTCGCGGGTACGCAGAGCTCGCCGTCGCCCCGGTCGCGGCGTTGCACGAGATCCCCGACCACCTCGCGCCCGACGCCGCAGTCGCCATGATCGGCACCGGTCGAATCGCCATGCTGATCCTCGACAACGCGTCGCTCACGGCGGACGACGTCGTGTTGGTGATGGCGGCGGTGGGCGGGCTGGGGTCGCTGTTCGTGCAGGCCGTGCACCACGCCGGCGCGGTGGTCGTCGGCGCCGCGGGAGGCCCGGAGAAGGTCGAGCGTGTCCGCTCCCTGGGCGCGGACATCGCCGTGGACTACTCGACGGCCGACTGGCCCGAGCGAGTACGCGACGCGCTCGGAGAGCGGAGCCTGAGCGTGGTGCTGGACGGTGTCGGCGGTGCCGCCGGCCACGCCGCTCTGGAGCTGCTCGGCGTCGGCGGGCGGCTCGTGCTGTTCGGCATGTCGTCGGGAGACCCGACCGCCGTGACGACCCCGGACCTGATGAAGCGGAGCCTGACCGCGACGTGGGCGCTCGGGCCGTCCCGTCCGCACGAGTTGCGCGACCTCGAGCACCGGGCACTGAAGGAAGCCGCCGCCGGCCGGCTCGCGCCGCTCGTCACGCGGTTCCCGCTGTCGCGCGCGGCCGACGCGCACGCCGCGCTGGAGAGTCGCGCGACGATCGGCAAGGTCGTGTTGGTACCGGCGCCGGAAGACTGAGCTCTGTCACTCCTTGCGGGCGCGGCTCGGCGCGACGCGTGGCGGCTCGTCCGGCTGCTTCGGGTACACCGGCGGCCACGGCGCGTCCATGAGCCCGTTCGCACGGTCGCGCTCGTACATGGCGAGCAGCGGCTCGAGCGACTGCGGGTGGTCGTTCATGTCGGCCCAGGGATCACCGTGTTCCTCGATCCGGGCCGGCAGCGTGGAGATCGTCAGCTCGTCGGGATGGATCTTGTCGATCTCGTCCCAGCGAAGCGGCGTCGACACCTGCGCGCCGAGGCGAGCTCGTACCGACCAGGCTCCGAACACGGTCTTGTGCGGCGCGTTCTGGTTGAAGTCGAGGAAGACCCGCTCGCCACGCTCTTCCTTCCACCACGCCGCGGTCATGAGATCGGGGTGGCGCCGCTCCAGCTCGCGGGCGGCGGCGACGGCCGCTCGCCGGACGTCGTAGGAGTCCCACCGCGGTTCGAGGCGGATGTAGACGTGCACGCCGCGGTTGCCGGTCGTCTTCGGGTAGCCGACGATCCCGAGCTCGTCGAGGAAGGCCCGCACCTTGGCCGCCGCTGCCCGGATGTGCGTGAAGTCGGTCCCAGGTTGCGGATCGAGATCGAGTCGGAGCTCGTCGGTGTGGTCAGGGTCCGCCGCGAGGTACGGCCACACATGGAAGCCGAGGCAGCCGATGTTGACGGCCCAGATGACGTGAGCGAGGTCCGCCGCGACCAGTGCGCGCGACGTCGTGCCGTTCGGTGTGCTGACGATCGTCGTCTGCAACCAGTCCGGCGCCGATTTCGGGACGCGCTTCTGGAAGAACGACGAGCCGCTCGCTCCTTCGGGAAAGCGCTGCATGAGCGCGGGCCGGCCGCCCATCGTGCGCATCAGCGGCGCGGCGAAGCGGATGTAGTGGTTCACCAAGTCGAGCTTGGTCTCACCGTGCTCGGAGAAGAACACCTTCTCGGGGTGGCTGACGGGAACCTCGTGTCCGTCGAGCTCGAGGACCGCTTCCGTCTCCGATGGCACGCCGTCACCGTAGCGGGGAGATGCCGACATACCGTGCCCGCCCGAGGGGCGCCGCCCCGTCCGTCCGCGGTGTACTAGACGGAGACCTTGAGCCCACCAGCGGAAGGGAAGGGCATGGCGATCGACACCGCAGCGTCCGAAGCGACGATGCAACCCGCGCATCCGCTCGAGCCGCTCACGGGGGCGGAGATCGAGACGGCGACGGCGGTGTTGCGCGGCGAGGCTCGGCTGACCGACGCCGCTCTGTTCGCGTACTTCGGGCTCCAGGAGCCATCCAAGGACGCCGTGGCCGGCTTCGTGTCGGGCAACGAAGTGGAACGCCGCGTCCGCGTGGTGATCGTTCCCGGCCCGTCGGCCGAGGTGGTCGAAGCCATCGTCGACGTCGGACGCCGCGCGCTGCTGTCGTGGCGCGAGGTACCCGGCATGCGACCGGCGCTGCTCTACGGGGAGTCGTTCGACGCGATCGTGGCCCTGAACGAGCACCCCAAATGGAAGGCGGCGCTCGCCCGCCGCGGCATCACGGACGAGAGCCGGGTCCAGATCGACCCGTGGCCGGCCGGGAACTTCGGGCTCGCGCTCGAGGACGGGCGCCGCATCAGCCGGTGTCTCGCGTACTACCGGGAGACCGACACCGACAACGGGTACGCGCGCCCCATCGAAGGGCTCATCGGCTTCGTCGATCTCGGGCGTGGTGAAGTCCTCGAGGTCGCCGACCATGGCGTCGTGGCCCTGCCGCCCGAGCGGGGCGGTTACCTGCGCGACGACGTCGGGCCGATGCGCGACGACCTCAAGCCGATCGAGATCACCCAGCCCGACGGCCCGAGCTTCACCGTCGAGGGCAACCTCGTTCGCTGGCAGCGCTGGTCGGTGCGCGTCTCCATGGACCCGTACGAGGGGCTCGTGCTGCACACGATCGGGTACGAGGACGGCGGCCGCGTCCGTCCGATCCTGCATCGCGCGTCGGTGAGCGAGATGGTCGTTCCGTACGGGCATACGAGCCCCATGCACAACTGGAAGAACGCGTTCGACGCCGGCGAGTGGGGGCTCGGTCGCATGGCGAACTCACTGACGCTCGGGTGCGACTGCCTGGGGGAGATCCGCTACTTCGACGTCACCTTCGGCGACGAGCGCGGCGAGCCCTACACGATCGAAAACGCGATCTGCATGCACGAGGAGGACTACAGCATCCTCTGGAAGCACGTCGACCTGCGGAGCGGCACCACGGAGGTGCGGCGGCAGCGCCGGCTCGTGATCAGCTCGATCGCAACGGTTGGCAACTACGAGTACGGCTTCTACTGGTATTTCTACCTCGACGGGAGCATGCAGCTCGAGGTCAAGCTGACCGGTGTGATGTCGACGATGGCGGTGTCGCCCGACAACGGGCTGGGTAACGCGTCGATGGTCGCGCCGCAGCTCGCTGCCCCGTATCACCAGCACCTGTTCAACGTGCGCCTCGACTTCGACGTCGACGGCACGGCGAACACCGTGTACGAGGTCGACTCGGTCGCTGAGCCCGCCGGGGCCGACAACCCCCTCGCGAACGCGTTCACGGCGGAGGCGACGCCATTCGAGACCGAGCAACAGGCGCAGCGGGTCGTCGACGCGTCGCGTAGCCGGTACTGGAAGATCGTCAACGCCGGCGCGCGCAACGGGCTGGGCGAACCCGTCGCGTACAAGCTCATCCCGGCGTCCACGCCCACGCTGCTCGCCAACCCGGAGTCCACCATCGGCCAGCGCGCCGCGTTCGCGACCCGGAACCTCTGGGTCACGCCGTACCACGCCGACGAACGGCGAGCCGCCGGTGATTACCCGAACCAGCACGCCGGGGGAGACGGGCTGCCGCGGTGGACGGCAGCGGACCGGCCGATCGCCGACACCGACGTGGTCGTGTGGCATACGTTCGGGCTCACGCACATCCCGCGTCCGGAGGACTGGCCCGTCATGCCAGTCGAGTCGACCGGCTTCCTCCTTGCGCCGGTGGGGTTCTTCGACCGCAACCCCGCGCTCGACGTCCCCCCGTCACCGGAGCACTGCGACTAGCGCGCGAAGATGCGCGTCGTCGCGTCGTCGCATCGTCGCCTCGTCCCCGCGTCCCCTCGTCCCCTCCGACCATGAGGTAGGTCTGCGCCGTGGCTGACTACGAGATCCCGGAACCTGAGCCCAAGGAGATCGACGAGAAGCTGGCCATCGAGCTCCGGCACCTCGCCGAGAACGCGGTCCTGAAGGCCACCCCGCAACCCGGCGACGAGAAGTGCGAGAACTGTCGCTACTACTTCGAGAACACGGCCGAGATCTCGTACTGCTGGCACCCGAAGCTGCGCATCCTCGTCGGCTCCCAGTGGTGGTGCCAGTGGTGGGAGGCGATCCCCGAAGTGTGAGACCGCGCCCGGCGGTTGTCCTCACCGCGCGATGAGTTTCCCCCGGCGCCGAGCGTCTGAACGGGCGCTCAACGCCGGACTGCTCGACGAGATCGTCGTGAGCCTCGCACCCGTGCTGCTCGGGGACGGCATCCACCTCTTCGACCACCTGTCGACGACGCCCGTGCTGCTCGACGGCCCCAAGGTGATCGAAGGAACCGGAGTCACGCACCTCTACTACCGCGTGCGGAAGTAACCCTCCCGGCCGAGCCGACACTCAAATAGTCGGCGTCAGCTGGCGTTGATCACGGTGTACATTCCCCGGGCGAAGTGGCTGACGACGGTGCCGTCCTCTTCGGTGTCGACGGTGTTGCAGAGCAATATGTATGAGCCGGTCGACAGCTTGAAGGTCTTGGACTTGGTCTTGCCCTTCTTGATGTTCTCCAGCTCACCAACCTCGTCGCGCTTCGGGATCTGTTCCTCATCGACAGAGCCGTCCGCCTTGGTCGGAAGCGCGGCCGGATCGTTGCCTCGCACGATGACGAACTCGTGCTTCTCGGTACCGGCGTTCTTGACGACGAAGTTGATCTTGCCCTTTGCGACGAATTCGAGGGCAGGTTTGACCTGGAACTCGATGAGCTCCACCTTCACCTTCGGCGCTTTCGTCGCCGCCGTCGCGGGCCCGGTGACCCCGAACACGAGCGCGCCGACCGCCATCGCCGCGACTATCGAGCGTCGAACCCGCATGGGTCCCCCCCGCTCTCCTCGAACTCGCCACAGTGTGCCTGCGGGCGCGAGAGCCGTCCAGTGCCGAAACTTCCGCCGCTCAAGCGTGCGCCCCGGCGTGCCGCTGGCCCGACAGCAAACTGAGGCGGCTGCGGGCGGTCGTCCGAATCCTACGAAGCGATGTTTGGAATGACGGCGCATGTCGTGCCTCTTGTCGACGGATGGAAGAGACGTCTATCTTTTCGGAACGACTTGAGCACGGACGCGATCACCTAGGTCCGGTCGTGACGGGGGGTGGTAGGGATGGGCGCATCGAGA
>WNGE01008008.1_pt1 | contig 11381 bp, 10 predicted proteins | sample 5400651 | NCBI WGS metagenome assembly WNGE01 (sample SAMN13153370, study PRJNA577476) | soil metagenome | isolation source: 60 cm soil or saprolite under grassland replicate 2 | place: USA:California | collected 2016-06-15 | reverse complement strand
TCGGTATACGCGCTTGAAGCGCGAAGGCCCTCTGATGGCTGCCGTCTTCGCTGCCGGTCAGGATGATCGTCGGACAGGCGATGCGCTCATGATGGCCCTCCGGATAGGGCTGCGCGAGCGCTTTGAACTGGTGGATGATCGTCTGCACGTCGGCGTGTTCGTTGCGCTCGGTGAAAAGGTTGGCGAAGAAGTGTGCCATCGGCGTGGTGCGAAACGCCGGGCTCAGATCCTCGAACGTGTAAGCCCAGCGATAGTCGATGCCATTGGCCGTGTAGTTATCGATGCGCCCTTTGGTAAATTCCTTGTTGGGGTTGTAACCGGTGCCCGACAACACCAGTGCGGCGGTTTTGTCGGGACGCTGGTGGTACATTTGGGGAGCGAGCGACGAGCCTACCGAACAGCCGACCAGAGTCGCTTTTTCGCCGGGCAACGCGTCGTCGATCGCTTCCCAACAGGCCTCGGCCATGTCGGTCATCGTCAGCCCCGCGTCTGCCTTGGGCGAGCGGCCGTATCCTGGGATGTCGATGGCAATGCAGCGATACCAGGTCGACAGATGCGCCATCTGAAAAATCCAGCATGACTGGTCCATCGGGTTGGGATGGATAAAGGCGATCACCGGCCCCGTACGTCCCATCCGTTCATAGTAAAGCGGTCCGTGAATGTGCTGCGCCATGATCCTCCTCCTTCTTTATCTAAGATCGGTTTTGTATGCGCTTATGCTTCGCCGACACGATTTCGTCATGGGGGTCTTACTCCCTAGCTTTACCCATTGAGCGGTTGGCGATGCTCCATACGCGGCCCGTGGAGCTGCGATAATCTTGGACACTTCGCGGTCCGACACGCCCAGGGTGATGGGAGAGCGGATCAGCAGTCCAACCGAGACCGATTGGTCGCCTGCTTCCATCTTGGCGACGGCGATTGGCGCGGCATCGTAGAGGCCGACGTCAGCGCCGCCGGGACGCTAAAGATCAATCCGGCTATTTACCGGTCAGGGATGATTGCACCTTTTTAAACGTATCCAGATTCTTCTGTAGGCCAGTGATATGGTCCTGCATCTCGACGAGCGAAGAACCAAACTGTGCTACCGACCCGACCGGGCCGCCCGCCTTCCCGGCTTTTTCCAGCAGCTCGCCTATCTGGGCCTCGGCTTGCCGCTGCGTCATCGACCCGCAAACGTAACCCAGCCCGAAGACCCCCACGATAATGGCGGTCATCAACCCGCGAGAAAATTTTATCTTTGTCATAACTATCTCCTTTGAATTAGAAAAAAATAATCATCAAACGAATCTGACTTGTAAAAGTAAGCTGTCACGTTTTGATTAATGCTTGGGATTATTCCTATACCTTACAGCCTCCAGTTGTATAGGAAATTTTCTGATTTGAAACCTCCGTTTCCGTTACAGGAAGAGGGGCGGTAAGGGGAGTAGCTCCGCCGCTCAGGGGCCACGGTTTAATCGCTGCGTCGCCATCGTGCTTCGGAAGCCTGGACGCAACACGCCGCTCCAAGCCGTCAGCGGTCGTTGCCTGAGGTGCGGCTATCGAGTGGCTTAGATAGTGGCGTTTTGCGCCAAGGCTGACACGCGTGTCATGAAAAATCCGTCATTTTGACAAATCCGACCAAGCCCTCCTCGCTTAATAGCTTAATTTTCCGCTGATTTGCGCCCATTTTGCCGTGGCCCAACCGTTGCTTTATGGAATGCTAGAGCGGATACAACCATCATCTCTCAAGGGGGCAAAAAAGATGTCTGCAGGAATTGTTGCTACTTTACTCATTCCGTTATGTAGTATCGGCGCGTTGTGGCTTGCGGTGGCTACGATGATGAAGCTTAAGCAGCGTCGAATAAAGGATCGCATTGAGCAAGGGCTTGCGGACTACTTGCGCCAAGTAAAACCGCAGCGATTAATTTAACTCCAATTGTACCGTTAATCCCCTTCATCGTACGGCACGGCCACGAGTTGGTCCTGCGCCGATCTCGCGTCCTCGTTCCACATCTCCAGCAGCTTCGTGGTGACCAGTCCCGGCTTGCCGTCGCCGATCTTTTGTCCGTCCCATTCAACCACCGGCGCGATTTTGATCGAGCTACCGATAAGCATCATTTCTGCCGCGCCACGTCCTTCCTCGACCGGAATATCGGCGAGTCGGACAGCCTTTAGCACGCCTTGTTGTACGAGCCGCTGAGCGAAATCGAGAACTCGCTGGATGGTGATGCCCGATAGGATCGCGTCAAAGGGCGGATGGCGGAACACGCGATCCTTGGTCACGAACGCCACATTCATGTTGGAGCTTTCCGCCACCATGCCGCGTTGGTCGATGAAAACCCCGTTGTCGGCGCCGCGGTCTTTGGCTTCCACGACGACGAGCACATTGGGCAAATAATTGGTCGACTTGATTCGCGCGAAGAGCGGCGGTTTGATCGGCACCTGGCTGGTGATCAGCTTGATGCCCTGTTGATAGTAACTCTCCGGGTAAGCTTCCTGCTTGAAGACGATCACGTAGAAGCTGCTGCCGACACATTCCGCCGGACCGAGGCCGTAGCCGCCGGGACCGGCGGAAAGCCAGTAGCGCACGGAACCTTCGCGCCGGCCGCTCGCCGCCGCGGTTTCCAAAATGATCTGGCGCAATCGCTCTCGCGGAAACGGCGACGGAATGCGAGCGCCGTCGGCGGACTTAATCAACCGATCCAAGTGTGGGTCGAGTTGGTAGAGCATTCCATGGGTAAGCGTCGCCGTGTCAAAGACGGCGTGTCCGCGGTGCACCATGTGATCGTCAAGCGGCAACACCATGAGCGCGGGGTCGGTGACGATGCCGCCGAGGACGCTGGAGTACATCGCGTAAAAGTTGTTCGCCTTGGAATGGACCGTCTGGTGCAGGCGGCGCAAGGCATCGTCGGCGCTAAATAGAGGTATTCTCGTTGACTGAGCCATACAGGCTTCTCTATGGCAGAAAACTCAGATCGATTAGCTGTTGTGGGCTGAGTGTCTTAGCCTTCGGGTCGTCTTCGGCTGCGGCGTCGAGCACCAATTGCAGGCCCTTAACCGTCGGTTTCCCGTCGGTCGGCAGGGTTTTTCGCCGCAAGTCGAAACCGATTTCCCCGACCTGCCGGTCGTCAACTTTCAATAGTTGCATCGATTTCCTGACGGCCTCGTCCTTGTGTGCAAAATAGTAATGGATGGATTCAAGAAAGACGCGCATGAAGCGCCTGGCGGTGTCGCCCTGAGACTTGAGATAATCGGTGCGCGAGCCGATCCCGACATGCTGGTACTCAATGCCTTTGTCGACAAAATCCAGCAGCGCATTGAAACCCAGCTTTCGGCCGATGAAGGCGACGTCCGGGGTTAACACCGTGGCGTCAACCGCCCCGCTCTTCAATGCCACCACTCGCGCGTCCTGGCCGCCCGTCTGCACAATTTGAATATCGCTCTTTGGATTGAGTCCCAACTGTGTCGCGGCAAGCTTGACGACGAAGTCGGTGTTGCTGCCGAAACGGCTAATGCCGACTTTTTTGCCCTTCAATTGTTCCGCGCGAGTGATGCCCTCCCGCGCCACGAGAACATAGGGCAAAAGGTTGTTGACGCCGCCGATCATTCGCAAATCGGCGCCCTTCAATTGCGCGTAAACCAGGGGCGTGCCGCCGGCCAATAGGAGATCTAGGCTCTTGCCGATGAGCGCCTGCATCGAAAGGGAGCCACCGGGAATATAAATCAGCTCAAGCTCAATACCGTGCTTCTTGAAAATCCCAACTTCTCGGCCAAGATAAAACACGCTCTCGTCTGAGAAGCCATTATGACCGACTTTGACCGAGGTCAGTTGGGCAAGTGCACTGCTTGCGATGATGAGTAACGTTAATAAAGGAGAGACGAATAGGATAAAGCGCGATCGCATGATTCCCTCCTTAAAGTTTACATCTAATCCCTTATATCCTGCAAAAACCAGTCGGTAGGAATCTGCTGTCCCAGTCCGCGCCGTTTGGCTTCGCGCACGACGTAACCGGCGGTCGATGCGAATTGCAGGCCCTGCGTGCCGCTGTTGACGAAGAACGTCACCTGCTGCGCATCGGTTCGGCCTTTGAGTTTACCGGACATGATATCGGTGAGCAGTGGAAACTCCGCGGAAAAAATGTCGACTTTGGGATTCGCAATGCGCTTGATTTCTTCGGCGTTGCCCGCGACGACCGCGGCTTCGCCCCCAATGCGTATTTGACCAACGTCCAAGTTCAACATTGGTCGCCCCATCTTGATGACCAAATCCGCTGACTTGACGATATCGGTATTCCATTCATTCGCCTTGACGCAGGTGAGATGCATGCCCGGTTCGATCCAGTCCGGGTCATTGACGACAACTTGAATCGAATCCGTGCAGGTGGCGACGATGTCGCAGCCGCGGGCGGCTTCTTCCGGGCGTTCCACGGGCAGGACCTTGATCCCCAGCCTTTCAGCCATTTCGTTGGCATAGCTTTTACGGTTTTGCTTGGTTGGACTGTAAACTTTTACTTCGCGAATCTTGCGCACTTGATTAAAGGCGAGCAGGTAGGTGCGTGCCATGCCGCCGGCGCCATAGATGCCGACCACGCTCGAGTCTTCGCGCGACAAATACTTTGCGCCGAGCCCGGCGCAGCCGCCGACGCGCATATGTTGTATGATGCCATCGTTAATAATTGCCAAGGGCTCGCCGTTGCGCGTTGAAAAAACCATCACGACGCCGCAAAACGTTCCGGGCTCGATGCAATATTTTTCAACGGTCTTGCCTTCAGGCCATTCGAGCATGTCGGATTTCATCCGAATCGCAAAGGTCTCGAAGGAACGGCAGGCGCCTTCCATGGTGCCCCAGCGGTACATTAACTTCGGATCGTCGTTGGGCACGAACAGATCGTAGCGGCCGCGGTAGACCGCGCGCTCGTTGATGAGGTCGCGGTAGCCGATTTCGAGCGCCTCCATACAACCCTTTATGTCCAGAATTTTCGCGACGGTTGGGTTGTCGATCAAAAGCATGTTGCTTCTCCACTTCGGGACTCTTGGCGCAATCACGAAAATACGGGATGACATTGCGACACAGTCTCTTCGATAAGATGTCGATTCTATTTCGTACGAGCGTGCTAAATGCAAGCTTGCTGCAACAAGAGCGCCGCCTAGGGGCGGTGCCTGGAATTCAGTTTTGGGGGGAACTTGCTTCGCGGGACGAAAAATCGAATCCCGCGATTTAGCTATCGAGTTCGGGTTTCGGCAGGGCGGCAAACGGAACGCCTTCTTCGACGAGTTCTTTGGTTTCTTGCGTCGTCGCGGTGCCGTGGATGGCACGCTCGTCGGCTTTGCCCTTGTGAATCTGGCGCGCTTCTTCGGCGAAACGCGGCCCGACGTCTTCGAAATTCTCCTTAACGTAATGATGCACGCGAATGAGCATCTCCTTGAATTCGGTGGGCGAAAGCGACGCGGCTGGTGTCGGCTCTGGTTTTTTCGCGGGCGGCGCAGGCCGTTCCTTTTTTACATGGACGGCGCAGGCGTGGGGTACTTTCTCCACCTTGGTCGTACCGCAGGTCGGACAGGAGATGAGCTTCTTTTCCGCTTGCTTCTGGAAGTCCTCAAAGCTTGGGAACCGGCCCTCAAAGCCGTGCTTCTTTTTGCAGACAAGGTTGTAGATCACCATAAAGCAGCCGTAGGTGAATAATGAATAAGATCACCGAGCGGGGTTGTCAAGAGCAAGCGAAATGCGGTCGCGGTTCAGTTTCGCAAACATTTGTAGGGGTGACCCCTTTTCCTGTGCCTAGGTGTCGATGCTGCGCAGGCTGCGCGCGAATTTTGCGACTAGGAGCACGGCGGCAGAACCCAGGCAGCCGCCAAGGATCAGTGCGCCGGGCACCCCGACAAACATCGCCGCGGTTCCCATCTGGGCATGACCCACGTACGTTCCAGCGGACATGAACACTTGATCGAAGCTTTTCACCCGGCCGCGCATGCGGTCGGGAGTAGTGAGTTGCACCAGGGTATCGCGCAATGTCTCGCCGACGGCGTCGACAAGTCCCAAACAGAAAACGATCAAGAGCGAGAGTGTCAGAGAGCGCGACAGCGCGAAACAGATTAGACCGATCGTGTAGAGCAGCGTCACGCCGATGATGAGCCGGCCCTTGCGCCGCGGATTGCCCGCAGCGAGAACCATTCCGGAGCCCGCCAGAGCGCCCAGCGCCGGCACGCCCAACAGCGCTCCGAGACCGGCGGGCCCGGTGCCGAGAATGTCCCGGGCAAAGGCGGGCATCATGGAGCGGTAAGCGCCGAAAAATTGCACGCAGGTATCCATGCTCATCAAGCCCAAGATCACGGAATTCTCGCGAATGAAATTGAATCCGGCGCGCACGCTCTGGAGCGGCGATTCTTTTTCCTCCCGCGCGGGCTTAACTTGCCGGCGCATGAACGCCAGGCAGATGATCACCGCGAGAAAACTTCCAGCGTCGATATAATAAGCCGGGCTTATACCCAAAACACTGATTACCACGCCGCCGATGAACGGCCCGCCCAGCGTGGCGATTTGCCGCCAGGTGATATTCAGGGCGTAGGCCGAGGCGAGTTGTTCCGCGGACACCAACGCGGGGATCATCGCGGTGCGCGCCGGGGCGTCGAAAATCCCCACCGCGCCCGACAAAAACGTCACAGTGTAGATATGCCAAACGCGAATCTCTCCGGTCGACGTCAAGAGTCCGAGCGCAAGGGCCAATAGCGCGGCCAGACTTTGCGTGATGATAAGAAGCTTGCGCCGGTCCATGCGGTCGGCGAGAACTCCACCGGGCAAAGAAAGGATCATGACCGGCAGCGCGCGAAAAAGCCCGGTCAGCCCCAATTGAAAAGGTGAGTTGGTGATTTCATAGACTTGCCACGCCACGGCGACGGTGGAAATCTGGCTGCCGACGGCGGAGAACAACAAGCTCAGCCAAAACAGACCGAAATCTCTTTGCTGCAGAACTTGCCAAGGGGTGACTTGTGGTTTCACGGGCGAGGGTTGATCGAAGAGAAAATTAAGTAAGCGCCGGCGCTGAAGCTAATCGAAACCGGTTCTTCGAGTCAAGCCGAATTGCTTGACAGCCCCGATAGATTGCCGCTACAACGGCGCAGGAAATTGGAGGTCTAATGATTTTCGTTATACTTTCCATGCTCGCCTTGATTTTTTCGTCGACTCGCGATGCCTGGTCGCAAAGAAACCTACCGACCGTGCGCATCGGCATCGAAGCGCCCGCCGGCACCAACAGCCATTACTATGTATCGAAGCAGCTAGGCCTGTTTCAAAAACATGGGATCAATATCGAGTTGATTTCTTTCCCTGGGGGAACAGTAGGTCTCCAAGCGTTGTTCGCCGGCGATATCCAATTCGCAACCGCAGATGGCGTTGCCGGCTTGTCGGCAAACTTGCGCGGCGCCAATCTCTATTTCGTCGCTGGCATGATCAACACGTTTCCTTTCAGCATCCTTTCGAGACCGGAGATTCGCACGCCGCAGGAGCTGCGCGGCAAGAAGATCGTTATCAGTCGCTACGGCTCTTCGTCGGATACGGCGGTGCGCGCGGCGGTGGAAAAATACGATCTCAAGCCGGACAAGGATGTCATCATCCTTCAAGGCGGCGGCCAGAGCGAGCGATTTGCCGCGCTCAAAGCCGGCGCCGTCGATGCCGCCATTGTGAGCCCGCCGCTCAACCTGGCGGGACGCAAGATGGGGTTTAACGAGGTCATCGATCTATCAGAATCCGGCGTGGCCTATTCGCACCAACAAATCGTCGCGATCAAAGATTATCTCGACCGCAATCCGGATACGGTTTTGCGCACTCTCCGCGCGCTCATCGAAGGCCTCGCGGCCTGGAAAGATCCGGCGAAAAAATCTTTGGTTATGGGCCACGTCGCGAAATACTTGAGGCTCGATCTGGAGAAAAACAAGGACCAGGTTGAAGAGACTTATCGCTATTACAGCAAGACTTTTCCGACAAAACCGTATGCGACGGCCGAAGGATTGGAATTCACCGCGCAAATATTGAAGAAAAACAGACCGGAAGCGAAGGACCTTCAGGCCAAGGATTTTTTGAATAATCGGTTCGTCGCCGAGTTGGAAAAAGAGGGTTTCTTGACCAAGGTGTTCGGCGGCAAGTAGCCACATTTCCAGCTTCGGACTAAGAAAGATTCCTCACGTTCGTTCGGAATGACGGCTAAGCGATTTATCATCTCGAACGAAGTGAGAGATCTGATTAAGACTGAACTACTATCCATCGTCGGCTTCGCACGAGGCAGGATGCGTCTCGACCTACTGCGCTTTCCAGCCGAGGTCCTCGGGCGTGAAGCGCGAATATTTGTCGATTTCCTCTTTGACCAGTTTATCCATATCCGCGGTCGCGGTACGCAGATCGACGTTGTAGCCCCGCGCTTTTAAGTTCTCCTGGAGCTTTGGTTCTTGCACGGTTTTTCTGATCGCATCCGCGAGAATTTTGGCCGTTGGCTCGGGCAAGCCTTTCGGCGCCAAGAAAGCCACGCTCGCAAGCAAATTGACCTGGGGATACCCTTGCTTGGCGAACGTCGGCACTTCGGGGAGCACCGTCGACTCGACGTCGACGGCGAGACCGATGAGCTTGCCGGCTTTGATGTGCGGTTGCGCGGCGACGTCCGACGCCATGGCGAAATTCACATGGCCGCCCAACAAATTGGTGATCGCCTGCGCCGAGCCGGCGAAAGGCAGGGAGGTGATGTCGATTTTCGCCGCGCGTTTCAACAACTCGACTTCCAACGTGAGGCTCGTCCCGGCCGGGCCGACGGCGACGATCAGATCGCCGGGCTTTTTCTGCGCCTGGGCGACGACATCCTTGAGGGCCTTGAACTCCGAGTCGGCGCGACCGAGCATGATCACCGCCGCATAGCCGTGCAAGATCGCTATGGGCTGAAAGTCGCGGACTAAGTTTGCCGGAGTCTTCGGATTGGCCACTGTCATCGTGGCGACTTGCCCGAGCAATGTGCCTAACAATGTGTAACCGTCCTTGCGCGCGCCGGCTACTTTCTCGGCGGCGATCGCGCCGGCGCCGGCCGTTTGATTGACTACGTTCACCTGCACTTTTAGAACCTTCGCCAGGTCTTCGGCGAGGAGGCGAAATATCAGATCGATGCCTCCGCCCGGACTCGACGACACAACGAGCTCGATGGGTTTGTTTGGAAAACTCTGAGCGTGGAGAGTGGGACTCATTCCGAACACTGCTAAAGCTACGATGATAATCGTCAGTCTCATGGGACCTCCCAAGCTGTTTTGTGACTCGCGATTACTGTTCTTCCAACTTCTCAATGATCTCGTGCCCTAGCCGTCGCCGTGTGAGCAATGGGCTCAACAGCATGAGAGACGCCGCGCCCATGAAGAATGCCGCGATCGGTCGTTGAAAAAAAATTCCGATGTGTCCCTTGGACATAATCATCGAACGTCGAATGGCGGTCTCCAGCAGCGGACCAATCACCAATCCCAGTACCATTGGCGCGGGCTCATAGGCAAATTTTTTCATGAGATACCCGACAACACCAAAAATAATCATGATCATGACGTCGCCGGTATTGCCCGAGGCGGTGTATGCGCCGATGATGCTAAACAGAATGATCAAAGGGAAAAGAAAAAAGTAGGGGATCTGCAGCACTCTGATCCACAGGCCGATCAACGGCAGATTCAGAATGAGCAGCATTGCATTACCGATGACCATACTGCCGAGAACACCCCAGAAAACTTCCGGTGAGTTTTTGATAAATAACGGTCCAGGCGCCAGGCCATGGATCATCAAGGCGCCGAAGATCAGCGATGTGACGGCGCCGGTCGGCAAGCCCAGACTGAGCAGCGGTATCCAGCCGCTGCAGCTCGCCGCATTGTTGGCGGTCTCGGGCGCGGCCACGCCCTCGATCGCGCCGCGGCCGAATTTTTCCGGATGCTTCGAGATTTTTTTTTCGACTGCATAGGCGGCGAACGTGGCGATGACGACGTTTACACCGGGAATCGCGCCGATTAAAAAGCCGAGAACGGTTCCCCGCGTGATCGGCAAAATGGAATCTTTCCAGTCTTGCAAAGTCGGCAACAGTCCCTTTATCTTTTTTTGAAATATTTCTCCCGCTTGCGCATGCAGATTGACCAAGACTTCAGAAACTCCGAAGAGGCCGATGACGACGGGTGTTAGACCGACGCCATCGCGCAACACCAGAATATCGAACGTAAAACGGGGCTGGCCGGTGACGGGATCCAACCCGACGCTCGCCAGGAGACTGCCGAATAGCGCCATCAGCAGCGCTTTATCCATCGGGCCGTGCGCCAGATAAACGAGCGCGGTCAAACCGAAGAGCATCAGTGCGGCGTATTCCGGCGGACCGAAGTGAAGACCGAATTCCGCGAGAGCCGGCGCTAAGAACGCCACACCAAAGAGTGAAACAGTGCCGCCGATGAATGAGCCGAACGCGGCAATGCCGAGAGCCGGACCGGCGCGCCCCTGACGAGCCATGGCGTAGCCGTCGAGGCAGGTGATGACCGAAGACGCTTCGCCGGGAATATTGACCAGAATCGACGTCGTCGAGCCGCCGTACTGGGCACCGTAAGTGATGCCGAACAGCATGATTAAATAAGCTAGAGGCGGCGCGTGCAGCGCCAGCGGCAAAAGCAGAGCGATGGCGCCCGCCGGGCCAAGTCCGGGAAGCACACCGACCAGGGTGCCCAAAAAAACCCCGGCAAAACCATATAACAAATTGAGCGGTGCGGCGGCAGTGAGTATCCCCTGGGCGAACGAATTAAGCGTTTCCACTTGCCGCCTTTTACATCAACCAGCCGAGCGCGCCTCTCGGCAGCTGGGCATTTAATAGGACATCAAAAAACAGATGAGACACGAGCGCGACCGCAGCGGCGAAACTCACGCTCGTGAGCCAGAACCGCGCTGCCACGACCTTCAAATAGAAAGCGACGAGCAAAAATGTGCCAAAAAGGAAACCAAGTACGTCAAGCAAGAAAACATAAGCCAACATCCCGGCGATGACATAAATGACGAGTCTCGCGTCGCCGGCCATGGCCGACTCAGAAGGACTAACCGCCGAAGTCGGTCGAGCATTCTTAAGCAAGCGAAAGCCACCGATCGCTCCGATGGCGACGGCAGCACCGAAAGGGAAAAACCCCGGCCCGGGTCGATTGCCCGTGCTCAAGCCGAGCCGATACGACTCGATGGACAGATAGAGGGAAAGCATCAACCAAAAGCCGGAGATGATGATTTCTTTCCTCACGGGCGTGCGCCAAATATCGAATGGTTGATTCGTCGGCAGTGATAGCTGCGTATGGTGGCAGGGAGGGTGAGCGACACAAAGTTAAGCTGAGGTACCGTTGCGTGTTCCGCCGTTGTCAAAAACGCGCCTTGATCG
>WNGE01022005.1_pt1 | contig 11382 bp, 8 predicted proteins | sample 5400651 | NCBI WGS metagenome assembly WNGE01 (sample SAMN13153370, study PRJNA577476) | soil metagenome | isolation source: 60 cm soil or saprolite under grassland replicate 2 | place: USA:California | collected 2016-06-15 | reverse complement strand
AGAGCCGGGTGCGCGCGAGCTGCGCGAGAAAGCGCTCGTTGTTGAAGCGTTCCGGCGCGACGTAGAGAAGCTTCAGCGAGCCGCCGCGCAGGCGCTCGAAGATCTCGCGCTGCTCGGCAGCGTCGAGGCTCGAGTCGAGCCGCGCCGCGTCGATCCCGCTTCGCTGCAGGAAGTCGATCTGATCCTTCATCAGCGCGATCAGCGGCGAGACCACGACCGTGATCCCGTCGAGCAGCAGCGCGGGCAGCTGGTAACAGAGGCTTTTGCCCGCTCCGGTCGGAAAGACGGCGAGCGCAGACCTCCCGGCAAGCAGCGCCTCGACGACCTCTTCCTGTCCCGGGCGGAACGAATCGAAGCCGAACCTCGCAGCGAGTACCTCGAGCGAACGCCGTGCAGACGCTGCTTCGGGAGACATCTCGAGCAGGCTAACGGCGCTCGACGTCAGAGCGTTGCCATTCTGTTGTGACGAATTTTCAGCGAGGTGTCCTTTCCTCGCCCTGCCGTTCGTCTAAGGGCGGACCAGGCTCTACGAAAGGAGGATCCACCATGAAGTACATGCTGCTGATCCATCAGGGCACCACCCCGCTCCCGGGCTCGCCGGAGTGGGACAGCCTCTCCGCAGACGAGCAGAAGGCTGTCTACAGCGACTACCAGGCGGTCAACCAGACGCCCGGCGTCACGCCCTCCGAGGTCTGGCTGGAGCCGCCCGAGACGGCAACCACGGTGCGGGTCGAGGACGGCAGGACCCTGACCACCGACGGGCCGTTCGTCGCCGTCAAGGAGGCGCTCGGCGGCTACCTCTTCTTCGAGGCCGACAACCTCGACGCCGCAATCGAGCTCGCCGCGCGCATTCCGGCGGCCCGCATGGGCGGTGCGATCGAGGTGCGCCCCATCAAGGAGCAATGACCCTCGAGCAGGTCTTCCGCGACGAGTGGGGCCGCGTCCTCGCCGCCCTGATCGGCTTCCTCGGCGACTTCGACCTCGCCGAGGAAGCCGCCCAGGAGGCGTTCGCGATCGCCGCCGAGCGCTGGCCGCGCGAGGGGACGCCCGCCAACCCGCGCGCCTGGCTGGTGACGACCGCCCGCAACCGGGCGATCGACCGCATCCGCCGCGATCGCACGCTCGTCGCGAAGACGCGCCTGCTCGACGTGCCGCAAGCGATGGAGGACAACGTGGACGAGACCATCATCCCGGACGAGCGGCTCGAGCTCGTCTTCACGTGCTGCCATCCGGCGCTCGCACTCGACGCCCAGGTCGCGCTCACGCTGCGGACGCTCGGCGGGCTGCGGACTGAGGAGATCGCCCGCGCCTTCCTCGTCCCGGAGGAGACCATGGCCAAGCGGCTCGTCCGTGCGAAGCGCAAGATCAAGGCCGCGGGCATCCCGTTTCGCGTGCCGCCGGCGCACCTGCTCCCCGACCGCCTCGCCGCGGTGCTCGCGGTCGTCTACCTGATCTTCAACGAGGGCTACGGCGGCCGCGGCGAGCTGGCAGCCGAGGCGATCCGGCTCGGGCGCGCGCTCGCCGAGCTGATGCCCGACGAGCCGGAGGTGCACGGGCTGCTGGCGCTGATGTTGATGAACGACGCACGGCGTGAAGCGCGCTTCGCCGACGGCGCGGTCGTTCTCCTCCGCGACCAGGACCGCTCGCTCTGGGACGACGACGAGATCGCAGCGGGCCGGGCTGCCCTCGACCGGGCGTTCGCGCTCGGAGGCCGTGATGAGTACGTGCTGCAGGCGGCGATCGCCGCGCTCCACCTCGACGAGCCCCAGGACTGGCCGCAGCTCGCGGCCCTGTACGGCGAGCTCGCCCGCCGCACCGGCTCGGCGGTGGTGGAGCTCAACCAGGCCGCCGCCATCGCGGAGGCGGGTGACGTCGAGGCGGCGCTCGACCTGGTCAACCGCCTCGAGCTCGACCCGTACCACTACCTGCACGCTACGCGGGCGGAGCTGTTGCGGCGGCTCGATCGCGTCGATGATGCCCGCGCGGCGTACGAGCGCGCGCTCGAGCTCGTCCACTCGGAAGCAGAGCGGCGCTTCCTCGAGCAGCGGCTGACAGAGCTCCCGGGATGACCTAGGCGTAGAACGCAGTGAGGCCGCAGCGTGAGCGCTCTACGAAGCGCCACGATCGCGGGATGTGCGACTTTACGGCAGGACGGCCCGCGTGCGACAATCGGCGTCGAGTCGTGGCCAACGTCCCAGACCAGCCCGCTCCCCTTCGTGGGAGCGACGGCTCCGAGCAGACAGCAGACCTGGTCCAGGCAGCCCCCCGGCAGCAGATACGGAAGGTTGTCCAGACGACGCAGATGCGGACGCTCGGCCTTACGACGATCGTCCTCACCGCCGGGCTTGCCTTGCTGTGGGTCACGAAGACCGTGGTCGGCATCGAGGGCGACGCCGTCTTCATCACCTTGCTGCTTGTCCCGGTCGTCGTCTACCTCGTCATGAACGACAAACTCCAGAGCTTCTCGCTGGGCGGGGCGTCGGCGGTTCTCGTCCAGAAGGTCGGGGAGAACGTCACGGACGCCGTCACGGAGGTCGGTCAGCGCGAGGCCGGGCGAGTCGCATACCTAGGGAAGCTACGCCAGGTCCTCGAAGAGGAAGGACAGCAATTCGCGTTGATCTATGCGGACGTCGACGGTCTGCGTCAGAGGATGCGCACGATCTATCTGAAAGAGAGGGAAAACAATCCGGAGGGGCCGCGGCGGCGCGAAGGCCAGATTCGGCGGGAGATCCTCGACCAGCTCGAGTTCGCGCTTACGGACGCGTTCTACGACTCCGGTCTCGACAAGGCGAAGATAGACGTCTTTCGGCTCGCCGAGCCCGATATCGCCATGATCGTGCGTTGCGAGAATCCGCACCGGGCCCATCAGGTCGCCGAACGTGCGGAGACGCTGTTCTTGGACGAGACGAAAGGCGGCACTACCACGACAGCCGTTGTTCCCGCGACACACCTCGTCGGTGACCTGACGCCACAGAACCTGGACGAGGCCGCGAGCCGGGCGCTCAAGACGGCGAAGCAATCGCGCGAGAACCGGCCATAGACGGTCTCGCCGGCGCGGCCACGCGAGAAGCGCCTCCGGCCGATATCTGGGAGTGCCGGTACTTCCTTCGTGATCCTCCTGCGGCGTTCGCGCGCGAGCACCTGGCGGCGTTGGGTGCGGTCGTGCACGGTCCCCTCGTCGAACGCGATGCGTATGTGCTCGGCCGCGACAATCGCGTGAACATCAAGGTCCGATTCAGGACGGGAAGCATCAAGGTGAAGCAGCTCGTCGACAGCGCGGAGGACGGCTTCGAGCTGTGGAGGGCCGAGACAGACGCATCCCTCCCCGCACCTCCGGAGACATGGGAGGAGGTCGGGTCCCGACTCGCGGTCGAACTCGACGTACATGGAATCGGGACGTTGGGCGACCCGGGCGAGGTCGTCGGTGCGTTGTGCGGGCCCGCCGGGAAGGTCCGGTGTGTCGAAGTTGCAAAGGAGCGCTCGTCCTTTCTCGTCCCCCCGGGTCGGATCGAGGTCGCCGAAGTCATGGTCGCGGGCGACGTATTCCAGTCCATTGCCTTCGAGTCCCGCACCCTCTCGAGCGCACGGTCCCTCCGCTCACGGCTTTGGCGGCCAGAGCTCGGAATACCAGAGAACTACGTCAGCTTCTGTTCGCGCAGCCCCGTCACATGGCCCATTGCGCCCCCGGGGCAGTGGGCGCCTCGGTCGCAGCGCTAGTCGAGCGAGCCAGGGCGAGATCAATCCGAGGCGATCGCGGTGCTTGCGGCTCGTCTGGAGCTGTGTTATGCCCGTGCGGGGGACGTGTCGGAATCGACCCGAGAGCAGGACGGACGGATCGTCGGCCGCGAGGCGGAGCTGACTGCCCTGGACGAGTTCGTCCGCTCGGCCGGCCCGCCGCGCGCGTTTGTTCTGACCGGCGGGCCGGGGATCGGCAAGACGACGCTCTGGGAGGCCGGAGTCGATTTGGCTCGCCGGCGCGGGCTGCGGGTGCTGTCGGCACGGGCGAGCGGGGCCGAGACGCAGCTCGCGTTCGCGGCACTGACCGACCTGCTGGACGGCGTCGGCCCGGAGGAGCTTGCGGATGTGCCGCCTCCGCAGCTGCGCGCCCTCGAGGTGGCGCTGCTGCGCACGGAGGCGCCCGGCGACCCGCCGCCACCGGCTGCGCTCAGCGTGGGCTTCCTGAGCGCAGTCCGCGCGCTCGCCGCTCGGGAATCCCTGCTGGTCGCGGTCGACGACGTACAGTGGCTCGACCCCGCTTCCGCGGACGCCGTGGCGTTCGCAGCCCGACGCCTCGGCGGCGATCCGGTCCGCTTTCTGTTCGCGAAGCGTTCGCCAAGTGCGTCTGCACTCGAGCGGGCGCAGGGGCCGAACGGCGTGCAACGTCTCGAGGTCAGCCCGCTGAGCCTCGCCGCCACGCAGCGGCTGCTCGCGCAGCGACTCGGGCTGCGGCTGCCGCGGCACGTGCTGCGCCGCGTTGTGGAGTCCACCCTGGGCAACCCGCTCTTCGCGCTCGAGCTCGGGCGGACGCTTGCGGAACGCGCGCCGTTGCGGATTGGTGAGGACGTACCACTCCCGGACACGGTCGAGGAGCTCCTCGGCACGCGAGTGGACGCGCTGCCAAACCCCGTTCGCAAGCTACTCCTTGCCGTCGCGCTGAGCGGAGACCTTCGTACGTGGCAGGTCGCGCACATCGCGACGCCGGGCGCCCTGGACGACGCCGTCGACCTGGGCGTGCTCGCGGTCGAGACCGACAGGGTGCGCCCGGCGCACCCGCTGTTCGCCACTGCGGCAAAGAGCCGCGCGCGTCCGGCCGAGCAGCGCGAGCTCCACGTTGCTCTAGCTCAAGTGGCCGGCGACGACGAGTCGCGAGCTGTACACCTCGCGCTCGCCGCCGACGGTCCCGACGAAGGGCTCGCCGCAGTGGTCGCAGCCGCAGCCGCCGGCGCGGCAGGCCGGGGCGCCCGCCGCGATGCCGTGCTGCTGGCCGAGCATTCGCTGCGCATGACGCCCCTTGCGCGAGCAGAACGCAACGAGCGCCTGCTCGCCCTCGGCGGATACCTCGAAAGGGCCGGGGAAGGACAGCGGATCACAGAGCTGATCTCGCCGGAGCTCGAGTCGCTGCCTCCGGGTGAGCCGCGCGTGCGGGCGCTGCTCCTGCTCAGGAACGGCGTGGTCAGCGGCAACGACGAAATTCGGCGATATCTCGCCGCCGCGCTGGCCGAGACCGGAAGCGATCCCATGCTGCGGGCCTCCGTGCTCCTGGAGATCGCGGAGAACGAAGCCGTCATCCGTGTGGAGCGGATCGGCGAGGCTGAGGAGTGGGCGCTCGAGGCGTTGCAGGCGGCGCGCGGCACCGGGGAACTGGAGCGGCGCGCCTTGTACGCACTCGCCTGGGCCCAGGCCCTTCGCGGACGACCGCTCGATGACGTCTGCGAGCAGTTCCGCGCCGCATCGGACGCCGCTTCGTACGTGGGCACGTCACCGGAACGCGTCGCGGGCCAGCAACTCGTTTGGCGGGGCGAGCTGGATCAGGCGCGGGCCCTCCTCAGCGGCCTGGCCGCCCTTGCCGACGAGAACGGTGAGTCGTACTCGTACGTCTTGCTGCGCCTGCACATGTGCGAGCTCGAGCTTCGTGCCGGCGACTTCGAGGCGGCCGCATCGCTCCTCGACGAATGGGCCGAGTCGACGGAGCAGACGATGTGGCCGATGTACGAGCGGTGCCACGCGCTGCTCGCCGCCGGTCGCGGCCTGCCGGAGGAGGCGGAGCGGTGGGCGGCCGAGGCGCTTGCCCGCGCGGAGGCGACGGGCGGACAGGCTCGAGACTCTGCGCGCGCGCGGCACGGCGGCGCTGCTGACGCGCGACCCGGCGCGGGCCGTTGAGAGCCTCCGTAGCGTCTGGGAGCACACGGGGCGCGAGGGCGTAGACGAGCCCGGCGTGTTCCCGGTGGCGCCGGAGCTGGTCGAGGCGCTGGTCGAGCTCGGCGAGGTGGACGAGGCGCAGGCGGTGAGCGATCGTCTACGGGAGCTGGCGCAGCAGCAGGAGCATCCGTGGGGGCTCGCAACTGCGAAGCGGTGCGACGCACTCGTGCGCCTCACGTCGGACCGGGACGAGGAGGCGGCGGCGGAGCTGACGGACGCAGCCGGCGCCTACGGCACGCTCGGCCTGCGCTTCGATAGTGCGCGGTCGCTGCTCAGCCTCGGACGCGGCCAACGCCGCCTGAGGAAACGGGGGGCGGCCCGAGCCTCGCTCGAGCAGGCGGCTGCCGAGTTCGAGGACCTGGGCTCGCCCGGCTGGGCTCACCAGGCACGCTCGGAGCACGAGCGTGTCGGCAGGCGACGGCCACAAGCAAGCGACGGCCTGACCGCCACGGAGCGGCGCGTAGTCGAGCTCGCGGCCGACGGGCTGGCCAACAAGGAGATCGCACTGAGCCTCTCCGTGAGCGTCCGCACGGTCGAGGTTCACCTCAAGCACGCCTACGCGAAGCTCGGCGTCCGCTCGCGAACGCAGCTCGCACGGCGCCTCTCCGAGCACACGTAGTCCTCTCAAAACACTGTGGGTCTTCGGTATTTCGCCGGGACGCACGCCGCCCCTAGCGTGGAGCAACCAGACACGAAAGGGGCACTTGCGATGAAAACAACGACGTTTCCACAACGAATCTCACAGAGGGCGCTCGCGTTGGGCGTTCTCGTTGCCGGCCTCCTCGCCGCGTCGCTCTGCATCGGCGCCGGCGATGCGATGGCCGCGTACAAGGTAAAGCTGGACACCGGAACGTTGAAGATCACCGGCGACGCGGCGAGCGACAAGCTCGTCCTGCGACTCGACCCCGGATCGCCGACGACGCTGCAGCTCGACGTGGGCGCCGACGGCACCACCGACTTCAGCTTCGACCGCAGCACCTTCACGACGATCGTCGTCGAAGCCGGTGCCGGTGACGACGAGGTTCGCGTCGACCAGAGCGGCGGCACGTTCGTCGACGAGTCGCTGACGATCAACGGCGGCGACGGGGCCGACACGCTGCTCGGCGGCGCCGGAGTCCAGACGTTCCTCGGCGGCAAGGGAAACGACTTCGTTGCCGGAGGCGACGACAACGACCGGGCATTTCTGGGGGACGGCGACGACGTCTTCGTCTGGAACCCGGGCGACGACAGCGACGTCGTCGAGGGCCAGGGAGGCACCGACCAGCTCCAGTTCTTCGGCGCGAACGTCAGCGAGACCATCGGCGTCTCGGCAAACGGCCAGAGAGTGCGCTTCACACGCGACATCGCCGCGATCGCGATGGATCTGAACGACGTCGAGCGCGTCGACTTCCACGCGCGCGGCGGCGCCGACACGATCACGGTCGACGACCTCAGCGGTACCGACGCGAAGACGGTCGCGCTCGACCTGAACGGTGTCGGCGGCGGAGGCGACGGGTTCGTCGACACGGTCACCGCCGCGGGCACGCAAGGCGCCGATCGCGTCAACGTCGGCACCGCCGCGAGCGACGTCCTCGTCTCCGGTCTGTCGGCGCAGATCCAGGTCGCCGGGAGCGACGTATTCGACAGCGTCAACGTGGCGGCGCGCGCAGGCGCCGACACGATCACGACCGCCGTCGGCGTCTCCGGCCCAGGCTCGGTCAACGTCGACGGTGGCGACGGCGCGGACACCATGCGCTACAACGGCACTGCCGGCGACGACGCGATCCAGGTTGTCTCGAACGGCACGGCCGTCAGCACGGTCGCGCCCGCGACCGCCCAGCTCAACACGACGGTCGTCGAGAGCCTCGTCGTGTCCGGGCTCGGAGGCATGGACACGATCGCCGGGACCGGCAACCTCGCTCCGCTGACGGCGCTGACCATCGACGGCGGCGAAGGCAACGACTCGTTGCGCGGCGGCAACGGCGCCGACATGCTCATCGGCGGCACCGGTAACGACTTCGTCGACGGCAACCAGGGCATCGACTCGGCGCTCCTGGGCGACGGTGACGACCGGTTCGAATGGGATCCCGGCGACGGGAGCGACACCGTCGACGGCCAGGGCGGCATGGACGTGCTGGACTTCTTCGGCTCCAACATCGGTGAGACGATCGCCGTCGTCGCCAACAGCGGACGCGTTCGACTCACACGCGACATCGGCGCAATCACGATGAACTTCGACAACATCGAGGGGCTCGCGCTCCATGCCCTCGGAGGCGCCGACCCGATCATCGTCGACGACCTCACGGGCACGGATCTCAAGTCCGCGGACGTCGACCTCAGCCCGTTCGGCGGGGGCGGCGACGGTCAACAGGACATGATCGTCGCGAACGGGACGAGCAAGAGCGACATCGTCTCGATCGACCGGTCGGCCTCGGACGTCCTCGTCTCGGGCCTACCGGCTCAGCTGCGGATCGCGGGCGGCGAGGGAACGAACGACACGCTCCTCGTCCAGACGCTGGGCGGGAACGACGACGCGACGGTTGCACCGACGGTTCAGGACCTGATCGCGCCGGTCGTCAACCTCGGCGCCGACGAATAGCGAACGCGCTCTGGGCCAACGGGCCGGGTGATGTAGGTGTACACCTACATCACCCGGCTGCACGGAGAGGGCGTATGAGCGCGCGGGTCGAGCGGCGATACTTCGACCGTGATCGCACGGGCCAGCGAGGTAGGCGCGATCGAGCGGTTCGTTGCGACGAGCGCCGAACGCCCAGCCGTCCTCGTGCTCGAAGGGGAGCCGGGAATCGGGAAGACCACGCTGTGGGAGGCCGGGATCGACGCGGCACGCAAGCGCCGGCTGCGCATCCTGACGGCGCGTGCGAGCGGCTGCGAGGCCGAGCTCTCCTTCGCGGGTCTGGCCGACCTGCTCGACGAGGTCGACGAAGTCGTCTTCGCAACGTTGCCCGCACCACAGCGGCAGGCGCTGGACGTGGCGTTGCTCCGCGCCGTGCCGGCCGGCGCTCCGCCTGAGCCGCGTGCGATCGCGCTGGGGCTTCTCAACGTGTTGCGTGCGCTCGCGGGCCACGGGCCGTTGCTCGTCGCGGTGGACGACCTTCAGTGGCAGGACACCGACTCCGCGAAAGCTCTGGCGTTCGCCGCGCGGCGTCTCGACGGCGCGCCGGTGAGCTTTCTGCTCGCCAGGCGCCCGGGGATCCCATCTGACCTCGAGCGGGTGCTCGACCGGCGCGACCCCGAACGACTCCACGTCGGGCCGCTCGGTCTCTCGGCAACCGGGCGCCTGCTGCTCGAGCGGCTCGGGCTCAACGTCCGCCGGCAGCTGCTGCGCCGGATCGTCGAGGCGACGCGCGGCAATCCGTTGTTCGCGCTCGAGCTCGGGCGAACTCTCGCCGAGCAGCCGGCACCCGCGACGGGCGAGGAGATGCCGGTGCCCGACGTCGTCGAGGACCTGCTCGACACGCGGGTCGCGGGGCTCTCGCGTCCGGTGCGGAGGCTGCTGCTCGCCGTCGCGCTGAGCGGCAACCTGCCTCCCTCCCAGCTCGCCGAGATCGGCGGGCAAGAGGCTCTCGAGCAGGCGGTCGAGATGGGACTCCTAGTCGTCGAAGGCAACAACGTCCGCGCAACGGCCCCGCTACTCGCCGCAGCGGCCAGGCAGCAGGCGACCGCTCGCGAGAAACGTGCGCTCCACGGGGAGCTCGCGAGCATCGTCGCCGACGAGGAGCTGCGTGCGTTCCACCTCGCGCTCGCGACCGAGCTGCCCGACGAGGAGCTCGCCGCCGCGGTCGGAGCCGCGGCCGCCGGAGCCGCAGCACGGGGTGCCGCGCAGGAGGCCGTCGTCCTGGCCGAGCACGCATTGCGCCTGACCGCGGACCCGGATGCGCGAAACGGCAGACTGCTCGACCTGGCCGGCTACCTCAACGTCGCCGGCGAGCAGGCGAGGCTGACGGAGCTGCTCACGCCGCAGCTCGAGTCGCTGCCTCCGGGCGAACCGCGTGTGAAGGCGTGCCTGCTCCTGAGCAACGGCGCCGTCCAAAGCAACGACGACACCGTGCACTACCTCGAGCGGGCGCTCGCCGAGAGCGGCCGGGACAGGCGACTCCGTGCGATCGCCCTCTCGGAGCTCTCGGCCAACGACGCGGTGGCGCGGGTCGAGCGAATCCGCACGGCGGAGGAGTGGGCGCTCGAGGCCGTCGAGACCGGACACGACGCGGGGCCGGACGTCGAGCGTGCGGCTCTGTACGCCCTCGCCTGGGCCCGCAGCCTCCGAGGACGTGCGATCGACGACCTCTGCGAGCGCTTCCACGAGATATCGGACGCCGGAACCTACCTGGCCTTCTCCCCGGATCGCATCGCGAGCCAGCGGCTCGTCTGGCGGGGACACATCGCCGAAGCCCGCGCAAAGCTGGCTGAATTGCTTGCGATCGCTGACGAGCGCGGCGAGGCACTCTCGTACGCGCTTCAGCGCCTTCACATCTGCGAGCTCGAGCTCCGCGCCGGCGGCTGGGACGAGGCAACGCGCCTGCTCGACGACTGGTCCCGCGAAGGCGAGCTGCTGGTCTGGCCGTGTTACGAGCGCTGCCGTGCACTCGTCACCGCCGGTCGAGGCGTAGCCGACGAGACGGAACGGTGGGCGGCGGAAGCCGTCTCACGGGCGCAGCGAACCGGAGTCCACTGGGACGTCCTCGAGGCGTTGCGTGCTCGGGGCATCGGGGCGATGCTCGTGCGGAACCTGCCGCTTGCGGAGGAGAGCCTGGGGGCGGTCTGGGAGCACCTGGAACGCGAAGGAGTCCAGGAGCCGGGTGCGTTCCCGGTCGCGCCCGATCTCGTCGAGGCGCTCGCCGAGTCGGGCAAGGTCGAGGAGGCGCAGGCCGTGACGGATCGTCTGCGTGAGCTGTCCGAGGAGCACGACCACCCGTGGGGCCTCGCCACGACGAAGCGATGCGCGGCGCTCGTCGAGCTCGCAGCGCCCGGCGACAGCGAGGGACGCCTGACCGACCTCGCGGACGCGGCGGCCACCTACGAAGCGCTCGGCCTGCCGTTCGATCGCGCGCGGACGCTGCTCAGCCTCGGGCGCGCCCAACGCCGCAGGAAGAAGTGGGGCGCCGCGCGAGCCACGCTCGAGCAGGCGGCGGCCGAGTTCGACGAGCTGGGCTCACCGGGCTGGGCCGAGCAGGCACGCGCCGAACACGATCGCGTCGGCGGGCGGCGGCCGCAGGCGACCGGCGAGCTGACGCCGGGGGAGCAGCGCGTCGTCGAGCTCGCGGCGGACGGGCTTGCGAACAAGGAGATCGCGCAGAGCCTCTTCGTGAGCGTGCGTACTGTCGAGGATCGTCTCAAGCACGCCTACGCGAAGCTGGGCGTTCGCTCGCGGGCGCAACTCGCACGCCGGCTTTCCGAGCGCGCGTAGCACCCTGAAAAGACTGTGGGTCTCCGGTATTTCGCCGCGACGCGGGCCGCCGTAGCTTG
>WNGE01008007.1_pt1 | contig 11383 bp, 9 predicted proteins | sample 5400651 | NCBI WGS metagenome assembly WNGE01 (sample SAMN13153370, study PRJNA577476) | soil metagenome | isolation source: 60 cm soil or saprolite under grassland replicate 2 | place: USA:California | collected 2016-06-15 | reverse complement strand
ACTGCTACATGCAGCGGATGTGCGAGATCCAACCTCACAGGTACTGACGGAGCGGATCGACACCGACCACAGTGGCTTTCACGGGCAGTAACGATCAGGAAGCAGTGGTCCGGTTTTCGACACTTTGATAGCTAGCGTCACAGACCTCGGTCGCAGTGTCCATTCCAATCGAAGTCCGATGGGTCGCGTCGCCGCCGGATTCTGGTCAGCTCTTCCTGGCGTCCAAGCATGGATGCCGAAAGCGCACGCGGGACGCCAGAGAGATCTAAGGACGCAGCGCTCGAAGGGGCGCGCACGGGGCTAACGGGGCCCCGCACGCAGCCTTCGACCGAATGTCAGCTATGAGCGTCCAGTCGCATGACAACCTTACTTCCGAGAAAGTCGGCCTGGGCCAATCCCGCCGACCGGTCGATCTCGATGGATAGCGTCGGGCTCTCTCCCTTGAGCAACCCCATCTTGTCGCTGATCTCGCCGCTGATGACCACTCTGTTCCCAGTCACCTTGATGTCGGTCACGCGAATTGACCGGGCGGTGCCCGGAAAGACAACGCCACTCATCGCGTCAGGAGCGCCGGCGTGGATGCTCTTCGCGAGCTGGCCGGTGCGCGCGCCAAGATCGACCTGGCCCTCGATCACGTAGGAGGCATACGAGGGCAGGGGAGCTTCCGGCATGCCCGCCACTGCCCGGAAGCGAAGGATGTCCTTGTTGATCCAGCCGAAATAGCCGGCCACCGGCATCGCCACGCCGGCCACAACCACCGCACTGCCGGCTCCTGCCATCTTGAGAAAGTCGCGCCGATCGATTGTTTTCATGTGCCCTCCTAGTGCGGCTGCCCGAGATACGGGAAGTCAGAGAGGTAGTCGGAGTGTGGTCCGACGCCATCTGTGGTCAGGCCGCCACCTGTCACCAGGGTCAATGAGATGTCGATCACGTCGTCCTGCAATCGCCGGCCGTTGAGATAGCCGGTCGGGTTCGAAAAGTCGTAGTTCAGCAGGTCCGGCAGGAGAACCACCGCCAGGTCAGGGTCGCCGCCCAACGCGGTCAGGGTGTTTCGGAAACTCTGCACAAACGTGATGCCTTCAGCGGTGAGGGCCGTCCGGTCCTGGTCGGGATCGATCGAGTTGAAGATGTTCTTGTCCTGGCCGTGGTTGAAGACCGTGTTGATCGCCGCTCTGGCCATGCGATCGTCGCGGACCAAGGTGCCGCTCTGGGATAGAAGGGTGCGTCCCCAAAGGCTGGTTTTGTTCGGGGATGTGCCGAGGGCGCTGTTGGGGACTTCGAGAACGATGGCGAAGACGTTCTTGTCCGCGAAGAAGTCGCTGCCCGTGAAATGCAAATTGTTGATGAATCCGAGCAGGTCAAAGAAGAAGGGATCGCTGCGAAGCCCTGCGAAGAATCGATAGTCGCCTCGCGTTGTGATTTGAGGCTCAGCGCCAAAAGAGGCCGGCGCCCCCGCGATCACGGCTGGCCCTCCGTCGTTTAGCCGAGCAGCCACGGCTCCGGTCGCCACGTGGACGGTCGCCGTCTGGGCGCCGGCCTCGACATCGGAGAACCGGATCCTGAACGACCTGTCGGCGACCGCGTCGCCGTCGATGTCAACGTTGATCGTATAGATGGCCTCGCTGTTGAAGAACGAGGCCAGCGCCGGGGCCAGCGGGTTGACGTTCAACACGAGGATCGACTTACTGGAGTCTCCCGGCTTCCGGAACGCATAGACATCGGTGATATCGGTCCGGGGATCGCTCATCGGAGAGGTCAGGCCCGGCGCATCGAGATGGTCTGCCACTGTCCACTACCTCCTCTGCATTTTCGTGCAATCCAATCTGGAAACGGTTGCGACTCCTGGTCAGGATCGTTCGGCCCCACGACATGTCTCCAATGTCGAGTTGCCTACCCTCTATACGCAGCCGGGCGTTTGGTGGATCACCGAGGAAAGGGGCGAGTCAGCCTCGCCGGGGCATGTCGTCGCGTGACCTGGCGACTCCCCAAGTGTCCTTCCGAACCAAGGAGGAGAGCAAGCTCGGCGTGCTCGAGCAAATCCTCCAGCCCGGCCTCTACCCCGACCTCTATGGCGACATCTATCACAAGGTCAGGATCAACGACTACCCGCCGCGAGGCGACAGTAAAGAGGGCTGGGACAACCGGGACATATTCGGCTGGCTGGGCTACCCGATGCAGATGGAGATCGACTTCCTGTGTCGGGACTCCATTCTCGCCGCACCGCTCGTGCTCGATCTGATTCTCTTCACGGACCTAGCGCAGCGGGCAGGCTTGAGAGGCATCCAGGAATGGCTCACGGTCCCGAATCACGCGACAGTTCATCCAAACATGTCGGTTTCTGCCTTTTTCAATTCGATTCTTCAAGTCGCCGCGGCTGCGTCGACGCTGGCGCTTGGCTCCATAAAGCCCAGTTACGTCTCACCAGGTAAATCCCGAATCCAACCATGACTAATGCGTTGATCCCGTGGAGCCCAGCGAGTGCGGCGACACCGAGGAAGCCCAGGAAGGCTAGGGCGAACTGGACCACCCACAAGAGAAAGAGGAGTGCAGTCATGATGGTCGTCTTTCGTGGGTAACGGGCGCCAAACGACAGGATGATGAGGGCCACGATGGTCATCGGGACGACGAAAACTCCGATTACTGCGTGGGCCGCGCCAAAAAGGTCTATCTCATCGACAGGGCTGGCGGCGCTAGGGTTCCCTGCGTTCGCGATCTTGCTGGCCACCGAGGTGAATTCCGAGGAGGCGATTGTGTAGAACTGCGCGAGAAACTCGAGCAGCAACAGCGCGCCGACGACTGAATACATTTTGCGGAGATTGCGAGTCATGTTTCAGGTCGCGTTCGCTCGTCCAGCGTATCGGGTGTCGCCCCAGTTGTCAGCTACTGTTCGCAGGTGACCGTCCCCAATTAGGGCGAGAGCTTCAGTTGCGCGCCCACATTCACCATCGATGACGTTCGCGCCTTCGCCGACGTCTCACGCGACCGTGGCATCCACCGCGTCAATTCGGACGAGGACGGCCGATTGCTCGTCCGCGGGTTGCTGACCGCGACCATTCCAACGAAGCTCGGAGGCGACATCAATTACCTGCCCCAGGACATGACTTACCGATTTTCACCGCCCGGTCTTCACGGCGATGAGATCCGGTGCGACTGCCGGGCGGCGAAGGTGGAGGACCGCGGCGACCGCACCTACGTCGAGTTCGACATCCAGCCTCCACCTATACACGGTGTACCGGCGATCGCCAAAGCCGTCTCGGGCTGGGGGCACACTTCGCCAAGCCCTAGGGCCGTGCGTCAACGCGCCCAACGTCCGATCGAATCCGAACCTCCAACTCGAATTCCTGGTGCGGTTGACGGCTCAGAGCTGGCTGCGACGGCAAGGCCGAGCGGCGATCCTCGTCGGGTTTACTGGCGGGTCGACACCTTGTACGGCGCCAATACGAGCTTAATGTTCTCGAGCATCACCTCGGCGTTTCTTTCGTTGTTCCGCCTGAGAACAAGTACGTCAAGAGCTTCGCCGAGGACGCCGCCCACTAGCTCGTACTCGATATCAACGCTGGCTTCTGTCTCGTTGTCTTGGGCGTCCAACGTCCAGGTGAGGGAGCCGGTCATCCGCCCAGCGAAAGATTGCCGGATCTGGAAGCGACGATGTGGTGTTGTGATGGGTGGAGTTTCGGATCCGGTGACTGTAAACCTCTCGTCGAACGTCATGCCAAGCGCTTTGTAGGTGACTCGGAATGTGCTCCCAATGCGGCGCTCGCTGGCCATGATGTCGGCAACTCGCTCTACATTCGGCGCGTACTTCGGAACATTCTTCGGGTCGTCAAGAAACGCCAAAACCTTCTCCACCGACGCGCCGATGGTGACGGTTTTGTGGATCTCGGACACGGGGCACGCCTCCATCAGGATCGGGCCGACGAGAGCACCCTAGCAGTCGTTGCCTGTTGACGACTGGGCGAGCCTCCGAGCCGAGAACCTACCGACGGCGAGGGGGCGTATCCGCACGAAACGTTGGCCCACGACCCGACCCCCTACGTCGCAGGCCTCGAATAGACCCGCGACTACCAGTTGCTGTCGACAGCCATCGAGGGCCGGAATGCGTTTTGTGCCAGTCGCTACGGTTCAACCGAGCTTGGAATTCTGGACCGGGTGCCTCACGGTCCTGTGCTTTGCGCTCCCACCCTCAAGCCTGCGCGAAGTCACCTGATTTCTGCCGACCAAGTTCAGATCGGCTGACGACTCTCGGGGCCGCTCCCACGTCTTACTCAAATGACGCGCGCGCGCGAGGCCGCTGCCACAAACCTTTTGAAGACCGCGGCCTCGCGTGCAGAGCCGTCTGTTCGTGTTCCTCACATCAACTCGGCGTCGTGGCACAAATCCAGAAAGACTTCGAGGACAGTGAGTTCGCCGTCCTGATCTGTTGCGGGACGCAGCCAGCGGATTCAAGATCGCCTGTAGGAGCTGGGCTGAGGGCGCTTGTGGGAAGCTTTCGGGTGCAGATCGCTTCCACCTACCGGCTTCAACTCTCGAAACAGTTCACGTTTGACGACGCGGCCGCCTGCGCCGGCTATCTTGCCTCCCTCGGAGTGGCGCGCGTTTACTGCTCACCAATCCTTCAAGCCGCGCGTGGCAGCAGTCACGGGTATGACGTCGTCGACCCGACGCGGGTCAATGAGGACCTCGGGGGCGAGGTCGCGTTCCGGCGGCTGGTCGCTGCGCTGTGCGAGCACGGGATGCAGCTGGTGGTGGACATCGTGCCCAACCACATGGCAACGGCCGGACGCGAGAACCCATGGTGGTGGGACTTGCTGCTGAACGGTCCGTCGAGCCGGTACGTGAACTACTTCGACGTCGACTGGGCATCTCCGATCTCGGCCATGAAGGGCAAAGTGCTGCTTGGCGTGCTGCGGGATCGTTATGGCCGAGAGCTCGAAAACGGCGCTTTGACACTCGAAAGACATGGCTCCGAAACAGTGATCCGCTACCACGATCTCGTGTTTCCGGTCTCGCCTGAGAGCGTCGGCGGTCTGGAACTGGACTCGGTGAACCGAGACTTCGACGCGCTCGACGCGGTCCTGGAGCGTCAGCACTACCGTCTCGCTTACTGGCGCAGCGCGCAGGAGCAGCTCAACTACCGGCGCTTCTTCACGATCGACAGCCTCATCGGCCTGCGCGTCGAGGACCAACAGGTTTTCGACGACAGTCACAACGTGATCCTCCGACTGGTCGCAGACGACAGCCTGGCCGGCCTCCGCATCGATCACGTCGACGGCTTGAGAGACCCGGTGGCTTACCTGGGACGGTTGCGCTCGGCAGCTCCCGACACGTACATGGTGGTCGAAGATATCCTGGCCGCCGGCGAGGAGGTGCCGGACACCTTTCCTGTGCAGGGCACGACCGGCTATGACTTCGTCGCGCATGTCGACGGCCTCTTCGTCGACTCTGCGAACGAAGGGTCTTTGACCGCCCTCTATCACGCGTTTACAGGCGAGTCGCAGCTTTTCTCCGAAGTAGTTCGCACGTGCAAGCACGAGATCATGACCACCGAGCTCGCGCCCGACTTTGAACGCCTGACCAACCTGCTGGTCGACATCTGCGATGGCAACCGGCGCCACCGCGATCGGACACGCCGCGAGCTGCGTGAGGCCGTCCGCGAGATCGCCGCTTGCCTGGGCGTATACAGAACCTACGTCCGTCGCGGTTCGCCGCCCTCTGAACAAGACCGGCTGCAGGTTTCGATCGCCGTCCAGGAGGCCACGCACCGCCGGCCGGACATCGACGCCGACCTCCTTTCGTTTGTGGCCGACCTGTTGCTCATGCAGCACGAGGGCGCCAACGAGGCCGAGTTCTCCGCAAGATTCCAGCAGGTCACGCCCGCGGTGATGGCCAAGGGAGTCGAGGACACAGCGTTCTATCGCTACAACCGCCTCGTCTCACTCAACGAGGTCGGCGGTGATCCAGGCTTGTTCGGCCGGTCTGTCGAGGCATTCCACGCGCACTGCCTCAGAACCGCCGAGAAGTGGCCGGCCACGATGCTCACCCTGTCCACCCACGACACCAAGCGCAGTGGCGACGTGCGGGCGAGGACAAACCTGTTGTCGGAGATCCCCGCGGAGTGGGAGTCTGCGGTCCGGCGGTGGGCTGAGCACAACGAGCGCCATCGGGCGCAGGGATTCCCTGACCGAAACCTCGAATACCTCATGTACCAGACGATGGTCGGAGCCTGGCCGGTCGACGAGCAGCGGCTGGTGGCATTCCTCCAGAAAGCCGCCCGCGAAGCCAAGGTCCACACCTCATGGATCAACCCGGTTCAGGCATTCGAGGACGCGCTGACTCAATTCGCCGGCAGCGTGATGCCGGACGCTGAGCTCAAGAGCGACCTCGAGTCATTCATCGGCCGTCACCAACTGGTGGCCCTGGGGCGGCTGGCGTCGCTCGCCCAGACCACGCTGCTGCTGACCTCGCCGGGAGTGCCCGACCTGTACCAGGGCACGGAAGTGTGGAACCTGAGCCTTGTCGACCCGGACAACCGGCGTCCGGTGAACTATCAACGTCTCGCCAGCCTTCTGTCAGGCATCCGCGGGGCCGAGGCCGGCGACGTGCTGGCCCGAGCGGACGAGGGCGCTCCGAAGCTGTGGCTCATCCAGCGCCTCCTCGAGCAGCGGAGGACTGACCCCGAGCTCTTCGGCAGCTCGAGCTATACGCCACTCTTCGCATCCGGAGCCAAGGCACGCCATGCCGTCGGCTTTGTCCGCGATCGCCTGCTGGTCGTGGTGCCGCGGCTGGTGGTTGGGTTGGGCGGCGATTGGGCCGACACCGCGATCGACCTTCCTGACGGCAGCTGGAGAAGTCTGCTCACAGGCGATGAATCTCGTGGTGGACCTGGCGTCCCGGTCGCCGAGCTGACGCGCCGGTTTCCGGTGGCCGTCCTGGCGCGGCGCGCCGCATCTGACCAGGCGTGATGCATCGGTTCAGGGTCTGGGCGCCCGGCAAACAGCGCGTCGACCTCGTGTGCGGCGGGAATCGTGTTCCAATGACCGAGCTCGAAGGTGGGTGGTGGGAAGGCGCCGATGCGGCGGCCGGCCCAGGGACGCGCTATGGCTTTGCGATCGAGGGCAGTGAGACGCGACCCGACCCACGCTCGGCTTCGCAACCCGACGGTGTGCTCAGCCTGTCCGAGGTGGTCGATCACGAGCTGCACTCCTGGACTGATGCGAGATGGAAAGGCCTGTCACTTTCCCGGCTCGTCCTTTATGAGCTGCACGTCGGGACCTTCTCGCCCGCGGGCACCTTCGACGGCGTGATCGACCATCTTCCCCACCTCGTCGCGCTCGGCGTCGACGCCATCGAGCTCATGCCAGTCGCCGAGTTCTCGGGCGATCGCGGGTGGGGGTATGACGGTGTGGATTTCTTCGCTCCGCACCACGCCTATGGGGGTCCAGCCGGTCTCAAGCGCCTGGTCGACAAGTGTCATGCCGCCGGTCTCGGCGTCGTTCTCGACGTCGTCTATAACCACGCGGGCCCAGTGGGCAACTACCTGGGCGAGTTCGGCCCTTACTTCACCGATCGACTGCGGACCGCCTGGGGGGCTCCTTTCAATTTCGACGGAGACGGCAGCGACGAGGTCCGTCGCTTCGTCGTGGACAACGCGTTGATGTGGATTCGCGATTACCACATCGACGGCCTGCGTCTGGACGCGGTGCACACGATCGTCGACGATTCGCCGCTGAACATCCTCGAGCAGCTGGCCACCGAGATACATGCGGCCTCGGCGGCGCTACACCGGTCAGTGCTGCTCGTCGCCGAAACCGACGCCAACGACCCTCGCTTGGTGCGCGGCACCGATGCGGGCGGGTACGGAATCGACGCGGCGTGGGCCGACGACTGGCATCACGCGCTTCACGTCGTGTTGACCGGCGAGGGCACGGGCTATTACGAGGACTTCACGTCTCCCGAGATGCTCGCGAAGGCGCTGCGCCAGGCATGGGTCTATGACGGCGTGTGGTCACACCACCGGCAGAAGATGCGAGGCGCCAAACCGGCCGGTGTTCCTCCCGACGCTTTCGTGGTCGCGGCTCAGAACCACGATCAGGTGGGGAACCGAGCCGCGGGTGAGCGGCTCGCCGCTCTGGTGGACGAAGGCAGGGTAAAGGCAGCGGCCGCCCTACTTTTGACCACGCCCTTCACGCCGCTGCTGTTCCAGGGAGAGGAATGGGCGTCGAGCTCGCCCTTCCTTTACTTCACCGACCACGCCGACCCGGCGCTGGGCAAGGCCGTGTCGGAAGGACGGCGGCGCGAGTTCGCGGCTTTTGGCTGGAAGCCGGACGAGGTGCCCGACCCGCAAGACCCGGGCACCTTCCAGCAGTCGAAGCTGAAATGGGACGAGCTGGACGAGCCTTACCATCGACGCATGCTCGGTTGGTACCGGGACTTGATCGCGATCCGACGCCGCACGCCGGCGGTTGCGCAGGACGTCAAGGCGCACGTGGAGGGGGACCGAATCGTCTTCGAGCGTGACGGCGTCGTCGTGCGCGTGAACCTATGCGTGCCCGACTGCACAGAGGTCGAGATCGTCGAGCATGCATGACCTCGAGGTCTGGCCTGGCCGCGCCTATCCGCTCGGCGCCAACTTCGACGGCACGGGGACGAACTTTGCTCTCTTCAGCGAGGTCGCCGAAGGGGTCGACCTCTGTCTCTTCGACGACGAGGGACAGGAACATAGAGCGCCCCTGGAGGAGCTCGACGCCTTCTCCTGGCACGCGTACCTGCCCAACATCGAGCCCGGCCAGCGCTATGGGTACCGCGTCAGAGGTCCTTATGCGCCCGAGCGAGGCGTGCGGTGCAATCCGAGCAAGCTTCTGCTTGATCCATACGCGCGCGCCATCGAGAGAGAGATCCGGTGGAATCCCGCCTGCTATTCGTACGAGCTCGGCAATGAGGGCTCGATCAACACCACCGACAGCGCGCCGTACGTTTTCCGATCTGTGGTGCACAACCCATATTTCGAGTGGGGCAATGACCGCCCCCCCGAAACGCCGCTGCACGAAACGGTCATCTATGAAGCGCATGTCAAGGGAATGACGCGCTGTCATCCAGATGTGGAGGAAGAGTTGCGCGGCACGTATGCGGGTTTTGCGCATCCGGCCGTGGTCGAGCACCTGCAGACGTTGGGCGTCACGGCTGTCGAGCTCATGCCGATCCACCAGTTTGTTCAGGACCATCGATTGCTCGATATGTCGCTCCGCAACTACTGGGGATACAACACGATCGGCTTCTTTGCGCCGCATAACGGGTACGCAAGCAGCGGCCAGAGCGGACAGCAAGTCAACGAGTTCAAGGCCATGGTCCGTACGCTGCACGAAGCCGGCATCGAAGTCATTCTCGACGTCGTCTACAACCACACCGCTGAAGGCAACCATTTCGGGCCGACTCTCTGTTTCCGCGGCATAGACAACACTGCGTACTACCGGCTCGTCGCGGAGGACCCGCAGTTCTATTACGACACCACAGGCACCGGCAACAGCCTCAACGTGCAGCATCCACACACGCTGCAGCTGATCATGGATTCGCTCCGGTACTGGATCACCGAGATGCATGTCGACGGTTTCCGGTTTGATCTGGCGGCGACGCTGGCTCGGGAGTTTCACGAGGTCGACAGGCTTTCGACATTTTTCGACCTCATTCACCAGGACCCCGTCGTTAGCCGTGTCAAGCTCATCGCCGAGCCATGGGACATCGGCGAGGGTGGCTACCAGGTCGGAAACTTTCCAGCCCTGTGGTCGGAATGGAACGGCAGATTCAGAGACGCGGTGCGAGACTTCTGGCGGGGTGCCCCGTCGACCGTGGCGGAGCTGGCGTCGCGGCTCACCGGCAGCTCCGACCTCTACCAGAGCGACTCACGCCGGCCCGTGGCCAGCATCAACTTCGTTACTGCGCACGATGGCTTCACGCTGCGCGACCTCATGTCCTACAACGAGAAGCACAACGAAGCGAACGGTGAGCACAATGCCGACGGGGAATCGCACAACCGCTCGTGGAACTGTGGCGTGGAGGGAGAGACAGACGACCCCACCATCATCAGGTTGCGCGCGAAGCAGGAGCGCAACTGTCTGACCACACTTTTCCTCGCGCAGGGCGTGCCGATGCTGCTCATGGGTGACGAGCTCGGGAGGACGCAGAAGGGCAACAACAATGCTTACTGCCAGGACAACGAGCTGTCGTGGGTCAACTGGGATCAGGTCGACGGGGAGCTGTTGGAGGTAACGCGCTGGCTGATCGGGCTGCGACGCGAGCACCCCGTGTTTCGCCGGCGTCGCTGGTTCCAGGGGCGTCCGATTCGCGGCACTGTGGATATTGGTTGGTTCAAGCCGAGCGGAAAGGTGATGACCGACAAGGACTGGGTAGCCGGACATGAGCGCTCGCTCGGCGTGTTTTTGAACGGAAAAGGGATCCCAGGCCACGACGAACGCGGGCAGCCTCTCTCGGATGACTCGTTTCTCCTGGTGTTCAACGCCCATTCGCGGGAGGTCAAGTGGACGCTGCCCAAGCAGTACGGCGGTCCCTGGAGGCTTCTCTACGACACCGAGCGGCTGCAGCCCGAGCCAGAAACGCGAACCGTCAGCGATGTGGTGCGGACGGCGGGTCGATCCGTGCTGGTCCTGCAGCGGTTCTGACCCCTCTTAGACACATTCGCGACGCTGGCGGATTTGTATCCGGATGAGGTGCCGCGCGGGTCCAGATCAGGCATCAACTGCGCTGGCTGACGCTCGGTGCAGACGGCTTCAAGTACTCGGCCGCTCCATGGCTCAGTCCTTTACATCTCTATACATTGGTCCGAGTAGTCCGCCCCACGCCCCGCGTTCTCCCCGGCAAAGGAGGGCTCATACATATGGTTCTCGATTTCGACACGATTCTCCTGTGGATGGTGGTCGGACTTGTGGCCGGATTCCTCGCCAGTCACCTGGCGCTCGGACATGGCCTCGGACTGGTCGGTGACCTGATCGCAGGCATCGTGGGTGCCCTGGTTGGCGGCTTTTTGGCCGGCCTATCTCACTGGAGCATCACGATCGTCGGGCATCCGATTCTCAGCGCGATGCTGATCGCGTTCATTGGGGCTGTGATCGTGTTAATGGCCCTGCGGCTTTTCCGTGGCAGCGGCCTGGCGAGAGGACGCGCTTACTGGAGCTGAGCGGGAGCTCCAGGCATCGGCGGCAAGACGCGGCGCCTGGCGTTCAGGCGCCCGTCGCCGTCCATAGGATCGAAGAACGCAAATGACCCCAGCGAATCCTTCCGGCTTGCGCCTTTCAAATTCACCGGGGCCGCCATGATCATTGCACTCCGCGCTTCACTGTCAACATGGGATCTGTCGCCAGGCAATGATTTA
>WNGE01008006.1_pt1 | contig 11383 bp, 10 predicted proteins | sample 5400651 | NCBI WGS metagenome assembly WNGE01 (sample SAMN13153370, study PRJNA577476) | soil metagenome | isolation source: 60 cm soil or saprolite under grassland replicate 2 | place: USA:California | collected 2016-06-15 | reverse complement strand
GCAGAGCTGCATGCCGAAGGTTGGGGGCGCTACCTGCGGTTTCCGCGGGCAGGAGCGTGATCGATGGAGCCCTGCCACGCGAGGCGGCGAGGACGAGGTGGCCTCACCGGCCTCGCGGCCTCTTTCATGATGCGGAGCAACAGCCAGGCAGCCGGGGTTCTCCGTCGCTACAGTGCCTTCGTGGCAAGCCCCATGGTGAGCGAGGAGAGCCGATATGGCGCACGCACCCCGGGAACGCCTGGCAAAGCTTCTCGACGACGCCGAATCCCCCGGCGCCTTCAGCGCGCAGCTTCTGGTTCCGGCGGACTCCCTGCATCTGGCGGTCGAAGGCGTCGGCCAGATCCGCCTCCCCGTCCGCGCACCGCAGGCCAGGAAGCTCTGCGACGTCGCCCGCCCCGCCCGTTTCGGCGTCGGTGAGCAGACGCTCACCGACGCTAGCGTCCGTGACACCTGGGAGATCCCCCCGGAGCTTGTCACTATCACCGGCACCAGGTGGGCCGCCACCCTCGAGAGTGTGCTTGATGAGGTCCGCGATCAGCTCGGCCTGCCGCTCAGCAGTCGGCTTGCGGCTGAGCTCCACGCCATGCTCGTGTACGGCCCTGGCCAGTTCTTCCTCCCGCATCAGGACTCGGAGAAGGACGACGTGATGATCGGCACTCTGGTCGTGACGCTGCCGTCCTCGCACACCGGCGGCGAGCTGATCGTCGAGCATGGCAGCCAGAGCGTCGCGTACCGCTCGTCGAAGGACTCGCTGTCGTTCGTGGCTTTTTACGCAGACTGCCGCCACGAGGTCAAACCGGTGAAGTCCGGCTACCGGGTCACGCTCACCTTCAATCTGCTCATGTACAGCGACAGGACTGGGGCAGCCGCGGACCAGCCGGCCGCCGAACTGACACGCTGCCTCACCGGGCACTTCACGACCAGGGCCGCGAGACGCTTCGGCACCGGTGACCTCGATCCCCCGCAGCGTCTGGTGTACCTCCTCGACCACGAGTACACCGAACGCGGCCTGAGCTGGAACCGGCTCAAGGGCTCCGACACGCAGCGGGCGGCGCTGCTGCGAGCGGCTGCGGGCCAGGCGGGCTGCGAGGCCGTGCTGGCGCTCGCCGAGGTCAAGGAGACCTGGGATTGTTACCCGTCCGAGGATCAGTGGGACGACCACGGCTACTACGACGAAGACGAAGACGACTACGGCGACGACCCGGATCCGGACGGCCATGAGCTCACCGACCTGATCGACTCTGAGATCAGCCTTGGCTGGTGGACCAGCCCGTCCGGTAAGGGCGGCGAGTCGATCTCCTTGCACGTCCCGGACTCCGAGGTGTGCGCGACGACCCGTCCGTGGAACTGAAGCCCTACCAGTCCGAGTACGAGGGCTATATGGGCAACTACGGCAACACCATGGACCGCTGGTACCGCCGGGCCGCCGTGGTGGTGTGGCCATGGGAGCGGGCCTTCGCGGCTCGCGCCGAGGCGTCGGCGTCGTGGGCGCTCCATGAGCTGCGCACCCGCATCCACGCCGGCGACCTGATAGGCGCGCGTGCCGCAGCGGAGTCCCTCGCGCCGTTCTGGGACAGCACCGCGAGGGCGAAGCCACCACTGCTGGAGTCCGCGCTAGACGTCGCCACCAGCCTGGACGAGCGCTCGGCGGCTGCCCTGCTGCTCCGGCCGTTCGGGATCGAGTCACTCGCCCCCGAGCACGCGACCGCCGTGGCGGCCCTCGTCGCCTGTTACGGCGAATCATGGACCAGCATCGTTCTCGACGGCTGGCTGGGGTCCAGGCAATCGTGGGCATACCTGGGAGACGCGGATCGTCTGGGCTGGATCCGGTCACTGCCCCCGCTCTGCGACGCGCTGTGCGATACGGGTGAGCCCGGCGCGGCAGCGGCCCGGCGCCTGCTGGCCGCCTCTTGGCGCTGGCTGAGCGACGAAATCCGGCTCTGGGTCAGCTCTTCGCCAGCCAAGCACCGTGAGGAGCGACTCGACCTGCTCAGCAAGCCGCTCGCCCGTCTGCTCGAAGCCACTGCTGTCATCGGTGAGACCGCGTTGCGGGACGCGATCCTCGCCGCTCTCCGCGAGCACGGCGACAACGTGCTCGGCTGCCTGATCCCGGCGCTCCGCGCGTCCACAGCGCTCTCGAAGGATAAACGGCGAGCCTCGGGTCTAGAAAGGCTCGCACGGGACTGCGCGGAGCGGCTCGGCGAGATCATCGCCCGCCCCCAGCGCGACGTGGACGACTGGTCGATCCCCTCGCCCCCCGGCTGCCGCTGTGACCTGTGCGGCACGCTACGCGAGTTCCTCACCAGCGGATCCCGCCGATCCTTCGAGTGGCCGCTTGCCAAGGAAAAGCGTCGGCACATCCACACCCGGATCGACACGGCTGAGCTGCCCGTCCGTCACGAAACTAGGCGCACAGGAAGGCCGTACACCCTGGTCCTGACCAAGACCGGGGAACTCTTCGAGCGGGAGCGGCGGGCACGGCACCGGGCCGTGACGGACCTCGCGTGGCTCACCGAGAACGGCTGGCTCGCGTCCCAGTCCCCGGCGTCAGGTGCTGGTTCCGGGCCGGCGAGCGCGCAGCGATGATGGCGCGGAGCTTGTTCGTGCACCGCAAGATCACTGAGTGATCATATGCCCCCGGCCGCGACCGGCACCGATCCCGGGCCGCCCGGTCCAAGAGCGCCATCCGCGCGATTCCTTCACCGCCCCCGCTGCCGGTGCATGCCGACGTTCCGGTAGGGGCGTCGCGTGGCTAGGTGAGCGCTGCCCCGCGTGTCCTGGCTGAGCCGGCAGCGCCATCATTTGGTGGTTATGCGTTACGGCGGTCACAGCGCCTGCGGGCGCAGTTAGCAAGCCTTCAGACCTGATCGCCGGGCCTGCTGGCGGGGCCACTGGCGCGGGCACGAAATCCCCCGCTGGACAGCCTGCAGGATCAGGCGCAACAGCTCGGGGGGACACGGCCGCGACCACCGGGAACATCAGAGCATCCGCGGAGCTGCGACAGGCCATCTCCAACACCAAGCCCCAACGGGTGACCGTCGGCCTGACCATTCTCGCTATCGTTATCGTGGTCGCCGGCGTGGTCGTGGCAATCATCAGCCTGGTCGTGGCTATCCATGCGGTTCGGCATTCACGCTGCGGCCTTGGCAATGGCAAGAATCGGTGCCTCGGGGGCTGAACGGTTCGGGCGCCGAAAGAAGGAGATAGGTCAGCGGGCTGAACGCCCAGCACCGGCCGAAGGCCGGGCTCGGGTGACGCTTCAGCGTGCCCGGAAACAGGCATTCATGTACAAATATCGTGTCCGAGCCGGACTCGCGGACTCGCCCAGTACGCACATACTCTGGCGAAACGGGCGCGTTTGGCGGTGATGTAGAAAGCGACCATAGACGACCGTTTGCTGGCCGCCTGCTTATTGACGCTGGATCTTCTAAGTCCCTATGAGCCTCCCGGTAGCTGAGGGGCATTCCCGGCGTTACGGCGGCCAGATCCCAGCCCAAGTTAATAAGTCAATAAGGCGGTCCCGCCAAGGTGCGCCAACACCCCGGCAGGACCTTGATCCCCGGCCCTGTCGAGGAGGGCAAGGAATCCATGCACGAGGCTATCCGCAATCCAGTTATCACCTCCCGCCATGACCTCGCCATGACCGCACTGCGCCAGACGCTGCTCGCCCTGACCGCGGGCTCATCCCTGGATGAGCATGAGAACCCTGGCGAGGCCACCGTGCAGGTCCTGCGTGGCCGGGTCCGGCTGACGGCTGGGAAGGTGGCCTGGGAAGGCCGTTCCGGTGACCTGCTGGTCGTGCCGGACACCCGGCACGCGCTGGAGGCCGTCGAAGACTCAGCGATCCTGCTGACAGTCAGCAAGGCAGCCCAGGCCGGGCATCCCTGACGCGAGACCATCCAGGCATGCCGCTCCGGTTCCGCACCGTCGGATCGAGCCCAGTACGGCACGAGTCGGCGACCTCGCAGCGGCAGGGGGGTGGCGTCAGTAGGGGACGCCGATCTTCCGCCAGCGGCGGCCGCTGGTGCCGGGCTCAGCGGGCGGGGCGGGGCGTCGGCTGCGGTAGATCATGTAGGGGCGCCACAGGTACCACAGCGGGTAGCTCCAGGCGTGTACCAGCCGGCTGAACGGCCAGACCGCCCAGATGACCCAGGCGGCGGTGGCGTGCACCTGGTAGATGACCGGCGCGGACGCGATCGCGTGCACGTCTGGCGATCCGGAGAACAGGCCGCGGAACCAGGGGGCGACGGTGGTGCGGTAGTCGTATCCGTGGCCGAGCAGGTTGACTCCAATGGTGGGGGCGATGCCGGTGAGGATGACGATCAGCAGCAGGATCAGCGCGACGTTGTCGACTGCGCTGGTGGTCGCCCGGACCCTGGCCACCAGCAGCCGGCGGCCGGCCAGCACCACGACGCCGGCGATGACCAGGATCGCGGCGAGTGTGCCGGCGGCGGCGGAAAACCAGCGGTAGGCGTTCTCTGGGATGCCGATGGCATGCGTCCAGGACCCGGGGATCAGGATGCCGATGACGTGCCCGGCGATGGCGGCGACGGTGCCGTAGTGGAAGATGGGGGAGCCCCATTTGAGCAGCCGCCGCTCCTGGAGCTGGGTGGAACGACACCCGCTCCAGCAGCTCCATCGCCTGAACCCCCAGGTTCCTCACCAGATTGTGACCCCTGTCGGCGGGCGCATCAAATCCGCCCGTATCCCACACATTTCCGGTTGGGTCATCAATTGCATCTCGGGCGCGCGCAAACCTGCAGATCTGCGCTGCCTTTTCTGGATCGATCTAGGCCCGAGGTCCGCGCCGAACACACTTCCTCCAGGATGGTTGGCGAGGGTTCACTGGCTGAGGTTATTCACAGGGTTGTCCTCTGGTGATCCACAGCAGCTCTCGCGTAAGCCGCAAGGTGGGAAGCCAGGTCGGCGGCGCAGCGGGCGCGTCACGAGATCGTTGTGTTGTGTTGCGGGTCGCGCGGTTGACCCGTTTTGGTTCGGCTGCCTTCGGGGGCTGGGTGGCTATTTGAGGCCGAGTGTGGCGTGTCGTAGGCGGCGTAGTACGGGTGGATGTACACGTTGGTCAGGTGTGGGTTGCGGTACAGCAGCGACTTCACGTACGGCGGCCAGCAGGTGATGGCCTGCCGTCGGCAGAGTCGCCGGCCGCGGCCCATGGCATCCGGAGCCTCTGGTAGATCGCTCGGTCGGCGGCGTGACCGAGCTACCGTGGCGCGCACAGGGAACGCCTGGGCTGCGCGCTGGCAGCACCCGCAGCTGTCGGCCGTGGTCGGCCGGGCACGCTCGTGGCCCTTGCGTTCTGGCATCGGGGCGGGAGAATCTAGCCGGCGGGATGGCGGCTGGAGAGGGGCTGGGAATGGGCGTGGCGGACCTTGTCTTCGGGCGGCTGGCCGCCGGTGAGTTCGTGATCATCGACGGCGGGATGGGGAGTCAGCTGCAGGCTGAGGGTGCGCCGATGGACGACGTGGCGTGGAGCGCCCGGGCGAACCTGGAGCAGCCCGAGGTGGTGCAGCGCGTCCACGAGGCATACATCCGGGTCGGCGCCGAGGTGATCATCGCGAATACGTTCGCGGCCGGCCGTGCTGCGTTGGGGTCGGCCGGGCTCGGCAGCCGCGTCGCCGAGGCCAACCAGAGAGCCGTCGGTGCGGCGCTGCGGGGCCGGGAGGCCGCGGCGACCGGCCCGGTGGCGGTGGCCGGCTCAATGTCGTCGTTTTGCCCGGCAGCCATGGGTGGCGGGGATTCGGGCTCACCGTTGGGCGGCCCGGCGTCCGGGGATCCCCGCTTTCCTGGCCTGGCCGAATTCCGTGAGCAGGCGCAGCTGCTGGCGGAGGCGGGCGCAGACCTGATCGCCTTGGAGATGATCGATGCCCGAGGTTATGGCCGTGCCGCCCTGCAGGCGGCCGCCGAGACCGAGCTGCCGGTGTGGCTGGGCATCACCCCGGCCCGCCGTGAGGACGGCAGCCTCGGCACCCCGGCTGAGCTGGGAGACGGTGACAGCTTCGAGGACCTGCTGAGCGCCCTGGTGGACCCGGCACTGGCCGCAGTCAACGTGATGCACGCCAATCCCGAGGTGATTCCGGACGCAATCGAGATCATCCGCGGCCAATTTTCCGGGCCGATCGGGGCATACGCCGAGACCGGCAGGTGGGCACCGCCGAACTGGGTCTTCGATGGCCTGACACCCGGCGAGTACCTCCAGCAGGCGATCGCCTGGGCTGACCACGGCGCGCAGCTCATCGGCGGGTGCTGCGGTACCGGGCCCGAGCACATACAAGCCCTCGCCGATAGGCTGGGCAGGCGCAGCACAGCGCCTGACCAGGGAATCTAGCCCGCCAGCACAGCGGCGGCGTGCTGGCGCCGCCGTCACCCCCTCCGGCCACCGCAGCCACCAGGGCAACTCCGCCGCGCCAGCGTGCCCGGCCGCGGTCTCCGCGCCCGCCGCGGATCGACCGGCAAAGAGGACAGGACGCGATCCACTGCCCCCGCCGCTAGCCGAGCGCGCCTGGCGCGATCCAGTACGCCGCCGCGGGCAGCCGGACCTGGGCAGCGCCCCATACAGCACTCGTCGCGACCGACCAAGCGGGGCGCGTCCTCGGCTACACCCCGCACACCCCGACGACGGCGAGATGTTCCTGCTCGTCGTCCACCCCGCCTACGGTGGCCGTGGCGTTGGGCGCACGCTGCTGAACGTTGCGCACGACGCGCTGCGCGCGGCCGGTAGCAAGCAGGCCTGTTCACGCACGAACAGAACGACGAGCACATCCACAATCAGATCGCCGACTCTGTGAGCCTGGCTGTGCTTGGGGCTGAGATGAGTGTTGCGCACAGATCAACCAGATCGGGCCGACAAGCCGGGCGTGGCTCGTATGGCGATCCCCGGTGTTAGCGTCGTCTTTGGCGTGGATCGGCTCTACCGCAGAAAAGCACCTCGGGCGGCCCGCCCGAATCGCCGCGGCCGGAGTCTCCACCGCCTTGTTCGTGGGCCTTGGCGCGGCGGTGTGGGGCGGGCTCGGCGCGGCCGTCGTCGTCGGGGTGATCGCCGGGCTGTACCCTGCCGCACGCGCCGCACGGCTCCCCCCACCGAAGCCCTCAAAAGCGGATAGACGCAGCGTGCTGGCTGCCGCAACTCGCGGTCGGGCCGCGCCCGCATGCCAGGCCCTGTGCGGTAAGTCCGACGGCGAGCATGCGTGCGCGCAAGGCGTCGACCCGCTGGTGCCCGCCGAGCGCCGCATTACGCCTCCGCGCGGTCGCGTTCCCCGGGCGGCTGTACCAGAAAAGACCACTCAGTTCATGCTGCAACCGCGCGGGTGGCCCAGGGAGCACTCGCTGACCCTGCGCGACACAGTGACCTGATCTGTAGCCACCGCTAGCTCAGCACCGAGCAGCCAGTGGCTACAGATCGCTCCGATCCGGACGGTCAACATCGGGCAAGCCGCGGACCTCCTGACCGCACCGAACGAACGCCTCTTTGTGCGCTTGTCAAGAGGAAGTGCTGAGGCCGTTGCGGGCGCGGGCGCTCGGCGAGAGGGTGGCCCTGTGGGGGCCCGTCTTTCCCGCTGCGGCCATTATCGGCTCGCGGGCAGCCGCGTAAGGCCGCCCTGGGGGCGCCGCTGTGCGGCCGGGCTGCGCCCGGTCTTTGACCCGGCCGGCCACTCGCGCGGGGTGTGACAGCGGAGCAGGAAGACAGGCAAGAGCCGCGGCCTTATGGACTGTTGGCAGGAGGTATGCCCGATGCTTGTTCTTAACCGTGCGCAGGTCGAGGCGCTAACTCGATGTGGACACGCTGATCGGCGCCCTGCGCAAAGCGATGGCGACCTCAGCGCGGGCAAAGCGTCGGTGCCGAATCGGGTCAAGGCGCACGCCGGACACGGGGGGCTGGCAGCGATGCCGGGCAACGTGCCCTCAACCGAGACTTTGATGTGCAAGCTTTACACCCATTTTCCGGGCAACACAGGCGGTACAACTGTTGGTTCTCGCGGGTGCTGACGGTCGCGTGTAGTCGTTGGCGGGCGAGGCGTTCGACGAGCTCGGGTAGGGCGGGGCCGTGGATGATGTCGAGTTCGCGGCGGCAGCGACGCACGGTGGAGACGACGACGCTCAGGCTCAGGTGCGAGGCGAACTCGGTGAAGAGACGGTCGACGACGTCGGCGAGCGAGGTCAGGTCGGGGGCGAGGCCGCCCACCGGGAGTGGCGATATGCGACCGTGTTGCGGTGGTGTCGCCGCCTGGTGATCTGTGTGCATCGGGACTGCCTGCCTGCCTTCGGATCGTCTGCTGCCCTATACCTTCCAGAGCACTTCGGTAGGTGACATCCGGGCGGCCCGCAGCGCGGGAAGGAGGGCGGCGATGGCGCAGTTCTCCGCGGCGGTCAGCCCCGGCAGCAGGTTGAAGTCCTGAAACACGTACCCGATCGTGCGCCGCCGCAGCCGGGCCGTGGCGTTGCGGTGCATTCCCGTCACGTCCTGCCCGGCCACCAGCACCGCGCCGCTGGTCGGTTCCTCCAGGGTCCCGGCGATGGTCAGCAGCGTGTTCTTGCCAGAGCCGCTCGGTCCCATCACCGCGACCATCGCGCCCTCGTCGGCCGACAGGCTGACCTCGCGGAGGGCGTGCACCTCGGCGGTGCGGCCGAGCCCCTTCGAGGGGAAGTTCACCCGCGACGACGTCGCCCTGCTCCTCAAGCGCCTGGCCGGCATAGCAGCATCGACCCCCGGCATCAGTGGGGCGGAATACGTGAACGGGGTATCCGCTTGGCTGCATCAGCCTCAAGATGCGGGATTGGGCTACGGGCCGTTATTCATGGTGGAAGCGGGTGGTGCAGCGACACGGTGATGTCAGTGGAGCCGGCAACTGTGCCGGCGGGCAACGGGATGCCGACGGCTCCTCGCCCTGCGCGTCCCGGCCCTCTGCTCCCCGGTTTCCGGAGGTTGATCCCGTTTCCGGGACTCATGCCGGGAGGCCACTTCCGGAATCCAGTCGTCCCCGGAATGTTGAAGTCGAAGGCCGGCGCGTGGCCGCGCGTCGGGCGCGGTGTGCAATGGCTAGTGCGGGTGGGCTTCGTGGAGCGGTTGACCGGTGAGGCGGGCGGCGATGACGCTGGCGAAGTTGGGGCATTCCAGGATGTCTTCGTGCGGGCAGCGCAGCGCGTGATCGATGGCCTTGCGGGCGGTCTGGGCCTTGGCGATCTGGTCATCGAGCTCGGCGAGCTTGCGCTGAGCGAGCCGCTGCCAGTCGCCGGGCGCGACGGCGCGTGATGCCATGAGTGCCTTCTGCTCGGCGAGCGAGAACCCGGCGTCGCGCAGGAGCAGGATGATACCGACGAGCCCGGCTGCCGATTCGGGGTAGCGGCGTTGCCCTGAGATCCTGGTGGCCGCCCGGAGCAGGCCGAGTTCCTCCCAGTAGCGGAGGGCCGAGGTGGCAACCCCGGCGCGGCGGGCCAGCTCACCGATGGTCAGCAGCTGATCGGGCATCTTGACTTCAAGCGTACTTGAAGGCGTTGACTGCGGGCTGTGGAGACCTGGGCGGTGACGAACGAGGAGCAGGCCCGCTACTGGAACGGCGGCGAGGCCGGGCATTGGCTGGTTTGGTCCACGAGGAGCGCTACCGGCGCATGCTGGCGCCGTTCACCGGCCACCTGCTGACCTCGGCCGCCATCGGACGCGCCGACCGGGTCGTCGACATCGGTTGCGGCACCGGGTCGTCGGGGAGATGCTCCCGCCCGTGCTCGGCTGGGTACGTGCTCTAAGGCGTGCTGCTGTTCGTCTGGCTGATCCGCATCGCCTTTGCGCTTTGGACGCTCGGGGCGCAGACACTGCGCAACCGCCAACTGAGACCAATAGCTGCAGAAGCGATAGAACCTGCGCAACTGTAGGCGTGGACTCCACGCGTCGCTCCCGCCGGTCGGCTGGGGGCATGGTCCTCACCTTGCACTACCCTGTTCGGCTTCCGATGCGCGAGGGTGTGATATCCCGGCGACCGCAGATGGTCGAGGAGCGCGGCTGCGACTGGTCGGTAGCGGCAAGACGGAGCTAACGTGACAATCGCGGTCTGCCTATTCCAGCAGCGGAGGTGACAACCAGCGCCATGCAAGGAGGTAGTGATCCGGCGAACGTCGAACGCGAGCCGGTCTGGCTCGATCGCGTGACCCCTCCGGATCTCATGCTGATCTGGCCGGAGGAGCAGGGCTGGGCCCAGTACATCGGGGCGCTTGTCACCCTCGACGGCAGATCGCTGTTCGACGCGGATGGCGGATTTCTGATCGAGCCCGTGCGCGAGGCCATCGGTCGAAGGCTGCACCTGGCCCCACGCTTTCGTCAGGTCCTGTACTGGCCCAGAACGGGGCTGGGGTGGCCGGTGTGGGCGGATGCCCAATCGTTCGACATCACCGAGCACGTCCGCGTGCACCCAGTGCCGCTTCCGGGCGACGAGCGACAACTCCTCCTGGCCTCCGAGACACTCCGCCGCCGCCCGTTGCACAGGGCCCGGCCGTTGTGGGAGATGTGGTTCCTGACCGGCCTGCCGGACCAGCGTGTGGGGTTCTTCATGAAGATGCACCACGCCATCGCCGACGGCGTCGCCGGTGTGGCCACGCTCGCCGCGTTCGTCGATCCCGTCCCCGACCCGCCCGAGACGAGCGCGCCTCCGTCGTCGCCGTCCCCACTGCCGTCGGTGCGCGAACTCTTCCGGGACAACCTGCGCCGGCGACGCCGGGAGCTCGGCCGTGCGCTCTCGGCCCTTGCCGAGCCCATCGCCACGGCTCGGCGACTCCAGCGCTCATGGCCGGCGGCGCGAGAGCTCTTCGCGGAGGGACGGGCTCCTCGGACCAGCGTCAACCGCAGGATCGGATCGGACCGTCGGCTTGCGATCATCCGCGGCTCTCTCGACGTGGCGAAGAACATCGCCCACACTCACGGCGCCACGGTGAACGACGTCCTGATGACGGCGGTCGCCGCCGGTTACGCAAACCTGTTCCGAAGCCGCGGCGAGCCCATCGAGGGTATCGTCCTCCGCGCCTTCGTCCCGGTCTCGCTCCACCAAGAACAGCCGGGAGAGGCGCGGGGCAACATCGACGCCGGGATGCTGGTGCCGCTTCCGATCGGGGAACGCGATGACATCCGACGGCTCGAGAAGATTGCCGCAGAGACGGCGGAACGGAAGAAGAAGAGCCGGCCCCCCGCAGGGAGCATGTTCCGGACCGTGCTCCTGCAGCGTGCCTTCCTGCGGCTCATGCCACGTCAGCGGTTCATGAACGCATACGTGGCCAACGTGCCCGGCCCCCCGATCCCGCTGTACTTCGCCGGCGCTCCCCTTCTCGAGATCTTTCCGATCGTGCCCCTCACCGGGAACATCTCCATCGGCGTCGGCGCGCTCTC
>WNGE01008004.1_pt1 | contig 11384 bp, 12 predicted proteins | sample 5400651 | NCBI WGS metagenome assembly WNGE01 (sample SAMN13153370, study PRJNA577476) | soil metagenome | isolation source: 60 cm soil or saprolite under grassland replicate 2 | place: USA:California | collected 2016-06-15 | reverse complement strand
ACGTGGCCTGCCGGACTCCACTGCGGTCGGGCATCCATGTCGTGCCTGGCATCGAACTTGATAACATGGTTCGCGCCGCGCAGTAACATGACTGCACCTTCTTCCCACGGGATAATGCGGCCTTTGAACTCGATGATCGGCGTGCCTGCTCTGATCGGTAGAGTAGCAAACAATCCTATGCGGTTAATTGGCGATCTTCGTTTCTGCCATAGCCGCTTTCGTCGCTGCAGTTTGATCTCCTCCCCTCATTCTTTTATTGATTGCATCTTGCTGTTTTGTCATCCGAAAACGAGTATTCTTGGTAAATTACGCCCACGTACTCGTGCGTTGCGATCACGTTGCCCGATTCATCATAAACGCGAATGACGGCGTCATATGATCGCCTGCGAAACTTCGTGTAATCAATGGCGTCATTCGGGTCGCTTTACCACAGCCGTCCAAGCATGCGTGTTTGCTTCAATCGCAAGAAAGACGCGAACCGACTCGCCGCCAGTCACTGTGAATAATCCAACGAGAACAAGCGCCAGACCGACTAACCCGAAAGTCATGGCGGTGGTCAAGACGGCGCCAAAGTCGGCTGCCGAGGAACTGAATAGACTTATCGCGCAGAAAGCCAGTACCAAAATTCCGATTGCGATAAGAGTCCAGCCAATCCCAATGAGAAGCGCAGAAAAGAATGATAGTGCAGGAAATCGTGGGTTTTTCATGATGCTGGACATTCTGGCCGCATCATTTCCCATCCGGCAATCCAAAACGACGTAGGCTCCACATCGGAGATCATATCAAAGCCGCGTTTATCTTTGCGCGTGCGGATTTCGTACTCGTGGATCGAGGACTTCAAAAATCAACTAGCCCGAAACGCTGTGCAATCTCGCGGGAATTTTCGTCGCTTCGCAGGGTGGCTTTCAGTTGCCCTACGAAGTCCTGCTCCAGCGGATCAACGATTGAATGGTACGCCTTTTCGGCGGCATCCGGGCCCTGAATACGGGCGCGTACGTATGCCGCGTACGCTTCGCTTCGCGCTTGGCTGTATTTGATGATTGATTGCGCGACTAAGCGCCAATGGCTCTCTTTAGCGTCCGGCGTGTTTAAGTACTGATCCGCTGCTTGTGCTGCTTGTTGCGCCAACCAAATCTCACGGGTTTGACAGGCGTTGCTGCTCACTTCGCAAGGCGTTGTTGAGCGCCCCGCCTGCTCGAATTGGCCTAACGCTTGGAGCATCGTTTCTTTCTCGTCCGCTTCGAGTAGCGCGGGCATTAAGATTATCAGTCCCAATAGTGCTAGCCGTTTCATAATTGGCATTGAATCACGAAGCACCGCGCATTGCAAAGCCGTACAGGACGTCGAGAAGCAGCGTGCCGCCGATGCAGCTCTTATCCGCGACTATAAAAGATCGCTAGCTGGCCTGTTTCGCGGTTAGCCAGTGCTTGAGTTGATCGTTTCGAAGTTTCTTGAGCCAACCGATCCCGAATAGATAAGTCCGGCGGGCGGGGATTAGAGCTTTCCAGTCAAATTGCGCGACGGCTCGCAGGGGCAATCGCCTGGCAATGCGGTAATTGCGCGCGTCGGCAATGCACGATTTTCTTGCCTGGAATCGGTGCTTTGTGGTGCGCTGCTCGGCAAGTCGCCGTTCGTCTCGGCGTTGTTCGCCAATCTTACGATCGACAAAACGCATCAAACTGTTCTCACTCTCATCCTCACCGAATAGTAGAAACTTTCCATTCATTAGATGCCCTCCAAATCATCAAGTAAAAGCAAGGTTCTCATCTTATTTGAGACACAAATGGATCGAATTTATTTCGGCATCCGGATGCCTCTGGCTATCGCGGAAGCGGTTAAGTGAACAGAGTAACCCCTCTAACTCACGAGAATTCGAAGCAAGTCTGGATGTCGCCCCCGCGTGCGCCTATTCAAAAAAAAAGCCGCAGGGTTGGGAACCCTGCAGCTTTTATTAATGTTGTCTGAAGCTCCGTGCAGACTCAGTCCAAAAGAACCACGTGATCAATCGTACGCAGATCTCTCATGTTTGCGTAATAGACACGCACACGAGCGCCGGGTTTGATCGCAGTTTGGACCACTTGGCCGGCTTTGTTCAACACGTGACCTCGTCCGTTGAGGACATAACGGCCCGGACTATTGGACCCGTCCTCGCGAACGACAAGCGTGTTGATGGGCTGATAACCGGCAGCCGCACCTTCCTCAATCGTCATTTTGATGATCGCTCCCGTTACTGTTATTGGTTCTGCGGTCGTTTGTTTCTTGTTCGCCAATCCCGGCTGCGCAAATGCCAACGGAGCAAGTAGCAACCAAGCGAGTGTGATAACTAGTGTTTTCATGATGCCTCCTCTTTGATGTTGATTGTTAATACATGTTCTACTTGCCCAAGTTTCGGGACGTAATCTGCGTCGAACAAGAGCCAGTTCGTGTCGTTGCCACAGACCAGTTTTACCTCGCGTGCTGCGAGGCGTAGAACCAATCTCTTAAGTACGCAGCGCTATAGCCACGGTGCGGTGTCGCTGTGCCGATACTGCCTAACGAGAACACGGGACCACAACGCGGTCGTAATAGTTCATGGTTAATGGTCTGCACCCAGCCCACGCATTAGGAATTGCTCAATCCCGTAGGATGGCGCATCAATTGGTCTCGTCATTGCAGAATGAATAAGAGAGACAAAATGAAAGAGCACTACTTCGATGATTTGAAAATTGGTGACCGTTTTAGATCCGAGCCGCTAGATGTCACGGAGAAGGAGGTCGTCGAGTTCGCGCACAAGTTCGATCCGCAAATGTTTCATCTGAACCAGAAGGCTGCAGAGCGAACACTTTTCAAAGGATTGATCGCGAGTGGATGGCATACGGCTGCGATGACAATGCGGCTCTTTGTGCAGACACTAAATTTCGCGGAGGGTGCCATCGGCTTAGGGGTCGATGAATTGCGTTGGCCTAACGCGGTGCGACCGGGCGACGTGCTCACAGTTGAAACGGAAATTCTCGATCTAAGATCGTCTCGCTCCAAGCCGGGCTACGGGATCATTAGGTTGCGTAACGTGACTACGAACCAACAGGGCGAGATCGTGCAGACAATGCTGGCGAACGCAATGGTGCCCAGGCGGGCGACATAGAGCAAAGAGCTAAGCGCTAAGGGATGTGCCGCATGCAGAACGCTGGAGATGGACAACAGGCTTATGAGAAACAACAAAAGAGATAGCAGCAAGGAGCAAAGAGTGAAGGGGGCGAGGGGATGGGTCATCGGCAGAGGCGGCGACCACACTGGCGTTTTGAGGATCTAGAGATTTGGAACAAAGCGCTGGACCTCGCGGTTAAATTCCATCTGATCGCTGAACGCCTTGATAAGCGTCGGCTGTACCGCTATGCGGAGCAGCTGCGCGCAGCAGGGCTGTCGATTTCCAACAACATCGCGGAAGGATCGGGCAGCACACACAAACAGGAATTCATCCAATTTCTAAATATTACCCGACGCTCGTTGTTTGAAGACGCATCCATGCTTCTTGTATTCGAACGGCTCGGATTACTGGAAAGTTCAGAGGTTGACGATCTGCTATGGGATTGCGACGAGGAGAGCCGCAAAATCACCAACTTCTCTCGCACCCTCTGAGGGGGCATTGCCCTTTGCGCTTCGCGCTTTGCGCGTTGCCCTCTCACCGATTGACCATCTGCATCGCCCAATCGGGATAACGCGCGCCGGCGACGGCTTCGTGAGGAGCGATTTCACCGATACGCGCCAGATCTTGACTGGTAAGAGCGATATCAAGCGCAGCGACATTTTCCTGCAAATATCTGCGACGTTTGGTTCCGGGAATCGGAACAATGTCGTCCCCCTGCGCGAGCACCCAGGCAAGGGCGAGCTGGGCCGGGGTACATTTTTTCTCGCGAGCGATTTCTTCGACTCGCTTCACAAGCGCAAAATTACGCTGGAAATTTTCTCCCTGGAATCGGGGCGAGATTCGCCGGTAGTCATCTTCGGCCAGATCTTCAAAGCGCTTGATTTGTCCGGTCAAAAACCCGCGGCCTAGCGGACTGTACGGCACAAAACCGATACCCAGTTCGCGGCATACACCAAGAACTTCCTTCTCCGGGTCGCGCGTCCAGAGCGAGTACTCTGATTGCAATGCCGTGATCGGATGAACGGTATGCGCGCGGCGGATCGTTTCCGCGCCTGCTTCTGACAGACCGAGAAAGCGCACCTTGCCCTTCCGCACAAGCTCTGCCATGGCGTCAACGGTCTCTTCGATTGGCGTGTCCGGATCGACACGATGCTGATAATAAACATCGATCACATCAACGCCCAGTCTGCGCAAACTTCCTTCGCAAGCTTTGCGGACATAATCCGGCTTACCGCTAATCTCCCGAAAGTCCGGCCGGGCGGGATCACGCAAGATCCCAAACTTCGTAGCAATGATGGCCTGGTTACGATGGCCGCGTAGTGCGCGTCCGAGTAATTGCTCGTTTGTGTGTGGTCCATACATATCGGCCGTATCGAAGAACGTGATACCGAGATCCAGCGCACGATGGATCGTGGCGATGGACTCCTCGTCGTCGCGACCGCTGTAAAAATCCGACATCCCCATGCAACCAAGACCGATCGCGGAGACAATCGGACCGCCGCGTCCAAGCTTTCGCTGTTTCATGATGGAAGCACTGCAGTCTATCTAAAACTCTGCCGTCGTTCTTGTCATGTCGAGCGGAGTCGAGACATCGCTAATTTTTTCTTCAAGAGATTTGATTCGCTCACTTCCCGTTCGCTTACCTCCGGTCTTCTCGTCTATGTCACGGCTTCCCCAGCCGTTCCATTCTCGACTTCGCTGCGCTTCGCTCGAAATGAGAAGAACCTTCATGCTTGTTAAGATTCGATTGTCAGTTTTATCGCGGCTGCGAAATCGTCGGGCAATGGCGCTTCAAAGCTTTTCCATTCCTCAGTGCGCGGATGGTGAAATCCAAGCTTCCAAGCATGCAACATTTGTCGCGGAAACTCCTTTGCGAGACGCGGTGCGTAGACATTATCGCCGAGCACCGGGTGACCGAGATGATGAAGATGCACGCGAATCTGATGGGTCCGTCCGCTGTGCAGCCGGCATTCGATCAAACTGGCGCGCTCGCTCGACTGAACGACTCGATACTCGGTTTTGGCCGTGCGTCCGCGCAAAGCAGACGCGCTCATTCGTTGCCTGTGGACTGGATGTCGTCCGATTTTTTCTTCGATTATTCCCGCCGGCTTGCGCAATCTTCCAGATACCAGCGCAAGATAGATCTTCTCCACCGCACGGTCAGCGAACTGCTTGGATAGTCCGCGATGGGCTACGTCGTTTTTGGCCACGACAAGACAGCCGCTCGTCTCTTTGTCGAGACGATGAACAATTCCGGGGCGCTCTTTTCCGCCGATTCCCGACAACATCGAGCAGTGGTTGAGGAGCGCGTTGACCAGAGTGTGTTCACGATGACCGGCACCCGGATGAACGACAAGCCCCGCCGGCTTGTTGATCACGACGAGATCATTGTCTTCAAAGAGAATCTCAAGGGGAATCTGCTCCGGCAGGGTCTCGATCTTTTCCAGCGGCGGCTCGGTGAGTTGAATCTTATCGCCGCCTCGAACGATTTGGCGTGACCGGCTGGTTGCGTTGTTGAGTCGAACAAACCCATCGCGGATCAAATGCTGGAGTCGTGACCGGGAGAATTCTGGAAGTCGCTTCGCCAGAAATTGGTCGAGTCGAAGCCTTGCTTCGTTTGTTGATACGACAAGCTCGATCCGAGTCGACTTTTCGGCTGAAAGTTGCCTCATAGATAGATGAATGCGTGCCGCGGCTTTTTAATCTCGCATGGCGAACAATTGAACGGACAATAGCAGTTTGTGAGTTGGCAGGCGAGACGTCCGCAAACGCGGCAGCAAGCGTGCCAGTGCTACTCTTTGCTCTGCAGGGTGTGAATATGTTACAATTGCTGCCCAATGGCGAGTGAGCCCACCGCCCAAACATGCTCCGGTTGCGGAACGACAATCGATACGACCGCGGCGGAACCATTGGCGCGCATCGCCTGTCCTACGTGTGGCAAGAAAATACGCGTGGAGAGAACCTTCGATCATTTCGCCGTGGTCGAGACACTTGGTGTTGGCGGGATGGGCACCGTTTATAAGGCGCGCGATATGCAACTGGATCGGTTCGTGGCGCTGAAACTGTTGCGAAGAGATCTCGGCGCCGAAGAAGATCATAAGGATCGATTGCAGCAGGAAGCGCGCATTGCTGCCGCCGTGAACCATCCTTACGTGATACAGGTCTTCGATTCGGGAACAGATCACGGTCAGTTCTACGTGGTAATGGAGTTGGTCGATCATGGAAGCCTCGACGATCTGATGGCCTTGCAACCGCAGTTACCGGAAAAACGGGTCCTCGAGATTGGCATTCAAGTTGCAAAGGGACTGCGTGCCGCGCACCGGCGAGGTCTGATTCACCGCGATGTGAAGCCGGCTAATATTTTGTTTGTCGACGAACACGCGGCAAAAATCGGCGACTTCGGTCTTGCCAGCACCGGGACGCAACGTTGGGGAATTGGGGGTGTCGTTTGGGGAACCCCCGAATATGTCTCGCCGGAAAGACTGAACAACGACCCGGAGGACTTCCGCAGTGACATTTACAGTTTGGGCGCAACACTCTTTCATGCGATTGCGGGCAAACCGCCAATCGAAGCCAGCACAAATTCCGCGACCGCATTGCTCGAATCAAAACAACGGCCTCTCGATTTGCAGGTGACCGCGCCGAACGTTTCTGCAGCGACTGCAGAGGTTTTACAGCGAATGATCGCGGCTGATCCGGCGCAGCGTTTCTCCTCGTATGACGATCTGGTGGCGGAGCTTGAGCGAGCATGGCGCGCGCTGGCATTGGAGGATGCAATCAGGGGCGATGAGACGCGGCGACGACGACGCTGGCTCTCGGCCTTGTCTGGCTTTACCCGTCGCAGCTTGGAAGGGCTAAGAGGGGTTTTACGCTGGGTCAGCGGCCTGCCACTTCTTATTCGCCTGGCTTTACCGGCCATAGTGGCCGCTGGGATTTTATTCGTTATCGCGCGCAGTTTTTTGCCCTCGTGGACGGAACTGACGGCGTTTGCGACGAGCTGGTTTGATCGCGGTCCGTGGAATAAAGCACTTGCCAGTTATAAAGAGCAGGTCGCCCTTTATCAATTTGCTCAAGCGGCAGAGGAGATCAGAAATGTGAAACTGATCGGCGGATACTATAAGCCCGCAGAAGACGTTGCCGAGAAGAGGGCCCGACTCATGTTCGATTGGAAGAACACTTTGATGGACGATCTCAATCGTGCCCATTTCTCGGGTACGCTCACAGATAGCTCCGGCGCCCAATATACAGGCATAGTGAGCGCCACGGATGAAGGACTCACCATGAAACTTCCGTATGGGATTGCATGGATCACGTGGGACAAGCTCTCGCCAAAGGAAATACTGGCCGTATCCAAATCGTTCATCGATCCAGGAGCGCTTGGTGCCGCGGATCGACAGTGGCGTTGCGCGGTGTTTGCTAGTGAAACCGGGCAGACCGAAGCGGCGAGGGAATTAGCTGAAGCCGCTGCGAGAGCCAACCCTGAATACAAAGAACAGACTTCTCTTCTCTCGCCGGATATATCCCGGGCGGCTCAGGCAACGCGTTGAGGACAACGCGTTCAACCTTCGCGTTTTTGCTCACACTCCGAAGGCGCACATGGAGGATGAACGAATTCCCCGCCCTGAGAGTCAGATTCTAGACGAATCATTGCCATTATTGGTTTTTGACGCGACGTTTTCCTGATCGCGATATGGAGCAAAACCCACCACCGCAGTTTCCTTCGCCGGAAGAATTGAAGACCAAGATCACGGAGTTCATGAAACAGAACTTCGGCGACCGGGTCTCAGTAGCGACTTTTGCCGAGCCGGAGCCTGCGCCGGCAGAAGAGGAAGAAAAACCGGAGAAGACCGATCATAAGGAATTCGAATTCAATCTTCTGCCGCGCGACATTAAAGCGCATCTCGACCGTTTCGTGATCAAGCAGGATGAAGCCAAGAAGGTGCTGGCGATCGCCGTTTGCGATCATTACAACCACGCCAATTATCTGCGCCGTCTCGAAAAGGAAGATGCCACGCGTGCGCAGGAGATTGAATACATCAAGCAAAACGTGATTTTGGTGGGACCGACCGGGGTCGGCAAAACCTATCTCATCAAACACATTGCCGACCTGATCAAGGTGCCGTTTGTGAAAGCGGACGCCACGAAGTTCAGCGAGACGGGATATGTCGGCGGCGATGTGGAAGATTTGGTGCGCGAGCTCGTACACAAGGCGAACGGCGACGTAAACCTGGCGCAGTTCGGGATCATTTATATCGATGAGATCGACAAGATCGCTGCGGCCGGAAATTTAATCGGCCGGGACGTCAGCGGGCGGGGCGTGCAGACCACGCTTCTGAAGTTAATGGAGGAAACAGAAGTTCCCGTGCGCAGCATGAACGATTTGCAGGCCCAATTGCAGGCGGCTTTCGAGTTTCAACGGCGCGGCAAGGCAAAACGAGAAACGATCAATACCCGGCACATTCTCTTCGTGGTCAGCGGCGCATTTGAGAAATTAAAGGAACAGGTTGCGCGACGTGTTCGTCAGGGTCAGATCGGATTTAGCGCCGAACCGATTCAGGTGATGGACAATGAATTGTTCCGGCACGTGACGACCCAGGATTTTATCGAATACGGGTTTGAGCCGGAATTCATTGGCCGACTACCAGTGCGCGTGGTGTGTGAAGACCTGGATGCTGATGATCTTTTCAGCATCATGAAGTATTCCGAAGGTAGCTTGCTCCGGCAATATGAGCGCGCCTTTCGCGCTTACGGCATTGAGATCAGTTTCGAGGACGAAGCGCTGCGGCTACTGTCGGAAGCTGCCGCCAGGGAAAAAACCGGCGCGCGTGGATTGCTGACGGTATTCGAAAAATTGTTCCGCGATTACAAATACTACCTGGCAGGCTCAGGCCTGAGCCAGTTGCGTGTTACCGCTGCGCTCGTGCGCGAGCCACAGCGTGTGCTCAACCGATTGATGGCGGAGGGGCACAAACTCGAGGCGCAAATGCTCGAAGCCGGCGCGCGTCAATTTGCAGAGAAATTCAACAGTGAGCATGGATTGGAAATTGTTTTGGAGGAAGCAGCGGTGCGGCGCCTGGTGGAGCGCGCGCAAGCTGAGCGGATGACCATGAGCGATCTTTGCGCCCACTTATTCAAGGATTACCAGTTCGGATTAAGTCTGATCAAAAAGAACACCGGCCAGACAAAATTTGTCATTAACGCCGGAGCGGTCGATGCGCCGGACAAATTCTTAAGTGAACTGGTGGTGCAATCCTATTATCCGGGGGCAGCTGCTCAAAAAGCCTGATTGTTCATGAAGCGCTCGTTGATCACAACGCTCGTAATTGGAGTTGCTGTCGCCATCGTTGTGGGAGTCTTGCATGCAACGAAGGTGTTAGCGGGTTTTGAGACTGGTGTTGCGCACCTTGTTTCCGATTATGCCGGCGCGACTAGGGTCGTGGGTGAAAAGTGGCAGTACGTTTTTGTTTTGCTGATAGCTGCCGGTGTTACCTGGCTCAGTCTGAGAAATCCCCCGGCCGCGGGACGGTCGCGAAACTATCTATTGTTCGGCGTTTTGTTGGTTGAACTTCTTGTGCTTTCGTGGGTCTGCTCGCTTTACCGGATCTTTTTCCAGCCGGTTCCGTGCATTTTGGCAGTCGCACTAGCGGCGGCCTTCGTGGAAGGCTGGACGGTCTTTTTGCGGAGGGACCGTTCGCATTTAGTGCGCACAATTTTTGCCGATCGCCTCTCGAGAAAAGAATTTCGTCGTGTCAGCGATGGTCCGTTCGATGGGCAGGCTAAAGCGTACCAAGCGAGTGTGGTCGTCTGCGACATTGCCAATCGACATGGAGTCATCAATTCATCTGATCCCGCCGGTTTCGCTGAAACCATGGCAAAATTTATTCGTGAGACTACCGATGACCTGATCGAGAGGGGAGCTTATCTGCAGGCTGCCGATGGCGAGGGCGTCGTTGCGATCTTTGGATTTCCGAATGCCGAAGTTCAACATGCAGAGGATGCGGTGCGTGCTGTTCTCGAGCTGGCAAAGAAGTTTCGCGAGCAACGACAGCAAAACGAGGAAATTTTTGGCGACTGGGACATGCAAGCTGGGATCAGTTCAGGCGCGATCGTTGCCGGCGTGCTGAAGGACAGCGTACATCCGGCGCTTTTAGCCAGCGGCGAACCGATTGAACTCGCGCGCAGATTCTGTGCCCTGACTCACCGGTATGGATCAAGGATCCTGATTGATACGCCTACTTTCGATAGCGTGAGCGAGACGATCGTTGCGCGTCCAATTGATTTTGTCAGCGGAACGAACTCGCATGATCGACTTGAAATCTACGAGCCGCTCTGGCTTACCGCAGAAGCCAAACCAGAGCATGTCGCCCGAAGAGATTCTTTCTGGAGCGGCGTGGTTCTGTATCGGGAAAAACGCTGGGCGGAAGCCTATTCCGAATTTCAGAAAGCACGCGGTCCGGAGGGAGAAGACGATCCTGCATTGGAATTCTATTTTCGCCGGCTCGAGCCGCTCGTCCTGCAGTTAACAGAGTCGTCGTTGGAAGAAAGCTGAGCGCGCGTTGAGAAGGACGGAATATCCGGTCGCAATCCGGAATTTGGTTGCGCAACTGCGACAAATGCCGGGAATCGGTCCTCGCTCCGCGGAACGGATCGCACTCTGGATGGTGCGGGCACGGGACGATAAGCCGGAGCAAATAGCGCGTGCGATCACGGACACGCGGCAGTCAATTCGTTCCTGCAAGCTTTGTGGATTTTTTGCTGCCGGCGAAATCTGCGACATATGCGCCGATTCCTCACGCTCGACAGAGCTGCTCTGCGTCGTAGAGCAACCGACCGACATTCTTCCTCTGGAAAAAACCAATGCCTTTCGGGGGCGATACCATTCGCTTGGAGGGAAGATCTCTCCACTCGATCATATTGGCCCCGACGATTTGCGCATTAAGGAACTACTGGAACGCGTCGATCAGGAAAAGATCAGCGAAATCATTTTCGCGCTGCCCGCCGATGTCGAAGGCGAATCGACCACAAATTACATTGTCGATCTCTTGAAGAACAAGCCGGTCAACCTCACGCGCCTTGCCCGCGGCATTCCGGCCGGCGGCGGACTCGAATCGGCGGATGAGCTAACGCTTTCAGCCGCGCTTTCCGGACGGACAAACCTTTAGCGCGTGGTCATCCCGAGTCGCGAAGACGACGAGGGACCTCACAGTCTTGAGTCACGTTATACAAGTGTTGATATACCTTACGCCGCGAATGTGAGGTC
>WNGE01012357.1_pt1 | contig 11386 bp, 9 predicted proteins | sample 5400651 | NCBI WGS metagenome assembly WNGE01 (sample SAMN13153370, study PRJNA577476) | soil metagenome | isolation source: 60 cm soil or saprolite under grassland replicate 2 | place: USA:California | collected 2016-06-15 | reverse complement strand
TCCGGCTGGAACATCTCGCGCTTGTCGACGCCTTCCAGCAGGAAGGGCACGAGCGGAACGCGCTCGTCGCGGGCGACCTCGCGGAAGGCGGCGCGAAACGCGTTCGTATACTGCGCCCCGTAGTTCGGCGGCATCTTCATGCCGACGAGTATCGCGCGCGCGCCCTGGCGTTTCGCCGCCTGGACGATCGCCGCCAGATTGGATTTCATCTGCGCGACCGGCAGTCCGCGCAGGCCGTCGTTCGCCCCGAGCTCGACGATCACGATGGCAGGCTGGGTCGAGGCGAGCACGCGGCCGATTCGCGCCGCGCCGCCCGCCGAGGTCTCGCCGCTGATGCTCGCGTTCACCACGGTATAATTTGACTTTAGTTGTTTCAGCCGCTCGCCGAGCAGGGCCACCCAGCCCGCGCTCTGGGGAACGCCGTAGGCCGAGGAGAGACTGTCCCCGTACACCAGGATGGCGGGCTCGGCGGCCGCGGTTCCGCAGCAAGCGAGCAGGGCGCCGAACAGTATCGATCTCATGCCTGATTTTCCCCACCCCATCGTCCAGGCCGCCGGGCTTTCGAAGGTCGTCCGCCTTGCCGACGGCTCCCCGGGCGCGAACGAACTGGTTATTTTGCAGGACATTTCGCTCAAGGTCATGCCGGGCGAAGCCGTCGCCATCGTCGGCGCCTCGGGTTCCGGAAAATCGACGCTCCTCGGGCTTCTCGCCGGCCTGGATACGCCGAGCTCGGGCCGGGTGCGGCTCGACGGCGCGGATCTCTTCGGCCTGGACGAGGACGGGCGCGCGGCGCTCCGCGCGCGGCTGCTCGGCTTCGTATTCCAGTCGTTCCAGCTGCTCCCGGCGCTGAACGCGCTCGAGAACGTGATGCTGCCGCTGGAGCTCGCGGGTGATCCGGGCGCGGCGGATCTGGCGGCGAAAATGCTTGCGCGCGTGGGCCTCGGAGAGCGCCTGCGGCATTACCCGAAGACCCTTTCCGGAGGGGAGCAGCAGCGCGTCGCGCTCGCTCGCGCCTTCGTCACGCAGCCCAAGCTCCTGCTCGCCGACGAGCCGACCGGCAATCTCGATGCCGCGACCGGGGCTGGGGTGATCGACCTGATGTTCGAGATGAACGCGGAAGCGCGCACGACGCTTCTGCTTGTCACCCATGACGAAGCGATCGCCAGCCGTTGCGCGAGGAAGATCCGGCTCGTCGCGGGGCGAATCGGCGGCGAAGCTTGATCGGCGATGCTGCGTCTCGCCCTCCGGATGCTTCTTCGCGACTGGCGCGCGGGGGAGCTGCGCGTCCTCGCGCTCGCCCTGGTGCTCGCGGTGGGCGGCGTCTCGAGCGTCGCTTTTTTCGCCGACCGCGTGCGGCAGGCGCTCACCCGCGAGGCGCACCAGGTGCTGGGCGCCGACGTGCTGATGACCGCCGACCACGCCTGGAGCCCGGAGTTTCGCGACGAGATCATCCGGCTGGGCCTCGCCCGCGCCGAGAGCGTGACCTTCGTCAGCATGGCGAGGGCGGGCAAGGAAGCGCTGCTCACCGCGGTCAAGGCGGTGACACCCGGATATCCGCTGCGCGGCAAGCTGCGCGTCGCCCCCGCCCTCAATACCGCGGACGCCGAGATCGATGCGATTCCGCCGCGGGGCACCGTCTGGCTGGACGAACGGATGATGGCGGCGCTCAAAGTCCGCCCTGGCGGCGCGGTCGAGCTCGGCCGGGCGCGCTTTCGCGTCGGCGCGGTGTTGACGCTCGAGCCCGACCGGGGCGTGTCCTTCATGAACTTCGCCCCGCGCCTCATGATGCGGCTGGACGATTTACCGGCCACCGGACTGGTGCAGCCCGGGAGCCGCATCAGCTATCAGCAGCTCGCCGCGGGCGAGCGCGAGAGAGTGGAGCAGTTCGAGCAATGGGCGAGGGCCCGTCTCGGCCGGGGCGAGCACATCGACAGCCTGGAGAACGCGCGGCCCGAGGTGCGCGCGGGCCTGGACCGCGCCCAAAGCTTCCTCGGGCTCACCGCGATGCTCGCGGTCATTCTGTCCGCGGTGGCGGTCGCGCTCGGCACGCGGCGCTACACGCGGCGGCACCTCGACGGCTACGCCGTGATGCGCTGCCTGGGCGCCGCGCAGTCGCAGCTCTTCGCGCTCTTCTCCCGGGAGTTTCTTCTGCTCGCGTTCGCGGCCTCGGCCGCAGGCTGCGTGCTCGGATTTTTCGTGCAGAGCGTCGTCGCCTGGTGGCTCGCGGCCCTCATACCGGGGACTTTGCCGCCGCCCGGGCCCGCGCCGGTGCTGCAGGGCGCGGCGACCGGGCTAGTGCTCCTGCTCGGGTTTGCGCTTCCGCCGCTGCTCCAGTTGAAGGAGGTCCCGGCGCTGCGCGTGATCCGGCGCGACGTGGGCCCCCCGCGGCAGGGCGTGCTCGCTGTATACCTACTGGGGTTCGGCGCGGTGTTCGCGCTGCTCCTGTGGCAGGCGGGCGAGCTGAAGCTTGCAAGCTACGTTTTCGGCGGCTTCGCGGGCGCATTCGGGGTTTTCGCCGCGATCGGCTACGGCGCTTTGAAATTGATCGGGCGGTTCGGCCGGACGGGCAGCGTCTCGTGGCGCTACGGCCTCGCGAACCTCTTGCGCCGCCCGCGCGCCAACGCGGTGCAGATCACGGCGATCGCCGTCGGGCTCACCGCGATCCTGCTCCTGACCCTGGTCCGGGCCGATCTGCTCGACACCTGGCGCAAAAGGCTTCCGCCGGACGCGCCCGACCGCTTCCTCGTCAATATCCAGCCGGAGCAGCGGCAAGCGCTTAGCGAGTTCCTGGAGCGCAACGGCGTGAAGCGTCCGCAGACCTTTCCCATGGTGCGCGCGCGCCTTGTCGCAATCAACGGCAAGCAGGTGAGCGCGGAGGACTACTCGGACGAGCGCGCCAGGCGCCAGATCGAGCGCGAGTTCAACGTGACGTATCTGCCCGCATTGCCGCCGGAGAACAAGGTCAGCGAGGGCGCGTGGTTCGGTCCGGACGATCTCGAGCGCGGGGCGATCTCGGTGGAGCACTGGATCGCCGAGCGCTTCGGCATCCGGACGGGCGACCGGCTGGATTTCGTCTCCGCGGGCCAGGGCTTTTCGGCGCCGGTCACGAGCATCCGCAAGCTCGACTGGGACTCGATGCGGCCGAATTTCTTTTTCATCACCACCCCCGCGCTGCTCGAGGGGTTTGCAGCGAGCTACATCGCGAGCTTTCACGCGCCTCCCGGCGACGTCCTGCTGACGCTGCGCCTGTCGCAGGCGTTCCCCAACGTCACCGTGATCGACGTCGGAGTCATCCTGCGGCAGGTGCAAATCGTGATCGACCAGCTGATCGGAGCGGTGCAGCTCGTGTTCCTGTTCGCGCTGGCCGCCGGGGTGCTGGTGCTGTATGCGGCGCTGCTCGCGACCCAGGACGAGCGCACGCACGAGGCGGCGGTGATGCGCGCGCTCGGGGCGAGCCGCTCGCAGGTGCTCGCGGCCCAGCGCTCCGAGTTCGCCGTGCTCGGCGCGATCGCGGGGCTGCTAGGCTCGGCCGGCGCCACCGCGATCGGCTGGACGCTCGCGACACGCGTGTTCCAGCTCGACTTCGTCTGGAACGGCTGGGTCTGGCTCGCCGGGCCCGCGCTCGGGCTCGCCTGCGTTGTGCTCAACGCCTGGGCGGGCGCGCGCGCCGCGCTCAGCCGCCCGCCGATGGCGGCGCTGCGCGCGGCGCAGTGAACCTCAACAACCCTCACCCGCTCGCGTGCGCTCGCACCGCGCCCCGGCCAACCGCGCTACAGCGCGGTTGGCGTTCGCCGGCAGCAGACATGCGCAGGCATGTCTGCTGAAACCCCGGCTCACCCCGCTTGCGGGAGAGGGATGGGGTGAGGGAGCGTTACAATGCCGCATGGCTGAAGTCACCCTGGTGATCGCCGTCATCGCGCTCCTGGTTCTCGCCTGGGCGGCGTGGCGCATCGCCACCCTCGAGCGCAGGCTGAAGGATCCCGTCGCGACCGTTGCGCCGCTCCTTGAGGAGAAGCACCGCGCGATGCTCACCGATCTGCACCTGGGGCTCACACAGCAGGGCGACCGGCTCGGCCGGAACCTCGCCGACTCGAGCGAGCGGCTCTCCGCCAAGATCGACCAACGGCTCGACCAGATCGCGGGCAAGGTCGACGAGCGCCTCGACGAAGGCTTCAAGAAGACCAACGACACCTTCGTCAACGTCATGCAGCGCCTCGCGACCATCGACGAAGCGCAGAAAAAGATCGAGAGCCTCACCGGCAGCGTCGTCAGCCTCCAAGAGCTGCTCGGCGACAAGCGCTCGCGCGGCGCGTTCGGCGAGGTGCAGCTCGAGGCGCTGGTGAGGAACGTGCTGCCGAGCGCGGCGTTCGAGCTGCAGTACACGCTCTCCAACGGCATGCGCGCCGACTGCGTGCTGCGGCTGCCGCCGCCCACCGGCATGGTTGCGGTCGATTCGAAGTTTCCGCTGGAAAACTACCACCGCATGTTCGACCGCGACGCGGACGAGGCGGGGCGCTCGCTCGCGCAGAAGCAGTTCAAGGCGGACATCAGGAAGCACGTCGACGACATCGGCGGGAAGTACATCATCCCCGGCGAGACTTCAGACGGCGCGGTGATGTTCGTTCCGGCGGAGGCCGTGTTCGCCGAGATCCACGCCTATCACCCCGAGGTCGTCGAGTACGCGATCGCAAAGCGCGTGTGGATCGTCTCGCCGACGACGCTGATGGCCGTGCTCAATACCGCGCGCGCGGTGCTGAAGGACGTCGAGACGCGCAAGCAGATCCACGTCATCCGCGACGCGCTCGTGCGGCTCTCGGTGGAATTCGGAAGGTTCGACGAGCGGCTAAGGAAATTGGCCGACCACATCAGGCAGGCGCACGAGGACGCGGAGAGGATCCAGGTCACCGGCGACAAGATCTCGCAGCAGTTCCAGCGCATCGAGGCGGCCGAGCTGGAGGAAAAGCCCTCCGCCAACGTGGTGCGGCTGGAATCGGAGAGAAAACCGGGCGGATGAGCGCGGGCCGATGTTCTACCTCGACCTGTTTCGTGCGCTCGAAGAAGAAAAGGCTCGTTACTTGCTCGTGGGTAGCCTCGCGGCCAATCTTCACGGCGGCGAGCTTTCGACGATGAACGTAGACCTGATGCCCGCGCTCGACGCAGAAAATTTGCAGAGATTTTTAGGCCGGCATAAGAAAATGCCCGCAACTCGCGTTGCGGGCATTTGGTGAAATCACCGCGGTTCTACGCGGCGCTTCTCGAACGAGCACCGAACGTTCAAGGGGACGGCCGAAGCCGCCCCCTTGACTAACTTAGGTCTGCCTAGTTGTCCCGATCGCTGCCTGCCCGGCAGATCTTCCAGATCACGCCGGTCCCAGGAATCTGGAGGAGCGGGCCGTCGCCTGCGACCAGGAACCTGCTGTCCGGGTCGGACTGGCCAAAGTCGCGCACCGCCCCGTAATCCACGAGGTAAGCGCAGTCGTCAGGCCCGAACTTGAGATCCACGGGGCGATTGATCCCGTGAATCCGCGACACGAACGCCTGCTCGAATGTGCTGTTGTGGGCAAACCGCTGGAGCTGGAGCTGTAGCGGCTCACCCGGAGCGCTGAAGTTGATGAGCTGGACGTCGTGCCCCTCTTCCGGGGTGCCATTGGCTTTCGAGAACCCGAAGTCCCCCTCGCGGCCGGCAAGGGCCGCACCGCGCTTGACCGGGCCGTGGACAAAGGAATTGGGCACGAAGTCAAGCCCGACAATCGCGACGTCCGCCGGCTCAAGGGCCAGGGGCGCCGTGATTGGCTGGGGCGGGAACGCGAGAACGGGTTGCACCGGCTTGCCGACGACGGCGGCCGGATTGTCGTCGCCGGGGCCCCCGACGGGGTTGAAAACCGCCTGAGTTGAATCCAGGAAGCCGAACCGATCCGGCCAACCGTGGTAATCCGGGCTGCCATCGGGATTCTGCTGGGCGAGGTGCAGGCGGTCAGGGGAGTTGTTGGTCGGCCGCGCACCCCGCTCGTCTTCGCCGTTCTCGGTGACAAACAGCCCGCCCTTCAGGGCGTGATCATCCGGCGCGAAGCGAATGCCGTACGGGTTCCGGTACCCCCACGAGACGGGCTCGATGGTGGACTTCGGGTCTCTGGCGTTGACTTTCGCTCTCAAGATGGAGCCGTCGCAGATTCCTCGCCCGGTCGCGCTCTCGAACGCCATCACGGTCGCTCCAGGGCGTCTCGTGTTGAAGGGCGAGTAGCCGCTGGTCATAACACCGCCACCCGAGTCGAATAGGTTGGTACTCAGCGTGATGTCCTGGCACGGGATATCTTGCTGGTTGGCGCCACCGCCGTTGTCACGGCCGACCACGCTGGAATTGGTCGTCGACCCTTGAGACCAGTAGATCCAGCCGTCTTTGAAGGTGATCTGCTCCGCCGGGTGGTCTCCCGTGGGCAGACCGGTGATGAACAGGGTGACGTGCCCGGTCTCGGGATTGACGGTCACGATGCGCGAGCTGTTGTTCTGCGCCCCAACGGCGCGAATAGCCTGGTTTGAGTCCGTGGCGAAGAGTCGCCCGCCCGCGAAGCCGTTCTCGAACGCGATGTCGATCGCCGGGCCGTGCGCCTGGAGACCTACGCCGGGTGCCGTGGGCTTGGCGAGTGGACCACGGAGCCGGTTCCCGCTCTGGTCAAACACCAGGATGTCGGGCGTGAAGGGGTTGGTGGCCGACAACTCGCCCCCGACGACAGCACTCGTCTCGTCGTTGCACCGGCTCGGCAGGCCGTGCCCCGACTCCAGCACGAACACCTCGAACCGGCCCGCGTCGCCGCGAAACGCGACTGCGGTCGGGAAGTTGAGGCCCTTGGCAAAGACCGAAACCTCGAAGCCCGAAGGCACGACGATATCTTGGCCATGGCCGGGGTTGAAGAAGACGTCCTCGCCGGGACACAGCGGGTTTCCTCGGGTCTGGGCTGTCGCGAGCGTAGGCGGGGTAAGTACCAGCGCGAGTAAGACAGTCACGAGCAACCAACTAAATCGATCGAATCTGCTGCGCATGTCAACTCCTTTCTCAGCGTTATCCAGCGTTGTTGTTAATGGAATATCGATTTGTTCATTGCAAGGCGAACTGCGGTCCACCCGTTCTGGTCATCCTCGGGAACATCATGTGGGAAGAATTTCAAACCGGCGGACGCATAGATTCTACCGCCGCGAGAGTTTGAAACACCAGAGGGAAATCATGATAAGGACGGAGGGAAATCATGGCAATGAAATATGCCAATTGATTCATACGCGATGAAGCGGTGATGCGCTGCACAACGGGCGGCCGGTGCGCCCACTGTGAGCCGGTTGATTTAAAATGCCTCCTCCGGAATAACCACAAGCGCGCAATGTTTATGACTGCGTTCGGAAATTCGACTTGCCACCCAGCCAAAGGACCAGACAGGTGAAAACCTATTTTCTTCGCATCCTCGCAGTTTGCGCCGCGGCGCTCTTCGCTGCCGCGGCTTCGGCTCAGCAGGACTTCTCCAAGGTCGAGATTCAGACCGAGAAGCTCGCAGACACCGTGTACATGATGACCGGCGCGGGCGGGAATCTCGGCGTCTCCGTCGGCGAAGACGCGGTGTTCGTGATCGACGACCAGTTCGCGCCGCTCACCCCGAAGATCCAGGCGGCGATCGCCAAGCTCACCGACAAGCCGGTCAAGTTCCTGCTGAACACGCACTGGCACTTCGACCACGTGGGCGGCAACGAGAACCTGGGCAAGGCGGGCGCGCTCATCTTCGCGCACGAGAACGTGAGAAAGCGCATGTCCACCGAGCAGTTCATGGAGTTCTTCGCCATGAAGACCAAGCCCGAGCCGAAGGTCGCGCTGCCGGTGATCACGTTCACCCGCGACCTGACCTTCCACGTCAACGGCGACGAAGTCCGCGCCTTTCACGTCCCGCGGGCGCATACCGACGGGGACACCATCATTCATTTCGCGAAAAGCGACGTGATCCACACGGGCGACGCCTTCTTCAACAAGCTCTATCCGTTCATCGACACTTCGAGCGGCGGGACGGTGGAGGGCGTGCTCGCCGCGGCCGACCGCGTGCTGAAGATGGCGGGCGACAAGACCAAGATCATCCCGGGCCACGGTCCGCTCGCCACCAAGGCCGACCTCAAGGCCTATCGCGACATGCTCGCCGCGGTTTCCGGAGATATCCGCGCGCAGATCAAGGCGGGCAAGACGGCCGAGCAGGTGATCGCCTCCAAGCCCACGGCGAAGTACGACGATGTCTGGGGGAAGGGCTTCCTGCCGCCGGAGAAATTCGTCGCGATGCTGTACGGAAACCTGAAGAAGAAGTAGCGGCGAATCGGCAGTCCGCGAAGGGCCGCCCGAGTGCGGCCCTTTTGGTTCCTATTTGACTCCATGCGACGCGAGCAAATATCTACGCTCCGCGACGGGGCCCTCGCCGCGGCTTCGCTCCTCGTCGGCATCGTTCCGTGGGGCATCGTCACCGGCGTTGCGATGGTGAGCGCGGGTCGGGTCTGACCCCGGTGGAGGCGATCGCGATGAGCGTGCTCGTCTTCGCGGGCTCCTCACAGCTTGCGGTCCTGCCGCTCCTGATAGCCAAGGCGCCGCTGTGGGTGATGTACGCGACGGCGCTTGTCGTCAATCTGCGCTACGTCATCTACAGCGCGGTGCTCGCGCCCTATTTGGAGCACCTCTCACGGCCTTGGCGGGCACTCTTGAGTTACATCACGGTGGACGGTGTCTTCGCGCTTTTCGTCGGGCGATTCCGGCCCGATGACGGTGATCCGCACAAGCACTGGTTTTTTCTGGGCGGCTCGCTCGCCATGTGGGGCGCATGGCAGCTCTCATCCTGGGTCGGCATCTTCGGCGGCGCACTGATTCCGAAAGAGTGGATGCTGGAGTTCGCCGCAACGCTTGGGTTGATCGCGCTCCTGATTCCGCTCCTTTTCGATCGCGCAGTGACGTGGGGCGCGATCGCCGCGGGCGGCGTCGCGCTCGCGGCGGCGAAGCTGCCGCTGAATCTCGGGCTGCTTGCGGCGATCGCGGCGGGCATCGCGGTCGGGCTTGCGGTCGCGCGATTCGGCTCGCCGAAAGCGGGGAGGGGGTAAGGTGGCAGGCGAAGCCTGGTTGGGATGGACCTTGATCGCCGGAATGGCGCTCGTCTCGTTTTTCACGCGCGCGGTCTTCATATTGCCGGGGGGCCACTTGCGTCTCCCGCCGACCGCAGAGCGGGTGCTGCGCTACGCGCCGGCCGCGGCAATCATGGCGATCATCGTACCCGACCTCGCGCTCGCCCAAGGCGCCTGGTCGATCTCGATCGAAAATCCCCGATTGATCGGCGGCCTCGTCGCGTTCGCCCTCGCTCTAGCGACGCGCAGCATCCTCGCGACGATCGTCGGCGGGATGCTGGCGTTGACGCTGGTTCGCTTGATTTGAGTTCGGCCGCGCACAGGACGAAACGAAGTCTAGTCTTTCCGGTCCGGCAGCTTCATCCGGGAGATCGTCCAGCGGGTGACGTCCTCTTCGGGCTCGTCACCGGCTGTCGGCGTGAGAGCGATTGCCAAGTTGGTGACGAAGATTTCATCGCCGACGATCACGGGGCTCGCCGGGAAGAGCAGGCCATCCGGAGTGCCGTTGCGGTTGATTCCGCGGAATTCGCCCAGCTTGGCGACGACCCTGCCGTTCGCATTCAGAGCCACGACCTCGTCGGCTTGGTTGGTGGCGACCCACAACAGTCCACTCTTGTCGTCGAAGACGAGGCCGTCGGCGCCGTTGAGGCTTTCGGCAAAGACCGTGACCGTAGGTGAGGTTGATGACAGATTCGTAATTTTGAGCACACGGTCATCCCCCGTGTTGGCGACGAAAAGCGCGGATTCGGCGCTGTTGAAGGCGAGCCCGTTGGCGCCGAAGGGCGGGAAGCCGGCGGTGGCCAACAGAGGATCATGCGCGACTGTCGCCACAAAACACGGGGTATGGCAGTGGGCCGCCCCGTCGATGCGGAAGATCGCGCCCTGGAACGAGTCGGACACGTACAGATTCCCGTGGCTGTCGAAGACCATCGCATTGGGGACCCGGGCGTTGTCACCAAACGTGATTATGTCCACGCTGTTGTCCCCCTTCGGCACCGTACGCTGGCCCGGTGCGCCTATGCCAGGAATCGTCGCGACATCGTCGACCGGGGTGGCACTATTGAAATCCGCTGCAATACGTTGGATCTTGGACCCCGTACCGACGAAATCGCCAACGTTGGTGATATAGACCTTCTGGTTGGCTCGATCGAATTCCAGACCGAGGAGCGGCGTGATACCGAAGTCGCGCGAGGCGATGAGATGGCCTTGCCGGTTGTACCGCAGCAACTTATTCGAGTTGGGCCCGGTGTCAAACGTGCCCACGTAGATGTCCCCGTTTGCGGGATTGGCGGTGATCCCTTCCGGGAATCGCACGCCGTCGGGAAGCACCGCGAACGTGTCGACGTCGCGCTGGATGACCAGCCGGTCCTGCGCGAGGGCGGAGCCGGTGACGAGACCGACCGAGACGAACAGGGGAATCGTGAAAGTTGCGAGACAGGTTTTCATCGTGCTCCTCCTTGGGTGAGATCGATCAGAGCGAACGATTCTGGCGACAGCGGCGACGGGCTGTCAAGAATACTTCACGAAGAAATCGGGAGCTCTATCGCTGCGGCGCCGCGGCGGCCACGGAAACCCCGCGAACTGCGTGCTTTTCTATCGCTTTGGCGACGAATCCCGAAGCCTTCACGTCCTCGGAGTACTCGCGGAGATACTTCGCGCCGGACGGGCGTCCCTGCGGAGTGCCGATCGATTGCTGCACCGCCGAGAAGCGCCCCTCGAGCACGCGCGATCCGGGGAGCTTCTCCGCGTCCGTCGCGAGCCGGGGCTTGAGCCCGGCGAGCGCGTCGAGCTTGTCCCTGACGAAAAGCTCGTACGAAGCGTCGATGGTCGGCGCGCGCAAGAGTTTTGCGCGCTGCAGGTTGCGGGTGAGGTACAGGTCGTAGGCGCTCTTGGCGCTGACGGCGATGCGCACGCCTTCGCGGTCCACCTCCGCGATGCTGCGGATCGGCGAGCCCGCCGGAACCAGGTAGCCCGCCTCGATCTCCAGATACGCCGAGCTGAAGGCGATCTCGTTCGCGCGCACCGGCTCGTTGGCGAGGAACGCCACATCCCAGGCGCTGGCCTTCACCGCGTCGGCCAGCTTTCCCGCGGTCTCGAACGGGACGAGCTCGACGGGGACGCCGAGTCTCCGGCCGAGCTCGCGCCCCAGGTCCACCGCGATGCCGCTGTATTCACCGCCCGCCGGGTTCTTGTTCACCAGCAGGAAATTCTGGTAATTGATCCCGACGCGCAGCTTTCCCGTCGGGGCGAGCTCCGA
>WNGE01011077.1_pt1 | contig 11386 bp, 10 predicted proteins | sample 5400651 | NCBI WGS metagenome assembly WNGE01 (sample SAMN13153370, study PRJNA577476) | soil metagenome | isolation source: 60 cm soil or saprolite under grassland replicate 2 | place: USA:California | collected 2016-06-15 | reverse complement strand
TTCCGACGTGTCGCCTTGGTTCTGTCGCATCGTGCTCTCGTCATCATGTCCTCCCATCTGGATGGTGACACGCTCAGCGTGCGGTTTGTATTGTGTTAACAAAGCCCACGAGGTGATATTCCATGGCTTTTTGGCTGGCCGGACGATAGCAGGCTTTTGACCGGGCAGAAAGTCTAAGCCGACGATTCACACGGTTTCGGTCCTTCTGCGTGCCCTACATGATCCGCCACACCCGCAGCTGACCAGCCGCGATCCCGCAAGCCGCAAAAACAAGGAACCCCGGGGCCTAGGCCCCGGGGTTTCGATTTTTGGTTCAAGCTCCGTTCGGCTGGCGATCAGGTCTTGGCGCGCGTGCGGATCGAGAACGTATCGAAGCTGTATTCCGCGATCTGCCACCACAGATATTGCTCGTTGCGGAAGGCCATCGTCGACTCCCATACTTTCTTGAACAACGGGTTGTCGGCGGAGATTTCGCGATAGAGCTCCATCGCGGCGTTGAACGCGGCGTCCATCACGACAGGCGGGAAGGGTCGCAGCTGCGCGCCCTCCGCCACCAGCCGTTTCAAGGCCGCGGGATTCTCGGCGTCGTATTTGGCGAGCTGCCATTCGTGCTGCAGAGCCGAGGCGGTGCGGATGATCGATTTGTAGGTTGGGTTGAGCTCGTTCCATTTGTCGAGGTTGATGAAATTGCTGCCTTGGGCGCCGCCTTCCCACCAGCCCGGGTAATAGTAGTTCTTGGCGATCTTGACGAAGCCGAGCTTCTCGTCGTCGTAGGGCCCGACCCATTCGGCGGCGTCCACCGTGCCCTTCTCCAGCGCCGGATAGATGTCGCCGCCGGCGAGCTGCTGCGGCACGACCCCGAGCTTGCCCATGACGCGACCCGCGATTTGGCCGCCGATGCGCATCTTGAGGCCCTTGAGGTCTTCCAGCGTGTTGATCTCCTTGCGGAAGAAGCCGCCCATCTGCGCGCCGGTGTTGCCGGCCGGTATGCCGTAGGCGTTGAATTTCTTGTAGAGCTCGTTCATCAGCTCCATGCCGCCGCCGAACCGCTGCCAAGCGAGCTGCATGCGGGCGTTGAGCCCGAACGGGACCGCGGTTCCGAACGAGAAGGTCGGATCCTTTCCCGAATAGTAATAGGCGGCGGTGTTGCACATTTCGACGGTGCCGTTGGAAACCGCGTCGAGCGCCTGCAGGCCGGGCACGATCTCGCCGGCGGCGAATACCTGGATCTGGAACTTGTTGTCGGTGGCTTCCGCCACCGCCTTGGCGAATATTTCGGAGCCACCGAACAGCGTATCGAGCGACTTGGGAAAGCTCGACGTGCAGCGCCATTTGAGCTGCGGCGCGGACTGGGCGACGGCCGGCGCGGCGATGGCACTCGAAGCCAAGCCGGCGCCGCCGGCTTTCAGGAAATCACGGCGTTTCAGTTTCATGAGTCTCCCTCCAGGATGGTTATTGATCACTCCATCGATGGCGGCAGCATGGACCTTTCGCCCGGCCGGAACAAGCCTCGGCGGGGTCCGGCGCGAAGCATCGCCGCGCCGAATCTTACCGGCTCGGCGGGGGACCGAAGTCGGGCGGCGGGGGAATGTCGGGCGCCTGAATGTCGATCCGCACCTTGGAGGGATCGACCAGAGACCCAAGCCCCTTGTAGTGCATCACCATGGCCGGAAATGCGATGACGAGGCCGACCATGATGCATTGGATCACCACGAACGGAACCGCGCCCCAATAGATCTGCCCGGTGGTGATCGGCTCGGTGCGTTTGCCGGAAATCCGGTCGATGAAGCTTTCCCGCGGAGCGACCGAACGCAGGTAGAACAACGCGAAGCCGAACGGCGGATGCATGAACGAGGTCTGCATGTTGACCCCGAGGATCACGCCGAACCAGATCAGGTCGATGCCCAGATGCTCGGCCGCCGGACCCAGCAGCGGAATGACGATGAAGGCGATCTCGAAGAAGTCGAGGAAGAACGCGAGCACGAATACGAACAAATTGACGAACACCAAGAATCCGACCTGCCCGCCCGGCAGGCTGACCAGAAAGCTCTCGACCCAGCGGTGGCCGTCGACCCCGTAGAAGGTGAGCGAGAACACCCGCGCGCCGATCAGGATGAACACCACGAAGGCGGAGAGCTTGGCCGTGGATTCTGCAGCCTGGCGCACCAGGTCCCAGCTCAATCGGCGCTTCAGCGCGCCCAGCGCCAAGGCGCCGGTCGCACCCATGGCGCCGCCCTCGGTCGGCGTGGCGACGCCGATGAAGATCGTGCCGAGCACCAGGAAGATCAGGAACAGCGGCGGCACCATCACGAAGGTGACTTGCTGCGCCAGCCGCGACAGAAAGCGGAAGCCGAAGAGCTTGTCGCACAGCCAGTTCACGACGGAGACCGCGAACGCAAACATGATGCCGATGAACATCGTCAACACCACGTAATCGGCGCCATGAGTATCGGAGCCGCGCATCGCCAGGATGCTGACGGCCACGCTGGCGGCGGTCAGCACGGCGAGGGACAGCAACCCGCGCGCGCCGTTGTCCTCGCGGAAGCCGACGGCCTCGATCGGGAGGCCGGGCGCGTAATTCGGGAAGAAAATGGTGGTGACGAACACGAAGGCCGCATACAGCCCCGCCAAGGTCAGGCCGGGCAGGAACGCGCCTTCATACATGTCGCCGACCGACCGGCCGAGCTGGTCGGCCATGACGATCAGCACCAGCGACGGCGGGATGATCTGCGCCAGCGTGCCGGAGGCGGCGATCACGCCGGTAGCGACCCGCCGGTCGTAGCCGTAGCGCAGCATGATCGGCAGCGAGATCAGGCCCATCGAGATCACCGACGCGGCGACCACACCGGTTGTCGCCGCCAGCAGTGCGCCGACGAAGACCACCGCATAGGCGAGCCCGCCACGGACGGTGCCGAACAATTGTCCGATGGTGTCGAGCAGATCCTCGGCCATGCCGGACCGCTCGAGGATCAAGCCCATGAAGGTGAAGAACGGGATCGCGAGCAGCGTGTCGTTGCTCATCACTCCGTAGACGCGCTCCGGCAGCGCCTGCAGAAAGTCGGGAGTGAACAAATGCAGCCAGATCCCGACCAAGCCGAAAATCAGGCCGTTGGCGGCGAGCGAGAAGGCGACCGGGTAGCCCAGCAGCAGGAAGAAAACGAGCGCCGCGAACATGATCGGCGCCATGTTTTGGATGAACAGCGCCGTCATGGTGTCATCCTCGGATCCGGCGTCCCGCGCATCAATGCGTCTCGGCCTTGATGTCTTCGATCAGGCGTTTGGTCTCCTCGACCACGACCTCGTGGGCGGTATGGATCGCCGTATCGGCAATGAGGCCGCGCATGATGGCGAACCGCTTGATCAGCTCCGAGATGCCCTGGATGAACAGGAGGGAGAAGGCCAGGAACACCAGGGACTTTGCCGGCCATTGCGGCAGGCCGCCGGCATTCATCGATTGCTCGTTGATCTCATAGGAGCGCATGAAGAACGGCAGGCCGGTGACCATCATGAGCAGCGAAAGCGGCAGCAGGAACAGCGCATGGCCGACGACGTCGATGACGTTGCGCACCTGCTTCGGAAGCATATTGTTCACGATATCGATGCGGATGTGCTCGTTGACGAGCAGCGTCCACGGCGAACACAGCAGGAAAACGAAGCTGAACAGCACCCACTGCAGTTCGAGCCAGGCATTCGAGGAAGTGTCGAACACCTTGCGCACCGTGGCGTTGGTGGCTGAAATGAGCACCATGGCCAGGATGAGCCAGCTCACCAACTTGCCCAGACGCTGATTGAACGCATCGATGCTGCGGCTCACCGGGAGGAGAGTCCGCAGAATCCCGTCGAATGTGCTGTGCACGCGCTTCCCCTCTCCGGCCGCAACCCCGCCGGGCCTTGCCCCCGAGCCGCGGCACCCCTCACGCGCGCGACCCTGGACGCAAAGCTTAATCCGAACCGCGCGTCCCTCGTCAATCGAAAGTTTCGGTTTAAACCGGGGCCTCGTCGGGGTTTTTGCGGGCTGGGTACATCGTCGCCGGGCGGGCGCATGCGAGGGGCGGGTGAGGCGAGGACCCGCAGAAGACTTTCCTTGCGGATCGGGCGCATTCGACCTGCCGAGAATCTCTCGGAGCCGCTACACTGGCCGAGCGGCGAGGGGACAGGGGTTCAGGAATGACCGATCCTACGGTGTCGAACGTCTATTTCGGCCTGAGCCCACTCTGGGTCTCGACCGCGCTGTTGATCCTCACCTACGCGGTAATCATTTCCGAGCAGATCAACCGCTCGGTCGTGACGCTGGTCGGCGCCGCCGTCATGGTGGTGCTCGGCGTGATCAACCAGGAGGAGGCGATCCGCGGCATCGATTGGAACACGATCGGCCTGCTCACCGGCATGATGATCCTGGTATCGATCTCGCGGCGCTCCGGCATGTTCCAATACGTCGCCGTCTGGTCGGCCAAGGCGGCACGCGCGCATCCGGCCGGCATCCTGTTGCTGCTGCAGATCACGACGGCGGTGCTTTCCGCGTTTCTCGACAACGTGACGACGGTCCTGCTGATCGTTCCGGTCACCCTCGCCATCACCAAGGAGCTCGAAGTTCCGCCCTATCCGTTCCTGGTCGGCGAGGTTCTCGCCTCCAACATCGGCGGCACCGCCACCCTGATCGGCGATCCGCCCAACATCATGATCGGCTCGCAGGTCGGGCTCGCGTTCGACGATTTCGTGATTCACCTCACGCCGGTGATCGTCGTGGTCCTGATTGCCCAGACCGTCATGATTCATGTCCTGTGGGGACGCGAAATGCGGGCAACCCCCGCCGCCGAGGCCCGCGTCCTGGCGATGGTTCCGGAGGACGCGATCACCGACTGGCTGCTGCTCAAGCAGGCGCTTGCGGTGCTCGCCGTAGTGCTGGTCGCCTTCGTGTTTGCCCGACCGCTGCGGCTCGAGCCTGCGACGATCGCCATGCTGGGCGCGGCCGTGCTGATGCTGCTCGACAATTGGGCCCATCACACCGAGAAGGCTTCGCACAACATCCATCAGACTTTCGGCGACGTCGAATGGATCACCATCTTCTTTTTCATCGGCCTGTTCATCGTCGTGCACGGGGTCGACGTCAGCGGGCTGCTCGCGCTCCTGGCCAATAAACTCGCCGCGGCGACCGGCGGCGATCTCGCCACGACCGGCTACGTCATCCTCTGGGGCTCGGCGCTGCTTTCGGCGATCATCGACAACATCCCGTTCGTCGCCACCATGATCCCGCTGATCAAGAACATGGCCGCGAGTTATGGCGGTGCCGACAAGATCGAGCCGCTGTGGTGGTCGCTCTCGCTCGGCGCCTGTCTCGGCGGCAACGGCACGCTGATCGGCGCGTCCGCGAACTTGACCGTGGCCGGCATCGCGGAGCGCAACGGCGTCCCGTTCCGCTTCCTCACGTACACGATGTATGCGTTTCCGATGATGATCGTCAGCATCGCCATCAGCCACGTGTATCTGTGGTGGCGATATTTCTGATGCTCCGAGGCCGCCTGCAGAGGGCCTCGGGGGACGGATGCCGCTCGACAGTGATTACGCCAGCCTTCATGATGCCGGGTCGCCTTGCCGGACCAAGGCTCACACCTTGCACGGGTTGATCGCATGCGGCGGCGGGAGTTTCTTGCGCTTCTCGGCGGCTTGGCAACTGTCGCCCGGCCGAGCATTGGTCGAGCCCAGCACGCCGAGAAAATGCGGCGAGTCGCGATCCTGTTGGGCGTCGCGGAAACCGACCCCGAGGCGCAGAGCCGGGTCGACGCGCTGCGCCAGGAGCTGGAACGGTTGGGCTGGATTGAGGGCCGCAATTTGAGGATCGAACAGCGATGGACCGGCGGCGACGCCGAGCGCCTGCGCGGCTATACGGCCGAGCTGGTCGCATCCGCTCCGGACGTGATCGTCACCAATCCCACGTCCAGCATCGCGGCGCTGAAGGAGGCGACGCGCACCATTCCGGTCGTGTTCGCTCTACTCGCCGATCCGGTATCCAGCGGCTTCGTCGGGAGCTGGGCGCGGCCGGGCGGGAACATCACCGGATTTACCAGCTTCGAGGCCTCGATGGCCGGCAAATGGCTCGAAGCGCTCAAGCAGATGGCGCCGCGAGTCACGCAGGTCGCACTGGTGTTCAATCCTGACACGGCGGCGAGCGGCGGCACGATCTTTCTGCGCCCGGTCGAGGAAGCAGCTGCCGCGTTCGGCCTGCAGGTGAAGCCGGCGCCAGTGCGCAGCGCCACCGAGATCGATGCGCTGGGCGATGCGGCGCCCAGCGGTGGGACCACCGGTCTGCTGGTGGTGCCCGATATTTTCACGACGAACCATCGCGACGAGATCATCGCGCTCGCCGCGCGGCGGCGCTTGCCCGCGCTCTACCCGTTCCGTTTTTTCGCCACGAGCGGCGGCCTGATGTCCTATGGGATCGACACGCTCGACGTATTCCGCCGCGCCGCATCCTACGTCGATCGCGTTCTCAAGGGCGCCCACGTCGGCGAGCTGCCGGTGCAGGGGCCGACCAAATTCGAGCTGGCCATCAACCTGAAGACCGCCGAGGCGCTCGGCCTCTCCGTGCCGGCTTCGCTGCTGGCCTTGGCCGACGAGGTGATCGAATGAGGACCCTGGCGTTGCTCTTGATGATGCTTGCGGCGCCGGCTGCAGCCCAGACGGCGAGCGAGCGGGTCTTTCGCCTCGCCGAGCTTGCGCCGTCAGCCGCCTCTCTCGAAATCACCCGCGAGGAAACGCTGCCGGAGCTTGCGAAGCTCGGATTCCGCGACGGCCGCAATCTCGTCCTGGAGGAACGCGCCGGCGAGCCCGATCGAATGAAGCGCCGGGCGTTCATCGCGCTGCTCGGCATCGTGCCCGCCGCATGGCCGGTGAGAGCGATTGCCCAGCGGGTGGCGGGGTCCGTCAGGCAGATCGGGTTGTTGTCGCCCCAGTCGGTCACGTCGGCAGCCCCCCTTCTGGCGGCGTTGCGTCGGGGACTGCGGGATCTTGGCTGGATCGAGGGGCGGAACATTGAGTTCGCGGTTCGCTATGCAGATGGCGTGATGGACCGGCTCGCCGAGCTTGCGGCCGAGCTCGTTCGTCAGAACGTGGACGTTATCGTCGCCGGTTCGAATCTTGGAGCTCTGGCTGCCAAACGGGCAACCAGCACAATTCCCATCGTCATGGTGACAACAGGAGACCCAATCGCAGGCGGCCTCATCGACAGCCTTGCACGACCTGGCGGCAACGTCACCGGCGTGACTGCCATCGCGCAGGAATTGAGCGCCAAGCGGCTGGAACTGCTGAAGGAGGCCGTGCCCAACATCGGGCGAGTCGCCGTGCTTACCAATCCGGACTCACCGTACACGGCTCTCTTTCTAAAGGACGCAGGACGGGCGGCCCAATCCGTGGGCGTGGAACTGCAGATCCTAGAGGCTCACAGTCCGAGCGAATTCGACGCGGCCTTTACGGCGATGGGCGGCGGCAGCGTCCAGGCCCTCATGGTTCTGGCAGACATCATGTTCAACACCGAGCACGCACGCATCGTGGAGCTGGCCGCGAAGAGCCGGCTACCGGCGGTGTATTGGGAACGTACGTACGTCTCCGCGGGCGGCCTGATGTTCTATGGGGCGGGCCTTTCCGACATGTACGGGCACGCTGCGACCCACGTCGACAAAATTCTGAGGGGCGCGAAGCCCGCCGATCTCCCGGTCGAACAGCCGACGAAGTTCGAGCTGGTCGTCAATCTCAAGACGGCCAAGACGATCGGTATCGAAATCCCGCAATCGATCTTGCTGCGCGCCGACGAGGTGATCGAATGAGTTACCCACCGGCATGCGCCGACCGTGGAGGTAGACATGACCACTAAACACATTCCCGTAAGCGATCCGAATCACGTCCCAGAGATTTTGGTTACTGGGCCGTGCAATGTGCATATCGCAGGGCACTTTTTGGTGCTGACATGCACAGCGGCTAGGCCAAACGTTGCCCAAATTTTTGAAGGTACCCACCAACGCGCCGATGTCGAGGCAATTGTCATCGCTCGCTTGGTCTTCACCCCCGACAGCGCGGCACAGATCGCGGAGCTGATAAGTAACACTGTAGCTAATCTCGGAAAGACAGCCGGGACCGCTTGAAAATTTCGAAAAAGGCGCCGACGAGGTGATCGAATGAGGCGGCGGGAATTTCTTGCGCTCCTTTGCGCCATGGCGCTGGCCCGGACGCGAATAGCGAAGGCCCGGGAGCCGGTGCGGCGGATCGGCATGCTGATGCCGTTCGCCGAGGACGATCCGGAGGCGCTGATCCGCGTCGCAACGTTCAGTCAGAAACTCCAGGAACTGGGATGGGTGGTGGGCCGAAACATCCGCCTCGAGGCGCGCTGGTCGGGAGTCGATCCGGGCCGCACGCGCAGATCGGCCGCCGAGCTCGCGGCAATTGCCCCCGACGTGATCCTCGCCGCCGGAACGCCGGCGCTGGTCGCGCTGGGCAACGAGAAGCCGAGCATTCCCATCGTGTTCGTGGCCGTGCCGGACCCGGTTGGGCAAGGGCTCGTTGCGAATCTCGCGCGCCCGGGCGGCAACGTGACCGGTTTTGCCAATCTCGATTTCCCGGTCGACGGCAAGTGGCTGGAGCTGCTCAAGGCCATCGCGCCTGGCGTGACCCGGGTGTTGCTGCTGTTCAATCCGCAGGCCGCCGCGGACGGCGGATCGCGTCTCTCGCGGCTGCTCGGCGAGGGGGCCCGCTCGCTTGCCGTCGAATCGAGCGCGGGCCCGGTGCGCGAGCGGGGCGAGATCGAGCGCACGATCGAGGCCTTCGCTCGGCCGCCGGCCGGAGGCTTGCTGGTGCTACCGGACAATTTCATCAACGCGCATCGCGAGCTGATCGTAGCGCTCGCGGAGAAATACCGCCTGCCCGCGATCTATCCGTCCCGCGTTTTCGTCACCGCGGGCGGTCTGCTGTCCTATGGCGTCGACGTGCTCGACATGTACCGCGGCGCGGCTTCCTACGTCGACCGCGTCCTCAAAGGTACCATCCCCGGCGACCTGCCGGTGCAGCAGCCGACCAGGTTCCTCGCCCTCGCCGACGAGGTGATCGAATGAGGCGCCGGGAGTTCATCGCGCTGCTCGGCGCCGCTCTCGCGTGTTCCATGATTATGGGCACGCGCGCCGGCGCCCAGCAGCTCGCGCCCCAGCATGGAAGCACGTCACCGTCCACGCCGCCGCCGCAAGTTCCGCCGCCGCCGGTGCCGCAGGTCACGCCGCAGCTCAACGTTCCACGTCCCCAGATCGTCCCATCGCCACCGGGCAATCCCGCCCAGCAGCTCGCGCCGCTCGGGCGAACGAACGCTACGCCGCCATGGCTCGACGCGCAGCCGGCGCGCCCATCGACGGCGTTCCGAATGAGCTTCGGCCGACGGGCCGAATGAACGCTTCGACCCGGTATTTCGAATGGGACGATACGCAACCGCGCCGAGCAAATGTTAACCACGCTCGACGCAGGTCGGGCGGCCAACTTGATTTCGTGCGAGGAACAAACCACGATCGTCGAACTTGATCGGTCCGGCGGTTGGCTTCCTGCGACCGACTGTCCACCTAAGGGAGAAATGCCATGCGAAAATTGATTCTGACGACCGCGGCTCCTTTCTGGCGATCGGCGGCGCCCAGGCCATGACGACGGGCGGCGCCTCCGCAGTTCGCGCCGCTGCCGCGGAGACCAGTCTGAGCGAAGCGGTCGTCCTCGTCTGCCGGCGGCCGTGCCCCGGATGCCGGCGGGTTTGCGTTGAGCGGGGGTATTACGGCGGCTACTACGGCTCCCCGTATTCCGGCTACCCCGGTTACTACGGCGGGTATTACGGACCCGGGGTCGGGATTTATGGGCCCGGGATCGGCATCGGAATCGGCGTAGGGCCGCGCTGGGGCTGGTGATCCACGCCTGAAGCTTGCCGTCGCCCAGGGCCATTGGCCCTGGGCGTATCCGCCGGCCGTCACGGCGGGTCGTAATAGTGGATCTCGTAGATGAGGCAGCCGCGATCCGAGCGGAACGGGCCGTGGTGCGCGCCCGGCGGGCGGCACGCGTAGGTGAACGGCTCGAATTTGGTTCCGCCCTTGCCGTTCGCGTCGTTGCCGACGGTGAGGTCTCCCGCGACCAGGAATACTTCTTCCCAATAATCGTGCACGAACGGCTGGGGCGTGAAAACGCCCGGACCGATGCGCAGCAGGCGCGTGCGGCTGCCCCGCTTGTTGGTTTCGTCCAGCACTCCCGACAGGATCTTTTGCTGGATGCCGGACGGATAGCCGCCGAGAACCTCCCACCCGCCTTCCAGATCGAGCATGTAGAACTCGTCATGTGCCTTGTTCACGGGCATGAATACCTCCCAATTCGCAATCGCTTTCCAAAGCTACCAACCTTCGCATCGCGCATGCTGCGTCCTTGTAATTCCTACCGCCCGTCCCGGCGATCCTCGGGCGAGCATTACGGCTGAGCCTCGCAACGCGGATCGGCCCTCGAGCGATTGCCCGTCGCCCGCCGCATTGCATTGCGAGCCTTCCTCGATAGCCTAGGGGCGCTGCCACAGAATGCCGGCACGAGGGCTTGCGATGTCAATGGGAGCAGATCTGGTCTCAACGCGCATTCTCGATCGCGATGGCCGCGGCCGCGTCGCGCAGCTCACGATCGAGCGCCCCGCCAAGCTGAATGCGCTCGACCCGGCGACGATCCGCGCGTTGACGGCCGCCGCAATGGGCCTTTCCGAGGACGCGAACTTGCGCGCCGCCATCGTCACCGGCGCCGGTGACCGCGCGTTCATCGGGGGCGCCGACATCGACACGATGGCGGGGCTGGATGTGGCGCACGCGGAGGCGTTCATCACCGAGCTGCATCACGCCATTGCGGCGATCCGCGCCATCCCGGTGCCGGTCATCGCCCGGATCAATGGCTATTGTCTGGGCGCGGGGGTCGAACTCGCGGCGGCCTGCGATCTGCGCGTCGCGTCCGATGCCGCCGTGTTCGGCATGCCGGAAGTGAAGGTCGGCATGCCCTCGGTCATCGAGGCGGCTTTGCTGCCGCGGCTCATCGGCTGGGGCCAGACCGCCCGGCTGGTGCTGCTCGGGGAGAACATCGGCGCCGCCGAGGCGCTCGAAATCGGGCTCATCGAAAAGGTCGTCGCTCGAGCCGGGCTCGATCGGGCGGTCGAGGCTTGGATCGATGCCATTCTGGCAGCGGGGGCCAATGCGGTTCGCCTCCAGAAAGCGCTGATGCGGGAGTGGGAGCGGCTTCCGCTCGATGCCGCGATCCAATCCGGCATCACGAGCTTTCGCGCGAGCTTTTCCGGCGACGAGCCGCATCGCATGCTGACGAGTTTCATCGAGCGGCGCGGGCTCTCGCGCAT
>WNGE01017319.1_pt1 | contig 11392 bp, 13 predicted proteins | sample 5400651 | NCBI WGS metagenome assembly WNGE01 (sample SAMN13153370, study PRJNA577476) | soil metagenome | isolation source: 60 cm soil or saprolite under grassland replicate 2 | place: USA:California | collected 2016-06-15 | reverse complement strand
ATGTTCAGCCCGCCCATCAGCAGACTCTTTCCCTGGATCTTGGTGTGGCCGAACGCCGCGCCCTGCTTGGCGTGCCCGTAGACGCGTTTCTGCATCGCGTCGATGTCGATGAATGCCAGCACGTCCCTGCCCGGCAGCAGCGGGGCACGGCGGGTTTCACCTTCTCCACCTGCAGCACGTTGCCCCAGGTGAAGGCGCGCAGGAACGACCCCAGCGTGGACGGCGCCCGGATCCCGCCAAACAGCGCCGGCATGGCCCCATGCCGGCGCAGGTCCGGGTCATCGATGCTGTCCGCCCCGCCGATCATCCCAGCTACCAGGCAGGCCACCTTCAGATCCGGGTTCACCCCTCACGGATGAGCGATACTCACGTCCTCACCGGCCAGCGCGGCCAGCCCGGCCCGCTGCGCCAGCGCCATCACCGGGACCAGGCCCGCCCGCGACACCAGATTCGGGTCATCAAACGACGCGTGAATCCGCGCCAGATCATGTAACAATCGCACTTGCGAGGTGTCCTCTCGGCCCGGGACCTGGAAGCTTCACCAACTCCCATCTCCCCAGTTCAGAGGACACCTTTCGCGTCGGCGCGCCCGAACGGACCCTATTTACAGGGTGAATCGAGACTTAGGCTGAGGAGGTTCCAGTCATCAACGGATAGTAATGATATAGTAACTTTCCTCACCCTCTGGTCCCCTCAGGGTGGGGTCAGGAACGCGGAGGTCCGCAGCGTTTGCCCTGCCGCATGAGTTAATAGGGGAGGTCGCTCGTGCATAAGCGTGTCATCGTAGCCTTCGTTGCCCCCGAGGTGGGGTATTTCATGATGCGCTCCGTCCTGGCCGCGCTACTTGGCGGCGTCGTCGGCTTGATCGTAGGCGCTCTTGCCAGGTGATAACCCGCTGGGTGCGCCGCTTATGGATCTCGTTTCGGTGTTCCGGGATGACAACAGTCGGCAAGGTTACGCGGCCTTCCGGTCCCCGCTAATAGGTGCCTGGGGGTGCGTTGCCCATCTGGATGGCGATCCGGTTCGGGTGCGCATCCTTAGCCTCGATCCACCGCCGTGAATTCAGGTGATCGCGTCCTGCGGGCTGGATTCGATTGTGCTCGCCGTCGAGGAACTCCGCCACTTCAGGGAGATGACCCAACGCAAACCGCTGGTTGAGCTGAGAAACTGGGAATCGACGGATGAGCTCTGCCAGCAAGCATGGGAGCAAGCATCTCATCTCTGGTTTCCTGGTCACCCTCCACACTTGTATGACCGGATTAACGAAGCGAACAGATGTGCATTTCGAATGTCGCGAACCTCAGGAGTGCAACGCCAGATTGTGGATCCCTCCGCACTACCGGAGACAGAGATCGGTGTCCATTCAGGGGTGTGAGGGGCGGACGGACCCGCGACACGGCGTGAGCGCGGGTGCTTGAACCTCTAGTTCAGGTTGAGCATGATCGGGCCTTGTGTCCGATACGCCTGATCGTGGTGATGTAGCTGGGGAGCAGCGTGAGGTGCTGGCCCGGCTGCGGGCTGTGATCGAGGCCAAGGACACCGAGGTCAGCGTTCTGCGCGCCGAGCTTGCTGCGGAGCGGGAGCTGCGGCGGCGGATGGAGCTGCGGATCGCGGAGCTGGAACGCCGGCTGGGGATGGACAGCGGCAACTCCGGGACGCCGTCGTCGAAGGAGCCGATCGGGGCGAAGGAGCGGCGCAAGGCCGAGCGGGAGCAGCGGGATACCTCCGAGCGGGAGCGGCGCAAGGACCGCAAGCGCGGCGGGCAGCCGGGGCACCGCGGCGCCGGCCTGTCCCGGGACCGCGACCCGGATGAGCGGAAGACCGCTGACCCGCCCGCCGAGTGCTCGGGGTGCGGGGCCAGCCTGGCCGGGGTGACCGCGGCGGCCTCGTCGTGGGCGCAGGTCTGGGACGTGGAGATCTCCCGGTGGGTGACCGAGTGGCTGCTGCCGTCGCTGGCGTGCCCGTGCTGCGGGAAGTTCACCACCGCCAGTGCCCCGCCGGGCGCGCACCCGGGGACCATCTCCTACGGGCCGGGAGTCAACACGGCGGCGGTGCTGCTGAGCGGGTACGGGAACGTGCCCGCCGAGCGGACGGCGCACCTGATCGGCATGCTGCTGGGCGTCCCCGTTTCCGCGGGGTTCGCGGACCGGGCCAGCGCCCGGCTGGACGAGAAGCTGCAGGCCGCCGGGTTCGACAACGCGATGCAGGCCGCGCTGGCCGACGAGCCGGTGCTGGGCGCGGACGAGACCCCGGTCAACGTGCTCACCCGCGACACCGACCCGGAGACCGGCCAGGAGGCCGAGGGCGCGCCGCACGTGCTGATCATCCGTCCTGATCATCCGTCCCCCCGGCGGGAAGCTGACCTGGTTGCGGGCGCTCGGGTCGCGCCGCGCGGCGGCGATCACCGCGATCTTGTCGTTCTTCACCGGGATCCTGATCACCGACGGGTACACCGCCTACCAGCAGATGCTCCCGGATCTGGCGGGCATCCAGCAGTGCGTCGCGCACGTCATCCGCCGCTGCCGTGCGGTCAGCAAGCTCGGCCCCGGCAGCTTGCAGTCCTGGGCCGCCGACGTGATCGAGATCCTGCGGGAAGCGCACCTAGTCGCTGAGGATGCCCGGTCCCGCGGCCAGCCTATCGACCCGGAGCTGCTGGAGAAGCTGCGCGGGCGTTACGACGAGGCCGTCGCCTTCGGGATCACCCACAACCGGCACCGGGACTGGCACGACGGCAACCACCCCGGCTACGCGCTCGGCTCCTGGCTGCGCGCCTACGCGGACCAGGTGTGGCTGTTCACCGGCGAACCTGCCGTCGAGTGGACGAACAACGTCTCCGAACGCGGAGCCAAGGCCGCCAAGCGGCACCAGGCCGTCTCCGGGTACTGGCACACCCCGGCCACCCTCGCCCGGTGGTGCCGCATCCGCAGCTACCTCGACTCCGCAACCGCGCACGGACTGACCGCCCTCGACGCCGTCACCGCCGCCCTGGCAGGAAAACCCTGGCTCCCGCCGCTCCCCGCCGGCGACCTGCTCGCCGCCTAACCCGCAGGCAGCCGCCACCCCTGAATGGACACAGAGATCGGCTACGATCGTGACCCAATGCGGCGATTGATTGGCTTGCATTCAGGATTCCATGAGCTCATGACTGACCTAGTATTCATTTCACCTTGGCCACGGAAGGATGCCCAATTCCGATAGCGTCGCTACTGATAGCCTCGTAAGTAAGTCAAAGTGGTGGCTTGGGTCCGGGAATATTACTCACATCGGCATGTCCGGATGGTGTCCGGACTCGGCAGCACCGCGTTGGCGCAGCAGTTCGATCGCGATCGTTGCGCCGCCATTAGTGCCACCTGCCCTCCTTCCCACGAGTACCCGCTGCCGATGCCGGCACGTTACGTCACGTTGCCTGCCCGGGCCGGTCGTAGCCGTGGGATCGTGATCGTGATCCGCGGCCCAGGCGGCCGGTCAAGGAACTGATCGCGCTGGCCGCGGCGGCCGCGGTCACCAGCCGGATCCGACTGACGACGTCGGTCCTGCTGGCGCCGCTGCGCACGAACACGGCGCTGTTCGCCAAGCAGGCGGCCTCGCTCGACCGCATCTCGGGTGGCCGCCTGGTGCTGGGCCTGGGCATCGGCGGCCGGGAGGACGACTTCGCTGCGAGTGGGCTGGCCATGGCCGGGCGGGGGCGGCGCTTCGACGAGCAGCTGGCCGAGATGCGGCGCATCTGGGCGGGTGAGGGGCGGGGCGACATCGGCCCGATCGGGCCGCCGCCGGCCCGGCCGGGTGGCCCTGAGCTGATCCTGGGCGGCTCGATGGAGGCCAGTTTCCGCCGGGTGGCCCGCTTCGCTGGCGGGTGGATGATGGGCGGCGGCACCCCGGCCATGTTCGCCCAGGCTGCGGCGGCCGTTGACCAGGCGTGGCAGGACGAGGGCAGGCCGGGCAGGCCGCGCAAGCTGTCGCTGGCCTACTTCGCGCTGGGCCCGGACGCCCGCGCGCTGGCAGACGGCTATCTCGGCCAGTACTACGCGTTCCTGGGCGACATCGCCCGCCAGATCGCGGCCAGCGCGGCGGTGAGCCCGGAGATGGTGAAGGGCTACGCCACCGCGTTCGCGGAGGCCGACTGCGACGAGCTCATCTTCGTGCCGACCTCGTCGAGCCTGGAGCAGGTCGGGCTGCTCGCTGAGGAAGTGTCCTGAGGGAGCACCATCCTGAGCGCCGCGCGGGGTGTCAAGATCCTCGCGGCGCGGGCGCTTTCCGTTGCCGGACCTCCCCGCCGCAATGAGGGCAGTCTGACGCGGCCCGGTGGTTGCGGGGCGCCTCGAACATTAGCGGCGCTAATGAGTTCTGGGAGCCAGGTCGGGAGCCAACGTGGAGCGACGCCAGGCGACGCCAGGCCACATGCAGCCACGGAAGTATGGAGAAATGGGACGTGTCCGATTGCGCCGACTATATGCGGAGCCTATAGGCTTTCCGCCAGGAAGCGGACCGCCGATCAGCATGCGCATCTACGTGGTTGTCCGCATGTCCTAGAACCACTCCCACCGCATCGTGGCGCGACTACGCCCTACGTGGGCTACCGGAAGGAGGCGTCGTGGCACCGTCTGAGGACCCAAGCTACTACCGCAGGCGGGTGCGTAGCGAACTGCGAAAGGCACGTGACGCAGCGGGGTTGACGCAGCGCCAGGCGGTGGACGCCCTGGACTGGTCGTTGTCCAAACTCGTGCGGATCGAGGCTGGGACCGTGGGGGTATCAACGACGGACCTCAAAGCGCTTCTCGGTCTATACAAGGTGACCGATGAGTCCACTGTCGCGGCGCTCGTGGCGATGGCCAAGTCGAGCAAACGTGAGCCGTGGTACAGCCAATACGCAGGCCGGCTGCCGCCGGAGTTCGCCCATTACTTGGGTTATGAAGAGTCCGCATCGGTGATCCGCACGTTTCAGCCGCTTGCGGTCGCGGGGCTGCTTCAGACAGCAGACTACGCCCGGGCTATCTTCCAGGCGCATGATGCCGAAAGGCCCGAGGAACGAGTGACTGTGCGGCTCGCGCGGCAGGAGCTACTTAACCGGGATAACTGCCCAGATATGTGCTTCATCTTCGATGAAGCCGCTCTCCGCCGTCACGTCGGCGGCCCGGATGTCATGCGACGTCAACTGCATCACTTGTTGTCCGCAATGAGCCATCCGAAAGTCTCCGTCCGAGTCGTTCCCTTTGACGCGGGCGCCTATCCCGCGATGCGCGGATCCTTCACGATTCTGGAGTTCGCCGACTGGGATCAGGATGTTCTGTACCTTGAGACCGCCCGCGGAAGTGTGACGACCCGCGAAGACCACGATCGCATCTTGAGGTACCGGGAGAAATTTGACCTGCTCCGGGCCATGTCGTTGGACGAGCGGGAGACCGGCGACTTTGTAGCCAGCCTGATAGATCGTATCGGTCGCGGCGATGGCACCGTAGGTCAGGATGGTGCTACTCGCGAGACCGGGTAGCCACGGCCCATCCACAACGTAGCGTCCAGCCGGACGTGGGTTAGGTGCAAAGACCAACTATGAACGGCGCAGTTAAACGCCATCGCCGATTGCCTGGCCGCACGTTCTGTCAGCAACCGGCAAACGGGCAAGCCATGCGTCGCCGAGTGGGCCAGGCATGACATCGGCTCCTGAGAGAGACGACCGTCCGGTGCGCTCGGAACTCCTTAAGTTCATCGATCGCGTCGTCGGCAACGAAGACAAGACGCGTAGGCTTGGCGCTCTCATGTGCGCGGCGGGCGTCGCCGTCGGACTGGCCGTGGCCCCTGCCTTAGCAATAATCACCCTCGTGCTTTTCAAGGCTCCGATATGGGCCAAATTCACGATAAGTGGAAGTTCGATAGTGCTAACCATGCTTGGAACTTTTTCATTTGGCCGCTTCCGGCGTGCCAGGCATCGGCGAAAAGCTGAACCCGTCACGACTCGTCATGATGCCGTCGAGCAGCATCCACCTGAAGACATTGAAGGCACCGGGTCAGAATAATGACAACCGGCTCCGCAGGCCACGCAGCGACAATTGCCAATATCGCCGCCGTAACCACCCAGACAATGAGCCTCGCACCGCCCTCCTCACCTACAGCAAGGAGCGCCCCTAACGCTGCACTGAGCAGGCCCATCACAGTCCCATAAGCCGTCAATAAGAAACAGGAAGAAAAATGTAACTCGCCGACGCGGCGGCCACGGAGGGCATGAGGCCGCGTCGGTGCATCGGTGCGCTTGCTCAAGCCTTCACCCCGTCAATCCATCAAGGTGCCGCGCCGACGGTCCAAGCGGCGCAGTCGCTTCCATACGGCCATGGAATGGACTCCCAGAGCAAACTAACACGCGTACTCTACCGCACGGGTGACGCAATTGACTAGGGTATCCCGGTGGCTACATCCCGTTACGATTCACGCCATACCGCAACTTGAGTCAGATCTGACCGTTACGCACGCGTTCTACGAATGAGTTCCACTCCTTACGCGTGAAAACCAAGGACCCAGCCTCGCGGTCCTTCGAGTCACGGATCAGGACAAGTCCATCCGTCCCTGCCACTTCGATGCATACCGACTCGTCACACCAAGATGATTTGCGCCATGCTAATCGGGAAAGATCAAGTTCAGGCAATTTCTGACTCCCTCCGTAGGCCCCGCCCGTTAGCACGCCGGCCCCGCTCCGGCCGCTCATCCAGCTGCGCGCATGCCTGATTTACCCGCTCCAGCAGGGGCGGAAATGCCTGACCCGCGCGCCGAACGACGGCGCTTGGACGCTGTCCATGGACCGTCGTGGCTACCGGGCATTGTAAGCACCATGCACTCGCTACGGCGAGTAACTCCTTTGTTACCGTGGACCGACAGCTTGCTAGTACAGCTCGCCGACTCACGCAGAGGTTCACCTTGCGGCCACGACGTGGCGTCGTCGTGATGATTGCCTCAGGATGGAAGCGTCAGGGCTCCCGTCTGGCGACGTAGCTCCCCCGGCCGGGCACAGTGCGGATGGCGCCTTGGTCGCGCAGGTACGCGATGGCGCGCCGGGCGGTGGTGCGGGCCACGCCGAACAGGTCCATGAGATCTTTTTCGGACGGCATTGGCTGGTTCTCGGCTAGTTCTCCGGATTCGATGCGGGCGAGCAGCCATCCGGCTATCTGCCGGTGCGGCGGCAGCTCTGCGCGGTAATCGATGTCCGGCGCGTCCACGCGATCAAGGTAGCTGACCAGCAACGATGCGCTCATTAGAGATACGTAGCGACACGGAGCGCTACGGTTATACAATCGGAGCCGCACAGACATGGTCGGCACAGGTACAGCGGCGCGCTGCCGTCACAGCGAGCCGCCGCTGGTTCGGACGACCGCACCTGCCCGCAAGCCCCGATCATCAGCCAGGGAGGCGACGTTGGGAACCGGCGACCGCGATGCCTGACGACTCGCTCACCGCAGTGAAGCCGCAGCCATCATCAGCGGGGGACGTCGTGACTCGCGGACCGCTGACGCCAGGTCTCACCCTGGGCGTGCCTGGCCGGTGACCTGAGCCGGTCGCGGGCCTTGCCCTCGGACGCTGTGAGCCGCAAGATCGCCGGCCCGGAGGTGCTGACCCGGGCCGAGGTCGCGCGGCTTATGGACGTGCATCCCAGCACGGTCGCGCGCTGGGCCAGCAACGGCTTGCTGCCCTATTTCTGCACGCCGTCGGGTGAGCGCCGATACCGCAGGAGCGACATCGAGGACATGCTCAACAAGCTGGGCCCAAGCCGGCCCACATCGGCGTGAGCGGCCAGCCGCCACAAGGTAGCCGACGGCGCCTTGCCGCCGGATCCGTTTACGGGCGCGTCGGCGGGTGGGCGCTGATGCTGTCGCGGACCCTCTGCCAGGCCGGCGGGATGGAGGCCGCCGTCTGCACGGCGGCAGTGGCCCAGGCGATCCCCGCAGCCACGGCTTGGCCGACGGCGCTGCCTGCGGCGATCTGGCGCAGGAATCCGGCGGCGAAGGCGTCCCCCGCGCCGGTGGTGTCCAGGGCCTCGACACGTTGCGCCGGGTAGGCGGCCGAGCCGTCGCGGCCATATACAACGACGCCGTCGGCGCCTTTGGTTACCACGACCGCCCGCACGGTCCCGTCCGCGGCGCAAGCGCGGCGGCCGGGATTCTCACCGCCGTGCTGAGCCAAGGATCCGATCACATAGGCGGCGGGCACGCCAGGTGCGAGCGCCGGCGGCGGAACGGTGGCGACAATTGTGCCGCTGCTGGTCAGCGTCTTCATCGCAGGAAGGAAGTGATCGTGCCAGGCGGCGAAGGAGACGACATCACCAGTCTGAATCTCGCCGACCGGGACCGGCACACTGTGCAGCAGGTCGGGGTGAATGCCGATGATGGCGCGTTCCCCCGACGGCTCGACCAGGATGACCACCTCCGACGTCGGGCCGCTGCGGACATGCACGAAACGCGTGCCGACGCCTGCCGCAGCGAGCACCTCCCGCAGGCGGGCACCGGGCTCATCGTCGCCGAGGTAACCAATCATGTGGACCGAAGCACCGGTGCTGGCCAGCGCGACCGCGGTGTTGGCGCCCGCGCCGCCAGGCCGTGCTGCGACATGGCCGGCTTGCACGAACCCACCGCTGGCCGGCAGGCAGGGCACGCGAAGCACCCGGTCCCACGCGATCGGGCCGACGACCCAGAAGTCAGCCATAGGCCGCGCGCCTCAGCTTGTGAAGACCGCTGGCCAGCCGGTCCAGTTCAGCGGGATCCGGCAAGATGACGTGATCAAGCCATCCGACCGCCACCTCAGTATTCCGGCAGCCGAGAATGCCTCCCGTGATCGCGGCCACGGTGTCGGTGTCCCCACCCAGACCGACCGCGTACCGCATCGCCCCGCCCAGGTCGTCCCCGCGCGCCGCCAGCACATGCACGACAGCGGCGAGGGTCTCGGCCGCATCCAGGGACACCCCGCCCGGGCCCGGTTGCCAGCTCCTGTCCGCCGCAGCGCGCACTGTTTGAAGCCGAACGGCTGCCGCAGAGTGCTCACCTAGCACCTGCGCGAATTCCCCAAGCGCGACCGTGATCAAGGCTCGGGCGGGACAGCCCTCCAGGGCATAGGAGGCCATGGCCGCGACCGCGCACGCCGCAGCGGCTGCGATGGGCGCACCGTGGGTTACCCGGGTCAACCGGGTGACCACATCACGGCGCCGGTCCTCGCTGCTGGCGGGGACCGCCCACCCGGCGGGCAGGATCCGCATCAGCGCCCCGTTGGTGTCCCCGCTTGTCGTGTGGACCTGACCGGTCTGGCGGTACCGCGCGACGGCAGCGCGGGTGGTCGGCCCGGCACCGCGCATCGCAGCACGATCCTGCGACAGCTCAGCCAGGAATTCGCGTTCGCTGACCTGGCCGCCGGCAGCGACCAGGTGGCGGGCGACCAGAAGCAGCTGCGCGGTGTCGTCGGAGGTCGCGCCACGCGGCCAGCCGTCACGGACCGGCACGGCGGTCACCTGATCCGGGTCGATCCGGTGCGGCGGCCGGCCCTCCCACGGCACACCGAGCGCGTCGCCCGCGGCGAACGCGGTCAGCCCGGCGCGGATCCGGGCAGCAGGCGGCACATCCTGGTCCGGGAACAACGCACCCAGGCCAGCAGCCGCCGCGCCAGCTCGCGTTCCTTGCCCGCCAGCTCCCCCGACTGGGCAAACGACCCGGGGTCGAGCGTTCCGCCGCGATGGTGGGCGGCCAGCGCCACGTCCGCGCACAGGCCAAGGAAATACGGGTGGACCTCGCCGAGACCGATCGAGGCGTACTGCGTCAGCGCGAGCCGCAGCGGCTCGCCACCGACGCCCGCCTTCTCCAGGTAGGCGAGCCCATCTCCGGTGGTCAGGTGGCCAACCGGCCAGACATCCACGTAGGCGTCCGGGATCGCCGCGACCGGCGCGTGGGCCCACGCCGGGCGGGTCCGCCCGGCCACCACAGCCACCACCCCCGCGTCCAGCGGCAGATGGCCCAGCAGGCCGCGCAGCCACTCATCCCGCATCAAGAAATCGGCATGCACCAGAGCGGCAGGATCGGCGATCGCCTCCCCGAAGAACGCCTCGTGGGTGTCGAACAGCAGCACCACCCGCTGGTGCCTGCCGGTCTCCCCCACCGCGCCGGCCATATCAGCCGCGAACAACCGCGGCATCTGCTGGATCAGGTCCGGCTCCGGCGCCAGCGACAAAATCTCTTCAGCATCCACCCTGGGCAGCCGGCGCCGCACCTTGCGGCGGGTGAACACCTCATCCAGCCGCTTGTCCAACGCACCGAACAACTCCTGGCCCACCCGCAGCAACTGCACCGGTAACAGCGCATCGCCAAGTCCAGCGCGATCCCCAGCTCACTGCGCGGAAACAGCTCCGGCAACCGCCGGCCCAGATCAAAACCCAGCTTGTGCAAATAGGTCACCGCGGCGAAATCAAACCGCGGCGTGGCCAGCCGGTACCGGGCCAGCTGCCGCTTCAGCATGAACAACGCAGAAAAACACTCCTGCGGCCGGTTCTCCCCCGCCGGGCGCGCACCAAAATCGATCCACGCCACCGGCACCGCCGCCGCCTTCGCGGCCCCACCCAAAGCGCCCGGCAACTCCGCCTCGGGCAGCCGCCGCAGCCGCGCCCACTCCCCCGGCGGCAGCCGCACACAACACCGCGCCTGCAAGTACCGCAACAACAGCGACTTGCCATTGCCGCCCATCCCACACAAGTACAGCAGCCGCCGCGGCGGCGGATCATCATTGACCAGCGACACGAAATGCGCGATGACCTCAAACCGGTCGCAAAACAGCTCCAGCGAACGGTCCTGCGCCACCGCAGACTGCGCCCCGCCCGTCTCGTCAAAGATCGACACCAGTGCCCCGTTCACCCCTGCGCCCGCGCGCGTCTTACAGGCTTGCATTCCGCGTCTCTCCAAACACATATCAAACGGCTAGTGCGCGCGATGGGCCATTTTGTCCCGATCCCGCACCGCGCGTGGGTCCCGCCAGATCACAGCGGCTATGCGGGAAAACACGCGCACAGGACGAGCCCGGCCCGCTATCAGGCGGGCATCGCTTTGGTGACGCCGACGCGCTGCGTAGATGGGCACCGTGGCGACGTGGGTTGCTCTCTGGCGTGCCGATACACCGGCCAGGAGAGCTACCTTCGCCGTGGGCACCCCGCGGGCGTGGTGCCATCGCTCCGCAGCTTCATTGACTCGTCTTCGCATCGCGACTAGTCACGAACGTTGTGTTCACCGGCCGATGGCCTTGATGTGACGTTCGTCACATCAAGGCCCGGCGGATGCCGCGCTCTGCCGCCTGAGTCTGCGGTCAAGGTGCGGTCAAAAATCTTGAAGCCACCTCACCGGACTGGCGAAGTGGCCTCTGACCTGCTCGTTCTTGTCGGGAC
>WNGE01013763.1_pt1 | contig 11392 bp, 7 predicted proteins | sample 5400651 | NCBI WGS metagenome assembly WNGE01 (sample SAMN13153370, study PRJNA577476) | soil metagenome | isolation source: 60 cm soil or saprolite under grassland replicate 2 | place: USA:California | collected 2016-06-15 | reverse complement strand
GAAGGCGGTCAGCTCGACGAAGTAGTCAAGCGTGTGCCGATGTCTATCCGGGAGGCGGCGGAACTCATCACAAAGGTAGCGCGCACGGTGCACTACGCGCACGAGCACAACATCCTGCATCGCGACATCAAACCGGGGAACATTTTGCTCGATAAAAATGGTGAACCGCACCTGACCGATTTCGGCCTTGCCCGATTAGTCGAAACGGATAGTACCGTCACGCGCACGCGGGAAGTGCTGGGCACACCCAGCTACATGGCGCCGGAACAAGCCGCCGGTGAACACACGAAAATTGGCAAGGCCACAGATGTTTATGGACTTGGCGCCGTCCTCTACCAACTGCTCACCGGGCATCCGCCGTTTGCCGGCGGAACAACGTACGAAACAATCCAGTTGCTGTTGAACACTGAACCGCGGAAACCGCGCGCGTTGAACCCTAAAATCGATCGCGATCTTTCCACGATTTGCTTGAAATGCTTGGAGAAAGATCCACAGCGCCGCTATCCCGCGGCTGCAGGACTGGCCGAAGATCTCGAACGCTGGCTAAAGCACGAGCCAATTCAGGCGCGGCACATTGGAGTTTTTGTACGAGGAAGGAAATGGGTGCGACGCAGTCCAACCGGCGCGGTTTTAGCAGCGTCTCTGATCGCGCTGGGAGCAGCTGCGGGATGGATCGTTTGGAAAAGCGAACTGATCCACCATCCGGTAACAGAGGGAATCGCCGTTCTGCCGTTTGAAAATCTGAGTGGCGATCCAGACAACGCCTATTTTGCGGATGGCATGCAGGAGGAGATCCTGACCCGGCTGGCTAGCATCGCGGATTTGAAAGTCATTTCGCGCACTTCCACGCAGCGCTATCAGAGCAAACCTCGCAATCTCTCCCAGATCGCGAAGCAGCTTGGCGTAGCGAACATCCTTGAAGGTAGCGTGCAAAAAACGGCTGATCAGGTGCGGGTCAATGTTCAGTTAATTAACGCGCAAACCGATTCCCACCTATGGGCCAACACCTACGACCGGAAGTTGACTGACATCTTTAGCGTCGAGAGCGACATTGCCAAAGGAATCGCGGAGTCGTTGCAGGCGAAGCTGACCGGTCGCGAAGAGCAAGCCTTAGCAGTTAAACCAACAAACAATCCAGAGGCTTACGATGCCTATCTGCGGGGCATGGCTTTTGAAGCACGCAGCCACTCCTCAGCGCTTGACGTTTTTTTTCTCACTCCTAAAGCCGCCAGTTTTTATGAGCGTGCGGTGGAGCTTGATCCTAATTTTGCGCTTGCTTGGGCGCGGCTCTCTCGTGTGGACGCGTCTCTTTACTTCCATTGTGACCCCACCGCCGCTCGGCGCGATGCAGCGCAACGTGCTCTGGAAAATGCACGGAGACTGCAACCGAACTTGCCTGAAACCCTGCTCGCACTGGCTTATTACCAATACCGGGTGCTGGGTGATTACGGGCTTGCCAACGGCACGTTGGATCGCCTCAGCAAGACGTCGCCAGGTACCAGCGAGGTCCTGGACGTCCTCGCCGCAGTCACCGCAAGCCAGGGAAACTGGGATCAAAGCATTGCCTACTTCGAGCAAGCCCTCGCGCTAGACCCACGCAATGTGGAGTTGCTCATAGACACGGCTCAGACTTACGGCATGCTTCGACAATTCTCGACAGCGCTAAAGCTGTATGATCGCGCACTGGACATTATACCAAACGATCCGGATGTGATAAGCGCAAAGGCCGGCATTTATCAGGCTCAGGGTAATCTGGAAGAGGCCGCTAGGTTCCTATCGGAAATCAACGAGCAGACCCCTTCGGGCGATGTCTTGAGCGACCAGCTTTTGAGGCTTGAACGAAATTACAGTGAGGCCATTCGACTCCTGCAATCCCGACTAGCTCAAGACCATTTTCCTTCTGAGTACGACAAGAGCGCGGGGCAAATGAGGCTTGCTTTGACGCAGCGCCTTGCTGGCGATACGGCTGGGGCAAAGGTTACCGCTGAACAGGCGCGCAATACACTCGAGCGGCTCTATAGAGATCACCCAGACAAGGCCGGTCTCGCGGGGACGCTGTCTCAAGCTTATGCTCTGATGGGGGAGAAGGATTCGGCCCTAAAGCTAGCGGAACGTGCAATCATGCTTCGGCCCCGTGCTAAAGATGCGGTGGGCGGGCCTACGGTTGAAGAGAACCTGGCGCTAATTCAGACGATCGTCGGCGAGAACGGCCGTGCGATCTTAACTCTCAGAAAGTTGTTACAAACGCCTTATAAGAGCTGGGTGTACAACCCAGCGCCGATCACGTCGGCACTTTTAAGGCTCGATCCGATCTGGGACCCGTTGCGCGCCGATCCCGCTTTCCAAAAACTCTGCGAGGAAAAGCAGCCGTAAAAGACACGAATTGCACGAATGGTCACGAATTTGCAAAGGGGGAAAGGGCTTCTTTTCGCCGACGAGACACCCAAATCGACGTTAGGATTGTAGGGCACTTGCCTCGGTTGCTCAGCTACCGACACCTTCCAGTTCTACCCGGCGCATAGTTTCTCGTCCACCGAAGCGTTTTTGCGCATCGAGAATTTCCAACCCGGCCAGTCGGCCTTCGCTATCGTAATCGGCGGCGATACCCTCGGCCAGATGCTTGGTGGTAACCGTTGTCTCACGGAACGTGATGCTCAGAGCATCCACTTCTGGGTCGTAGCTGATCTTCATGTTGAATTAAAATAGTAGGTATAAACGGTGATCACAACAATTTCCGTAGCCTCCTCTATAAACACCGGGCGAACCTGTTTCGTGGAATAAACTCTGCCGTTCCATTCTTTGCCGTATGCAAAATCCTTTCGGCAATCGAGCCGCCCAAGCTCCGCTGCGCTCCACGAGCTCGTGCGAATACTTTCTTCGACTTCGGCAGCAGTGAAGCCACGCTTCTCTGCATAATCCAAAGCGTGTTTGGACAGCCGGATTGATTTCACATCGTCATTCAAATGGACGGAAACCGCTGACGCAAGGACGCCGTTATCCGCGAAATCCGTGGTTTTCCGTTTTTCCGTTTCAACGCCGTAAAGGCGCGTGGCGCCCACGGCGCTTTACGCGCTTCAACGATTTAACTCCGAAGCGATTTCGCGAGCAGGCGATTTAACGCGGCGAAGCCATTTTTCCTGAAACGCTCTCGATTTTTTTCCTTTGTAAGGAGCGATGAAAACAAACGAACGGCCAGAAATGAATTTTTCATTATGAGAATTCAAAGAAGGCCAAAACAATGAAAGAAAATGAGTTTATGAAAAAGCGAACCCAACTAACAAAAATCATTCTGCTAATAGCAGTTTTACTGACTCTTGGTGCAGCCGGAGCGCAAGCACAGAACCAGATGATCGGGATTAACGTCCTCCTCAATCAGCCGGCCACGAACAGTCTCCTTCAGGATCTTGGCAGGCACGGGCAGGTGCTGGACGTCATTTCGCAGATCAATGCAGTCACATTGCGTGCCAGGAGTTCTGAGCTTTCCACGATTCAGGGCCTTTCCTACGTAGCAGGAGCAAATCCAGATACGGAGGGTTACGCGGAAAGCGACTTCTCCGCTGGCACAAACTATTGGAACCTGGACGCGGTGAACGTGACCGAGTTCGGCACGACTCCGCCTCGCGTCGTTGGTTATGACGGCGATGGCGTCTACATGGCTGTGATCGACAGCGGACTGCCGTTTAACTGGCGGGCTTATTTCCCTGAGGAGAGGATTGCCGTGGAGTTTGCTCGAAGTTTTGGGGGCGGGGGCGGAAACCGAGGGACGGTTTCGAGCCAGCCGGAGAAATGGGAACGGGACACTTTCGGTCACGGAATCGCGGTGACGAGCGTCATTCTCGGATTTAGCTACAATCTGTCGGACCCGCCGCTCCCTGCGACTTTCAACGGAGTAGCACCAAAAGTAACGGTCATTCCCGTGAAAGTGTACGGCGAAGACAACACTGCCTGGGATTCTGTTATAGCTCGGGCAATCGTATATTTGACTGACCTGAAGGTCGACGGCCACCTCGGCAATTCCCCGTTCGTTATCAACATGAGCCTTGGCGGGTTTGTCGATGACGTTTTGGAACGCGCAGCTATTGACTACGCCATCGCCCATGGCGTTGTTATAGTTGCCTCAGCCGGCAACTCGGCGGACGGGGGTATGGTCTTTCCAGGGCGGTACGCGCCCGTAATTTCTGCGGGGGCGACTGGCTGGGTGGGAGAGTTCCCGCCCGACGATCCTACACTCATCGAGTGGATTCTGAACGATGTCGCGGAAGGCGATCTGTCCCAGCATGGCATCCCTCCATTCTCGTCTTGGGAACTTCCAGAACAAGACCTTGACGTTCTCGCGCCCGGCTTCAACGTTCCCACTGCGGGGCCAGTACCCGGCGAAGGTGGCGGAATCGGAAGGGTGGACTACTTCTTTGCCGGCGGAACCAGCTTTGCATCTCCGCATTTAGCGGGGATAGCCGCGCTCATGCTTCAGAAAAACCCGGGACTCACAGCGGCTCAGATTGAAGAAATCCTCGAAAACACAGCACTGCCGCTACCGCCTGACTGCCGCAGCAACATAATGGTTCCCGTGCTCGGTCACGGACATTGGTGGAGCTTCAGATGGACAGATATTGCCAACATTGTCCTTCTCAACGTAGGTGGATGCTGGAATGCAAGTCAAGCGGGACATGGTCTGGTGCAGGCGGATGCGGCGCTAGCCGCGACTCCGCTTCCGTAATCATTTCTTGAAGAAGCAAGACGTCCGCCGCATCAGCGGCGGACGTCACACGGCCAGATTCGCAAGCTGCCAAGGCCTACAGGCTCCCGCAATCGCAAGATGCTCCGCCGAAATCAGGATTCGATGCGCGGAAACAACGGCACCGGTTTACCGACCACATGCCCGTCCGGCAATTTGCCCCATTCCGCATCCGCGAGTGAGAACCGCTCTTCTTTGCCGCTCAGTTCCATCTTCCAATCCAGTTGGTCGAAAATTCCATGCGCTGCACGCGGCAGCACGGGCGAAATCAGGATCGCGATGATGCGTAAAGACTCCACGAGAGTGTAAAGAACCGCATCAAGCTGATCGCGCGTGCCTTCGTCGGGCTCTTTTGCCAGCCGCCATGGCGCGGTGTCTTCAATGCTCCAATTACACAGTGTTGCCAATTCGGCTACGTTGTAACCAAGGTTGTGGATCTGATCGTTATCCATCGCGTCTTGGACCATCTGCGTCGTAGTTGTGACACGAGTTTTTAACGTGTCGACGGTCGCTAGCACCGATAGAGACGCACTTGAGGTGAACTTAAAATTCCTCAATTTTCCAACGCGATATCTCTGCGCCATGTTCAAGGTGCGATTGAGCAGATTGCCTAACGAGTTGGCCAGATCGGCATTGTAGCGCTCGATCAGGCGCTCTTCCGAAAAATCCGCATCTTTCCCCGTGTTGATGTCGCTCATCAAATAATACCGGAGCGCTTCAGCGCCATATTTATCCGCGAGCACAAATGGATCGATGATGTTGCCAGCGCTCTTGCTCATCTTCGCGCCACCGAGATTCCACCAGCCGTGGACCAGCAATTGCGGCATTTGGTCGTCTGGAAATCCGATGGCGTGCAGCATGATCAGCCAGTAAATGCCGTGCGCGGGAACGAGAATGTCCTTGCCGATGATTTGTAATGCAGGCCATTTGTCTCGGAAAGTTGAGGGTTGAGAGCTGAGAGTTGAGAGACTGGGATCGTAGCCTGAGAAGCTGATGTAGTTCGTCAGCGCGTCGAACCAGACGTAAGTCACGAAATCTTTGTCGAATGGCAGCTCGATTCCCCAGTCGAGTCGTGATTTCGGGCGTGAAATGCAAAGGTCGCCGCCGATCTTTTCCACAGCATTCCGTAATTCGGTTTGGCGAAAATCGGGAATGACTGCGTCTTCTCGTTTGTTGAGATAGCCCAGCAGCCACTCTTTGTGCTGGTTGAGCTTGAAGTAATAATTTTCTTCCTCGCGAAACTCGATCTCGCCCCATTCTGGTCCGAATTGACCGTCCGGACCGCGTTCCTTGTCTGTGAGGAATTGCTCCTGCCGAACTGAGTAGTAGCCGGCTTGTTTGTCCTTGTAGATTTGGCCTTCATCGAAGAGCCGCTGCAAAATTCCTCGGACGACTTTCTTGTGGCGATCGCTAATCGTCTCAGCCCAGTCGTCGCATTGCACATTCAGTTTCTTTCGGAGATCGATAAATTTTTGCGTAATCCCCTTGACGAACTCAGCCGGGGGAATGCCTGCCTTCGCCGCGGATTGCTCGACTTTCTGGCCGTGTTGATCTACGCCGGTCAGAAAAAAGACTTTTTCGCCTTTGAGCCGATGATACCGCGCGATCACATCAGCCAGCACCATCTCGTAAGCGTGCCCGACGTGCGGCGACGAGTTCGTGTAATAGATCGCTGTGGTGATGAAAAATGTCTTCGGCATTTTATATCAGAAACTGCCGGACGAATCGTTGTAGGGCAAGCGCATCGCTTGCCGGTTGTGCTTGCACAAATTTCACCGTGGCTGGCGGGGATTTTGATCCACAGATTTCACAGATTCACACAGATTTTTGAGATGACGTTTTCAAATATCTCCAACATCTCAATTCGCGGGTGTTAAATCTGTGTAAATCTGCGTAATCTGTGGACACTTTCGGCTGCGGCTTCGCCGCTTCGCCCTTACGAAACGGGGACTTTTTTCCAAACGACCCCTTGTTGCTTCCAGTTGTAAAGCGGTTTGCCGTTGATCTTGTGCACGGAAGTTTGCGTAACGGTCAGCTTGCCGGGCTGCGGCACCATAAAGAAATCAATGTCGTAAATTTTGCCGTCGCTGCCCTTCATGTCGACACAGGCAAAATATTTGTTTCCGCCAAGACTCGAGAAGCGGTCATCATGAACTTTGACCAACTCCAACGCGAGATCCTTACGCTGATACGGCATATGAAACTTCTTGTCGGGGGATTTGGCTGAGTAGCCGCTGATGAATTTCCTCAGCCCGTCAGAAATATCCGACACACTTGCTTGCATCATGGAAGCTTGAGGCGCGCCGCTTGTTATCTGGGGCAGTTGTTGCGATTGCGATTGCTGTGATGGTCTTGGATGCTCCTGGGCACGGAGCGGCAGAACCGGGGTAAGCAGCAGCGCAATCAATACGTCGGCGGGTAGTCCTGTAGTCATAGGCAAGCAAACTGCCGGATGAATGATTCTAGAGCAAGCGCTCCGCTTGATTGTAGCCGCTGCCCTTTGGGCGACGTTCTATGCACGTCTGTTTGGCGGAACCGGCATGCGCTTCGCACAGCGAAGCGGCTACAGCATCATGACATGTGCGCCATCATCTTTGGCCCGCCAGTTCTAAAAAATCGAATCAAAAGAAGCGCGGCGACGGCTAGAAAGATGATGTTGAGGACGGTCGTATAATTAAAGCTGATCGACATTTCGACGACTTGAGCGCTGCGATGCGAAGGGATCAGACCGAATGCATCGAAAGCAAATTCAACCAAAAGAGCAGCGACAAACATGGCAACATAGAAAACAGCGACGATCAGCCCGGCGACTTTCCAGCCGTAGTACTTGCGGTAGATGTCGATTATCGGAAGCACGAGCAGGTCGGCGTAAATGAACGCGATGACGCCGCCAAAGCTGATGCCGCCGTTCCAAAGCACCGCAGCCAGTGGAACATTGCCCACGGAACAAACGAACGAAAGGATGGCGACGATTGGCCCGACGATTGGTCCCCAAATCTTTGCGGCGACAGGATGCGAAACCAGGAAGAAGTTCTTCCAAAAATCTGACGGCACCCATGCAGCCAATGCGCCTGCAATGAGCAGTCCGACCGCGATGTCTTTCCATACTGCAGCAAAATCCATCACGAAATAGTGACTCGTCGCAGTGAAGACCTTCCATTTTTCCCTTCAGCCCTCGATCTGCTTGTGCGCGCGCTTCGGCGATGTGTTTGTGTGACAGAAACCTTCTGAACAGAAGTGCCATCAGCACGACCATCAACGGCCCTCCAAGGAATTCAGCGGCCGCAAACTGCCACCCCATCAGTACGATGATGATGATCGTCAGCTCAGCGACCAAGTTCGTGGAAGCCAGTTGGAACGCCATTGCCGCGGTAAAATTCGCGCCTTTGCGAAAGATCGAGCGCGCCAGCGCGACCGCCGCGTAGGAACAGGAGGATGATGCGGCGCCGAGACCACATGCAATCGCAAGCGATTTTGGCGAATCGTCCGGCAATAATTTCGTCATTTCGCCTTTAGAAACGACTGCCTGCACAACTGCGGACAAGCCGAAACCGAGAATCAGCGGCCACAAAATTTCCCACAGCATGGCAAACGCCATCCAGAGCGCGTGGCCGAGAGCAGTGATTATGTCCATGATTAGTGCGGGAATGAGGAGCCTATCAAAGCGACGCGAGGACGCGTTCGCACTCCAAAAGCTTCGCAAAACGGAATAAGCTCTTGGGAATTTCGCACGAAGTGCTTTGGAGTGCGATGCGTCTTCGCATCGCTTTTTATCATCACGATTCGATGGGCAGCGTTACGCGGCTTTCGCGGACTCCATTTCTTCGGTGTATTTGCCGAAGCGCGCTTTGCTGTTGCATAAGGCACGATGATGGAACGCCTGTTGCGCAGCGGCGACGTTTGTCGCCTCCCCTTTCCAAGCTTTAAGCACGGGAGCTTGTAACGCGCGTCCGTAGGAAAAGCTCAGTTGCCACGGCAGGTCAGGGAGTTGATTCATCGCGTTGAGATGTTCGGTCGCTTGCTGATCGGTTTGGCCACCTGAGAGAAACACAATACCCGGCACGGCCGCTGGAACGACGTGCTTCAGGCAACGAACCGTGGCTTCCGCGACTTCCTGCACCGACGCCCGCTGTGGACAGTCTTTGCCAGAAAGCACCATGTTCGGCTTCAGCAACATCCCTTCGAGCAAGATCCGGTGCTCCGCCAAAGAATCGAAAACGCTTCGCAAGGTTTGCTCGGTGACTTCGAAATACCGCTCGATTGTGTGGTCGCCGTCCATGAGCACTTCCGGTTCGACGATCGGCACCAAATCACCTTCCTGACAAAGTGCCGCGTAACGCGCCAACGCCTCCGCGTTGGCGTCGATGCAGGTGCGCGTGGGAATCCCATTACCGATGGCAATCACGGCGCGCCACTTCGCAAAGCGCGCTCCGAGTTGCCGGTATTCGGCCAGCCGCTCGCGTAATCCGTCCAAACCTTCAGTGATCTTTTCACCGGGAAAATTCGCCATCGCCTTAGCGCCTTTATCCACTTTGATCCCGGGAACGATCCCCTGTTGCTCCAGCACTTCGACAAAACCGCGCCCGTCGCGACTCTTCTGCCGAATTGTCTCATCAAAGAGAATCACGCCACTGATAAATTCGCCGGCACCCTTGGTGGTAAACAAGATTTCACGATACATCCGCCGATTCTCCTCCGTCGAAGGGACATTGATGCTTTTCAGTCGCTTCTCGATCGTACCCGAACTTTCGTCGGCTGCCAGAATCCCCTTTCCCGGCGCGACCAGTTTTCTTGCTATCGTTTCCAAATTTTCAGTTTCCATAATTGCCTTCTTTTCGTTGAAAGAAATTCTAGTCTCCTTCCTCGCAAAATCCTCGGAGAAATGCAAATGAAAACCGGCTGCCGTAGAGTCGGCTGTCTCAGAGGAAAATTCAGAGGCACGCCATCTGATGTACCAGAAATGGCGTGAAGATTGGTATTGCTGGCCGTAGCTAGCGCTGAACGCTTTTCTCGACGTGCGGTCTAACTTGTGTTATACGGACGGCAATGTTGAGCAGGATCGTACTTTCGATAGCGATGGCCACCGCGCTGGTTACAGCGCCGGTAAGTCTTACCGCGCGATCGTGCATCCTCTCCAGCGCGCCAGCACAACAAGCGTGCAAGCCGGGTTGCTGCGCCAACAAAACGTGTTGCGCAACTTCAAACCAGCATAAATCGACTCCATCGCAGCCGCTGACGAAAGGCGATTCGAGCTACAAAGTAAACGCGACACCCATCGCGTTGTCTGTCGTTCCGCCGAGTCCGGAATCCGGCGCTCAACAATTCCCAGCTTTCAACGCCAGGTGTAGCGCGCATTCACCTCCGACGCTCGCGTTGATCTGTATCCGTCTCATCTGATCCAAGGACGCTGACGCCCGGGGTGTGCCCATTCATCGGCACGCCGTGTCGCTAAACGCAGTCTTGGATCAATGAAAACAAAAACTTTCTCACTTTTATTAGCTACATCTTTATTACTTGGAACTCAGATTGCCGCTGAAGGCGGCGAATCCGGCTCTGCTTCGTCGCGACTGTCGTTAACCGAAGTGACACGCGTCGTTCTGGCGAACAATCCGGTAATCAAAGAAGCGGAGAACCGCTGGTACGCCGCAATTCAGCGCGTGCGACAAGCGTACGCATGGGACGATCCGCGCGTTGCCGGTGAATCGCGTATGCGAAGATTTGTCGATGTACCGCCAAACGCGTTCGCGGATCAAACGCTCGGCATCGAGCAACTGATCCCGATCACCGGCAAAAATCTTGTGCGCGGCCGGATTGCTGCAACGGAGGCGTTCTCTGCATTTCAAGAAGCGCGACGCACCCAGCTCGATGTGATCGCGAAGGCGCGCGCCACGTATTTCCAACTGGGGAATGCCTATGACCAACTCGAGATTAACAGCAAGAACCTTACTTCACTCAAACAAATTGCTGATATCAGCCGCTCCCGTTACGAAGCTGGTTTAGAGACCGCTGCGAACGCCCTCATCGCCGAGACGGATTACAGCAAGCTGCAGGAGACGCGGCGGGATTTGGAGCGCAATTTATCGGACGCACAGTCGCAACTGAACACGGTCATGAATCGCGACGCGTTTGCGCCGCTTGGCCCGCCAGCGGGAGCTACACTCAGTGAGGCGGAACTCTCCGCAAGCAGGTTGCGTGCGGTCGCGCTGGCTCAACGACCCGAGGTGCAGATGGCGCGCGCGAAGATCGACAGCGAAAAGTCAAAGCTTCAGCTCGCGCACCGCGCGTGGATTCCCGATCCAGCAGTTAATATCAAAGGTCAACGTTACAATGATGCCGCTGAGGCGGTGAGTGAACTCGACGCCGGCTTGTCGTTCACAATTCCATGGGTAAATCCCGCTAAATATTCAGCTGCGGTGCGCGAGTCGCGCGCGAATCTTGCAGCTGCCGAGCAAGGACTTGAGCGCGAACAAAAGGAAGCGTTGCGTCTTTTGCGAGATCAGTTGGCAAAGATCGAGACGTTTCATCACCACGTCGAGCTGTTCCGAGACAAGCTCGTGCCACAGGCGCTGCAGGCATTCGAGGCGACGCGGCTGAGCTACGAGTCAGGAAAAGCGACGTTTCTCGATTGGATCAGTGCGCAACGCAACCTGCGCGATA
>WNGE01010650.1_pt1 | contig 11393 bp, 7 predicted proteins | sample 5400651 | NCBI WGS metagenome assembly WNGE01 (sample SAMN13153370, study PRJNA577476) | soil metagenome | isolation source: 60 cm soil or saprolite under grassland replicate 2 | place: USA:California | collected 2016-06-15 | reverse complement strand
AGTATTGTGTTTAGTAAGTAAAAAAAAAGTATGATGAGTTTATTTTTAAAGTTAAAAAATGTTTTGTTTGAGTTTAATATGTACTTTGTTTATATAATATGAGTATTTCTATATTTATATTATTCTATTTATTTTAGTGATTTTTTACTTTGTGATAGTGGAGAAAATACGGGGGATTTTATCAATACTACAGATGCTTCTAATGTTGAAAATGATAATAATACTCACATTGTTCCTATTGTCCCTAAGCCTAAATTATTAGATAGGATTAGATGTAAAATTACTTGAAAAATAAGCGGTCAGTTCTCAGAGCTTTATACTTCTTATGAAGATTATAAGAAGTCTTGAGATTCTAGTACAATATGGGGGAAAATTAAATCTGATTTTATAAGATCTCGTAATATTGAAAATCGTGTTTTACCTGATAGAGGCTTATCTGATGGTGAAAAACTTATGAGAGATATAAGAAGTTCTCGTAATCAAGCTAATATAAGTCGTCAAAGACGTATTAATGATATGTTTAGACGTAGATAAAAAAAATTATACCATTTTTATCTAAATTTTAAAATTTAATTTAGTATTGTGTTGAAATAAAATTTTAATGAATATAAAAATGAATATGAATATGAATATAAAATATTACATAGAAATTTTAAGTAATAAAACATATATGTTTTTATTATATATAGTTAATAATCGTATATTGTTGCATTTTTTTATAGTGGTTTTATATTTACTTTTTGCAACTGAAGTAGTATTATGTGATGATAATACAAATACAGCTGTAGGTGGATGAGGAGGTGAGTTGGATGGCAGATCTGTTGCATTATCTAATCAAAAGCATATAGGTAATTTAGGTTATGATTCTACAGGTCGAGCTACTTGAAGTTATACAGTTAATGATTCTGTGTATAATACACAGAATTATCAACCATACGATATTGGTTTACATAATACTTCACATGGGTATCGTCATGAACTTAGTGGACATTCGGCTCCTGTAGAGTTAGACGGAAGAGTGGTTAGTGGTCATTATCACGATAATTATACACAATACAGCCAACCTAATAGTGAATTTAGTGATTCTACAGGTTATTATCAAGGAGGTCCTTACTTTGTAACAGAAAATTATTCTTCTACTAGAAGATGTCTTTATAATAAAATTAAAAGACATCTTGCTAAGAAGAATGAGGAGTATTTACGTGAGAGAGAGGGTACTGAAAAACTTATGAGAGATATAAGAAGTTCTCGTAATCAAGCTAATATGCATAGTCAAAGACGTATTAAAGATATGTTTAATGATACACATAAAAGTGTTAAAGTTAGACGATTTGATTAATTATGTTATGTAGGTTATCTAATTCCTTTTAATTAGTATTGTGTTGAATTTTGTTTTTTTTATTGTTTTACTATGAAATATTTCTATAAAAAAGTAAACTTAAATGTAAAAACTTTTTTTTATAATAATTTTTATTATAAAAAGAATGATTATAAAGAATTTAGTAATAATATTGAGTCATTGATTAAGCTATTTGGTTATAGTAAAACAGAGATTAAGTTGCATAAAAGAATTAATATTATTAATTCTTTTAATGTATGTTTAAAGGAGTATATAGCTAATTCAGCAATACGTTTTATTAAGCCCTTAGACAATAAAAGTAAAGAACTTAATAAAAGTAAAGAACTTAATAAATTAATTAATGTAAATCGTAATAATATTTTTAACAAAAAATATTAAAACAATTTTATTATTACTTTTATTAAGTATCTCAAAAGCAAAAGGGTTTATCTAGTTCCTTTAAACTAGTATTGTGTTATATATATATAGATAAATATAATGATGAAGTTTAAAAGATTTTATAGTAGTAAAAATGCTCAATGATTAAGACCCAGAATTAAATCATTGTATTTCGATCCTTATAGATTTAGTTTAGAAAGTTTTATTGATGTTATATTAAATAATTTTAAACCTGGAGTTTCTTATTCACTATTATTTAAATTAAAGTATATAGATAATAATGGTGTTAAGTATGGTATGTCATCTAAACAAAGACCTTTTAAAATGTTACAAGACAATAATAAAGAATCTATAGTAAGTTTATATGACGATATGGTTAATTTATTTGATATTTTTGTAGATAGGTACAATGTTGATGATATTGAATTAATTCAGGTATTATATATAGTAGTTAAAGATATACCTGAATTAAAATTAAAAAATATAAATAATATAAGGCTTAATAAACTATTCTTTAAAATTAAGGATACTAGAAATAAGTTTAGTTCTAAATCTTTACCTTTGACGACTAATGTTGCTTATTATGGTAAATTATTATTATCAAATGTAGCTTTACATTATTTAAGTATAATCAATGAGTATAATAAATCGTTAATTGATATAAATGATATAGATTCTATGTATTTATATCAAGAATCTTATATTATTCTTAATTATAAAATTAAGAATAATGTTTATGAAAGAAGAGTATATAGTGTTAAATCGGGTATGCTATATTACATAGCAATTGATAGTATTATAGATAATAACACTTTTTCAAGAACTATAAATCAAACTACTACTGTTATAAGTAATGATAAAATTATTAAAATATCTAGTAATAAGGAATTGCAATCTATGAAATATAATCAACAAGTATATAAAGCATCTTCTAATCCTTTTATAGGAAGTATAGATTTGGAGACATATGTTGATAAAGATGGTTATGCTAAAGTATATGCATTAGGATTTTATACTAAAGTAGAGGCTGAAATAGGTAAGAGTCCTAATACTTTTTATTTAGAAAATAATATAAGTTCATCTGAGTTAGTGCTAAAGTGTATAGATAGTATGTTAACTAGTAAATATAATAATTATACTTTTTATGCTCATAATTTAGGAGGATTTGATAGTATATTTATTCTTAACATATTAAAAACTGCAAATGTTAATCTAGGTTTTGATTATTATAAGTTAGATTATATTTTTAGGGATAATAAATTATTAAAGTTAGAAATAAAAGTAGAAATTGATAGTAATACACCTAAAGAATCCGGATATTATAAAATTACTCTTATTGATTCTTATAATTTATTAAGAAGTAGCCTTTATAATTTGTCTCGTGCATTTGAGTTAAGTATTATTAAAGGATATTTCCCACATAAATTTGTTAATATAGATACTATAAATTATGTTGGAAATACTCCATCTTTAGAATATTGAAATGAAGTTAGTTCAGAAGAATATAAAAAATTTTATAGTAAAACTTGAAGTGTTAAAAATGAATGTATAAAATATTTAAATAAAGATTTAATAAGTCTTTATAAAATTATGGATACATTTAATAAATTTATATATAGAAAATATGGAGTTCAAATGACCAATTGTCTTACAATATCTAGATTAGCTTTAAATATATTCTTGAAAAATTATCTAAAGGATAGTAAAATACCATTGATACCTGAAAGTATTTACAATGATATAAAAAAGGCTTATTTTGGAGGTGTAACTGAGGTATATAAACCTTATGGTAAAGAATTATATTATTATGATGTTAATTCTTTATATCCTTATGTTGCATTAAACTCAATGCCTGGATTAAATTGTAAATATATTGATAATATACATCCTAAGGATATAAATCTTAAAGAATTTTTCGGGTTTTATTATTGTGAGGTAGAAACTAAAAACAATTATTTGGGTTTGTTACCTGTTCATAGTAAATTTGAGTTAATTATGCCTAATGGTAAATGGTGTGGTTGATATTTTTCAGAAGAATTGAAGTTAGCATTTGATAATGGATATAAAATAAAAATTATTAAAGGTTATAATTTCAATAAGGTAAATAATGTATTCGATGAATACGTAAAAGACTTATATGAACTTAAAGCCACTAGTGATGGTTCTATTAAAGCTATTGCTAAAAGTTTATTAAATAATCTTTTAGGTAGATTAGGTTTAAATATTAAGAAGCCTGTAAGTGAAATTGTAGATGATGATAAACTTAATTTGATACATTCAACTAGAGAAGTTTTATCTACTATTAATGTGACGGAGAAAGACTATTTAGTTACTTATTATCCTAGTATATCTAAAAATATATGTGATTCATATGAATTAGATTATATTAAAATTATTAGTAACTATTCTAAAGATATTGAAGTTAATAAAGAATTTAAAGATGCTTCTATAGCTATAGCAGCAGCTGTTACTTCTTATGCTAGGGTTCATATGTCTAAAATAAAATTGGATATTTTAAGCAAAGGAGGTTCAATTTATTATACAGATACAGATAGTATAGTTACAGACATACCTTTGAGTGATAATTTAGTAGGAAAGAATTTAGGTCAATTTAAGTTAGAACATAAAGTAAAAGAAGGTTATTTTATATCATCTAAGACTTATTGTTTAGTAATTTATGATGGTATAGGGGTAGGGTTTATAATGATATCTATTATAATAAAAGCTAAAGGTTTAAATAGCAGTTCCATAACTTTAGAGGATTTTAAAAATATGTATAAAGGTATAAATGTGGTAGGTATTAAACAGAATACTGAAACTAATTATGAAAAAGGCTCTGTAATTATAGGACAAAAAGAGGTTATATTAGATCATAATTCTTATAAGAAACGAGAAAAAGTTTATCAAAATAGTAAATGAGTTGATACTAGACCTTTATCTTATAAGAATAATAATTCTTATAATACTAATGGTACTATAGGTAATAGAGAGTTTAATTCAATAGCTAATAAATATTATTATAAAAATATAAGTAATAATAAAATTTGTACTTGTAATAAAAAACACCAAGTGGTAAATACTAAATTTGATTATACATATTATGTATACTCTGGATTGGTGTTGTTATTAGCTATTTTATATTTTTATATACCATATATCATAGATGTAGTTAACGAATTATATAGTAACTATATACAAGAATTACATAGAATTAAAGGAGATCATATAAGATTTATTATGGAAAATAGAATTACTTGTAATAAAACTATAGAAGAATATTCTTCTATAGATTATAATAAAATTAGTAAATTCGTAGATATAAATAGTGAATGAAGATATGAAATTAAGAATTTACTAAAAAGATATGATATACTATTACCTATATTAAATCAACTTGATATAAATTTTCATTCTATAACGTCTTTATTTAATACTACACCTTATTTAGACAACTCTTCTAATTTGTTAAGCTATATATTTGAGGAACGTCCATTACACTTAGATATTAACGTAAATAATCCTTTAGGAATACAAGGTATTGAATATCATGTTGACCAAGCAATAGATTTGATTAATAAATATATGTTAGAGTATCAACAAGAAAGATTGAATTATGAATCAAATTTATTATATATTTTAATAAATAGATTAACACCTAGTTCATATTAAAAATAATTAGTGTACTTAACACTAAAAAAAAAGCGCAGTAAATATTTACTGCGCTTTTTTTTCTAAACTACGGTTAGCTTAGAAGGTATGAGCTTTCATTTAACTCGCTTGTATCAAAATCAATTGTAGGTAACTTAATACCTAAAACCTTATTTATATCAGGAAATTTAATTATATCAGATGAAATATCTGGTATATATAAAGTTAAATTGGATTGATTAAAACAATCTTTACCATAATGAAACATTATTTGATGTCTAATCTCTTTATCAAAATCTTTTAAATAAGTACCATTAGAATATATTTTCATATATACTAATTTTAATAATCCCATTACATTTTCTATATTATTAGCTGTAACTGCAAAACAATCATGTACTGCAAATATACTTTTTCCATTACAAGTTGTATTTTTATAATATAAATCTGTAAGTAAAGCTAAAGAAGCAGCATCTAAAGAATGTATTAAATTAGGCATTAAAGCACGAATTTGCTTACTAGAACTAAGAACTTCTTTATTAGGTACTTTCATAGTAAATTTATTTTTACTATATGAAAAAGGTCTTAGTTTTATTTCATCTGTAGATACATAACTTTGATTAACTAAAACACCAGATGGTGAACCTCATGGTATTATTAACCCCAATCTTGCACAAATTTTAGCTATATTCTTCAAATAATCCATTAGTTCTTTTAACTTCAAAAAGTTACTACTTAATACTTCTTGTAATCCCATTGCTATTTTAGTTAAATCATTTTCTTTTAATACTATAGTATGATCGTCCTTAAGTCAACATCAAGTTTCTTTAAACTCATGACTTTTATTCTGCATACTACTAGGACATGGTTCAAAGTGTTCTCTAATATACCTTATCATTTGTATTGTTGATACATTATAAGGAATTGTCATTACAGCTTTTTTTATTATAGTTCTTTGTAGACTTAAATTACTTAATCTAGTATAATCCTCCTTATCTTCTAAGTTTAATTTATCCTCATCAGTCTTATTTCTAAAGTAATCTAATAAATTGATAGATAGGTAATTATAAAAATCCTTAGGTACATCATATCATGTTGATCTAGTTAAATTTAACTCTTTAGCCAAGCTTAGATCTAAGCTTAGCAAGGATAAATGTTGATATCCATTACACGTAGCATCTAACTGTATAGGTAAATAAGTTTCAAAGTAAGTAGTATTAACATTATTCAAAGACTTTAAAAATCTATTATACTCGAAACAAAATGCAATGAATAATAGTTTATTTTTAGCTTCAGATATAAGTTTACCATTATTAAAATTAATAATATCATTAATATTATTATCAACCCACTTAGTTCTATCATTTCATGATTTTTTATCTAGTTTATTACCATAACAATTAGCTCCATAAGCTTTCAAATAATCAATTGATTTTATGTCAGTCTTTTTTAATTTTTCACCTTTACTAAATAATAAAAGTGATTTAGCAAGCTCATTAGATTGATAATTTAAATACTCACTAATACAATACATTCTACCTCTAAAATCTATTCTAACAGGTATAAAGAATTCATGTACTTGAGAAAAAACTTTAGCTAAACCTAAAATATTATCCTGTAGTTCTTTTTTATTTAAATAGCTTTCTAATTCTATTTTTTGATATTTTCTTAGATTTTTATAAGGTATATTAAACAAAGGATGGTCCTTATATATAACTAGATCATAATCAATACCATATTTATTTATAAAATCCAATACATCTTTATTAATTTTATAACCTACAGAACTAATATTATTAACTAAATCATAAACAACATTAGAATCCTTAAAACTAGTTGGTTTTTTTAACTCTCAATTGTCAATAATAATACTATCCGACGTCTTAACATCATTTAATAAATAACCACCCAATTTCTCTGTAATAATACCATTAATATTTTCTCTAATATAAGGCTTGGGTTTCACTATCATTGGTATTCTTACAGGTAAATGTGATAATTGATTAATATTAGAACCTAAACTTTCTAATACATCTTCTGTGGGTATTATTACAGTAGCTTTCTTATTTCTAGCTAAAGTAACTACTTTAAGTTGAATTAAGTTGCATTCAATCATTCAATCTATAATAATAGCACCTATATTACTCTTTAAAGTAATGTTATCAAATACATTAATTATACTTGCATGATCCTTTTTTCAATTTGATAATGAATATAATTTATGTTTGTTTATTTCTTTATTTTTATTTATTTTACCTAAATATTTTGTGTATAAGGAATATATATAATCTGTTATAATATTATCACATATTTCTTGAAAAATATCTAAAGAACCGTCATTAGTATAAAACCTATTATAACGTGTTATAATTCTCATAAGTCTACCAAATATTATAGCTATAATTTCCTCATTTTTTACTTCACTTAATAAAACATTTAAGAAATGACGACTTGTTTCTTTTTGATTAACTTTCTTACCTTTTTTAATATCATGAGAAGTATTTCTAAAATTATTTATAATATTTAATAAATACTTCTTTTTATTTATTAATAATTTAGTTAAATTATTACTAAACATACTATAGTCAATCAATGGATTACTATTTTTATCATTACTATCTATACCAATATAAGTATAATCTAATAAGTATTTTTCCATTGATTCTTGTGTTTCCTCATTTATAGGAGATTTACCTAACCAATTATATAAATATCCAAACATCGGTGAATTTTCACTAATGGATTTAGATTTAAAATTATTAACAGAATTAACTGAATTTACCGATGATATAGATCTTTTATTAGTACTAGATGAATATCATCTAACACCAGCTGTATTTTGATGAATATTTCTATAAGAAAACTTAGATTTACTTAAATTATATTCAGGATTTAAACCATTATTAACAACATGATATTGATTATGTCTATAAAGACTATATCTAAAATCAATATCAAAACAAGTTAAGAAATTATTCATAGAATTGACTTGTCCACGTCATTTTTGTGGTCCCGCATTAATTACATAACCTTTATTTTTAATTTTATTTATAAATATATCTAAGTTTTGTACAACAAATAAACATGGATTTATAATATTTAAATTACCTTCATTTTTCAATATTGGTATATTTAAATTTATTTTCTTATTAAATACAATATAAGGATTTTTATTCTTAAAAATTATATTTGAAAATTCTTTATAATTTTTCTTAACAGCTAAATCTATTAAATCTGTTATGATATCATAATCAGCTGTATATGTAAGTGTATTTATTAATGAAAATAACTGTTCATAACTTTTGATTTCAATATCAGAATATAAACCCTGATGCTCCAGAATACTACTTAATAACTCATTACCTTCATTATAATGTAATCTATCACCTACAAGTTTATTATCATTTAGGATAGTTAAATAATGACCTCACTCACTATAAACTATACTATTTTTATAGTCTTTCCTTTGTACTATGAAATACAATAAAGCATTTTTAAATATATCAGGATAAAATATGTAATTATAAATAATTACATTAGAATCTTTATTTAAAACACGAACTAAAACTAAATAATTACCATCAAGATTTTTTACCATAGATTTACCATTAAGTTGCATAGAAGAACTACTATTAAGATAACTATGTAATCCCTCATCTATTAAATACATACCTTCACTCAAATTATTTTTATATAAATTCATCATATTTTTTAAAATTTTAAAAAACACAATACTAGATCTAGTATTATAAAATACAAAGTTCTAGATAAACTTTTTTTTTTGTATTATTTATCATGATTATTATTTAATGATAAACTATTAAGACGAGAAATCTTAAAATCTAAAGCATTTAGAGATTTACGACCTATATGAATATAAAACATTTTCCTTGAATCCAACTTTTCAATTAAGTATTTACTACATATTTTATTATATAAATACTCAATTAATTTATCTAAATTATCTTTAGTTAATTCAAAGACTATGTTATCTGAAATTAAATTTCCAGCAGGATCTAAAAAATGCATGTAATAAGTAACGTCATATTCAGTATCTTCACTCTCAGCAAATGACAAGAATTCCTCTCTAAAATAATCTAAATCAAAAAGCTCTAAATCAAAAGACATTAAATTTAAATCCAGACTTCTATTAAACGAACTATTATAATCAATCATATCTATATGAATTATATATTTTATAACACAATACTATTTTAATTGTAGATATGATTCTTACAATATATTTAGATATTTTAGGTTTAGTTAAACCTATACATTTTAACTAAAAGTTTTATTACACCTAACCTTAATCCTCAAATAATACTAATTATTACCATTACCATAATTATTATTTTGGTAATTTTGGTTATTACTATTATTATTAGAATTACTAGTATTATATTGAGGATTATCATAATGATTTCCATTATATTCATAGTTATTATTTCCAGGATTATATTGTGGATTATCATTATAATTACTAGTATAATTATTATGATTTTGACTACTATTACTTACAGGGGGATGATTAACTACTCATCCTCTACGACATTCCATAATAAGCGGAGGATCGTTAGAATTAACAGGTTGAGTATTAACTAAATCAGGACGAGTATTAACCAAAGAATTTATAGAAGGTAAAGTAACATTTGAATAATCTACATAAATTGGACGCATTGTACTTGAAGTATTACCAACTACCTGAGAAACAGATGGTAAAGAATAAGAACTAGAACTTCTATTTACAAACATATTATCTCACATACTCACATTGCTATTACCTCTACTTCTCAGTGTAGGTCTTCCTCTTCTAGATCTACTACTTTGACCTCTTAATCTATTAACCGCTTCTACTCTACCTTCTTCTCTCAACCTATTAGCCTCTTCTATTCTACCTTGTTCCATTAATCTATTAATTGATCTATCTCTCTCTTCAATTCTTTGTTCTCACACTCTATCACTTCTTATACTGCGATATCTCCTTTGCCATTCCCTTCTTCTAATAGTTGACGCTTCTCTAGCTCCTAAAATTCTATTACTTGAATCACCACTTTCAGAAGCATTGGATGATTCAACACCAGAATCGTTATTTTCTGATTCATTAATATACATAACAACTTTATTACTAGAAATAAAGGTTTTGAATATTAACACCAGAATCGTTATTTTCTGATTCATTAATATACATAACAACTTTATTACTAGAAATAAAGGTTTTGAATATTTTGTTACTACACAATGAAGACAATTTAATATCTTCAAGTTTATAATGGAATATTCTTATATTAATAAATTTAATAATTCTAACAATAAAGTAAACAAAATTTATTATAATATTATCAATTATACTTATAATTGACAATGATGGAAAAAGGTTAATATGAAAATAATCCACAAACTCATGAATTATTATAATAAACAAGGAAAAAAACAAGTAATATATAAGAGAAATTTGATCCAAATAATCCAAAAACACATTAACATTATAAACATTATTTACAAAAACTCTAGTAACAAAACCTAAAATAAAAACTAAAATAATTTTGTTTCTATTAGATCTATTTAAAATTCTTTTAAATAATAACCAAACAACATTTAAAAATTTATTTATAAATTTCATAGCAACTCTTTAACAAAATTCAACACAATACTAGCATAAAAACTAGCTAAAAAGATGAAAAGAACTAAAATTATGAAAACAAAAAAAAGGGCATAGCCTTTTTTTTTGACTATACCCTTTAAAAACAAAACTATGTATATATGTTTTTAATTAATCATTTGATTTTCATTATTATTTTCATATTTCATTTTGATTTTTAATTTTATTCATCTAAGCAAATAAATTTGACATACTTAGACTGAAGATAATACAAAATATCCTTTTTATATTATCTAATATTCAAAGCCAAAAGACCCTCTGGGGGATATAAGAGTAAATAGCCAAATAAGACGGAATAGAGATGAACCTCCTCTCCATCTATTAAGGGCCTATTAAAAATATAAAACA
>WNGE01026368.1_pt1 | contig 11395 bp, 10 predicted proteins | sample 5400651 | NCBI WGS metagenome assembly WNGE01 (sample SAMN13153370, study PRJNA577476) | soil metagenome | isolation source: 60 cm soil or saprolite under grassland replicate 2 | place: USA:California | collected 2016-06-15 | reverse complement strand
CCGGCGCGAGTCAGCAATTCGGCGATCTCTTCCGGATTTTTTGGAAGATCGACAAATTCGCGGAGCCAATTAACCGAGAATTTCATTTTCCTCTCAATGTCATGTCGAGCGAAGTCGAGACATCTTAAGAATGGAATCCAGAGATTCCTCGACTTCGCTCGGAATGACAAAGGTGCTTCATGCGAATTGTTTTAAAAACCGCAAATCGTTTTGCGCAAAGAGACGCAGGTCAGGGATGTCGAACAAAATCATTGCGAGCCGGTCCATGCCGAGACCGAACGCGTAACCCGACCATTTTTCGGGATCGTAAGCTTTATCGCCGCGCGCTTTGTTGACCTGCTCGAAAACAGCGGGATGCACGATGCCCGAGCCGGCGACTTCGATCCATTGCTCGCCGCCTTTGAGCGCTTTCGATTTTACATAAACCTCTAGGCTCGGCTCGGTGAATGGAAAGAAATGCGGACGGAATTGCACCGCGGTGTCGGATCCGAACAATTCGCGCACGAAAAATTCGAGGGCGCCTTTCAAGTCGGCAACGCTCACGTTCTCATCGACGTAAAGCCCTTCGATTTGATGAAACTGCGCGGCGTGTGTCGCGTCGATCTCCTCGTTCCGATAAGCGGCGCCCGGCGCGATGACACGAATCGGCGGCGGCGTTGATTCCATCGTGCGGATTTGCACCGTGGACGTGTGCGTGCGCAACAGGCGACCGTCGGGAAGGTAAAATGTGTCCTGCTCGCTGCGTGCGGGATGCTCGGGTGGCGTGTTGAGCGCGTCGAAACAATGCCATTCGTCTTCAATGTCGGGGCCATCAGCGAGGGCGAAACCCATTCGCCGGAAAATTTCGATCGATCGTTCCCACATTTGCGTCAGCGGATGAAGCGCGCCGATCTCGTGCGGCGTTCCTGGCAGTGAGATGTCGATCTTAGCAAGCGCGCCCGATTCTTTTTGTGAACGGAATTGTGCGTTGCGCGTTTCGATCGCGGCGGTGACGGCGTTGCGAACCTCGTTGAGTAGTTTGCCGATGACCGGCTTCTCTTCCTTCGGCAGCGTTTTCATCTGCTCTCCCCAGGAGGAAATGCTGCCGCTGCGGCCGAGATATTTCACTCGCGTGGTTTCCAGCGCTTGCTCGTCGCTCGCGGATTCGATCTCGCACAGCGCTTCGTCGCGGAGTTGTTCTAACCGATGAGACATGGGCGTGAATCGTTAAACCGTTACATCGTTACATCGGGAAATCGATTCACGATTTAACGAATCACGAATTACGATTCAACGAATCACGCTGCCTTTTTCGCTTTCTTGTCCAGTGCGGCTTTCGCTTGATCGACAATCGATTTGAATGCTGCTTCGTCCGAGACAGCCAGGTCAGCGAGAATTTTGCGATCCAGCCCGATGCCAGCAGCTTTGAGTCCTTCCGCAAAACGGCTGTAATTCATTCCGTTGGCGCGAGCAGCGGCATTCAGACGTTGAATCCAGAGGTAACGAAAAGTGCGTTTGCGTGTTTTGCGGTCACGATAAGCCCAATACTGGGCTTTCATGATTGCGTCTTTCGCGTAGCGGAAAAGTTTCGAACGTCGTCCGCGGTAGCCTTTGGCTTTTTTTAAGACTCGTTTGCGGCGCGCCCGGCTTGCCGGGGCGTTAGTGGCTCTTGGCATGGTTGTTTTGCCTCTGAAATCGCTTCAGGGGCTCCTCGTTCAGCGAGTTGTTTGTTTCATTTCGATCTTCGCGACCTCACTCGCTGATGAGTCCCGCAGACACAGGACAGGTGGAAGATCAATTGTGGGCAGGAAAAGTAGGCGGTGGAGGGGAAATGACAACCGATTTTCGCGGTGTAAGGCCTTAAAGCATTGAGACCTTAGCGCGTCAACATTTTGATGCTAAACTGCGGCCTACAATGCACTGGTTTGGTCGTCATCGGTTGTTGGTGTTGGCGTCGATTTGCATTTTTTGGACCGGGCTGATTTTTCTCGGTCATTTTTTCCCAGATGTGCCGTTCCTCTCGACGCCCTGGCGCGGCGAACAGAGTTTCGAAGATCTACTGCGAAAGGAGGGCAGAAAGACCGCGGCGCCTGGCGACTTTGTTTTTCTCGGACTTGATCAAAGCACATTGCAATTGCCGCCGCTGACCGCTGAGGAAATTGCGGGCAGCCGCGCATTTCAATTGATGACTGAGCGGCCGTTCCCGTGGTCACGCGAAGTCTGGGCGCTTTTGCTCGATCGGCTGTTTGGAGCCGGCGCGCGTCTGGTGATCTTCGACTTGATGTTTAATCCGCCGAACGACGGTGATCCAGCATTTCATGCTGCACTGGATCGTTACCACGACAAAGTAGTCCTGGGCGCGAATTTCGATTTGGAAAATGGCGCGCAAGCCACTACACCGAACGATCAGCTAATTGCGCCGCCGCAACTGCAGGACGACCGTGTCGGCTTCGTAAATTTTTTTCCGGATTCGATCGACGGAAAGATCCGCGCTGTGGCTTACCGTTCGACGGCCCGCCAACTCGTGGGTCTCCAGCCGCACCCGAGCGACGAAGTTTATGAATCTCTTTCTGCGCGCGCGCTATCCAAGATCGGCCACGGGAGTGATGTACCGCGTGATTTTCGCGGCCATATGATGCGGTTCACCGCGCCGGACGCGTTCGAACCGCGCCCGCTCTACGAGGTATTCGATCCCAAACTCTGGCATGCCAATTACGCCGACGGAACGTTTTTCAAGGACAAGATCGTCATAGTGGGACCGTCTGCGCAGGTATCCCATGACGTAGCCGACACGCCGATTAGCCCAACCACGTCGGGCCCGAGCCTGCACTTGCAGGCCATGGCTGCGGCGCTTGGCCACGAGTTTTTGCGGCCCACGCCGCCGAATATTGGCTTGGGGCTTGTGGCCGCGGCGGGGCTCGTTGCGTGGTCGCTCATCGCGTTTTTGCGCAAGCCTTTGCTTTGCGTTGGAGGGCTGGTTGCAATCACAACCGCGTATCTGGGAATTGCGCGGTTGTCTTACGACAAGACCGGACTGCTACTGCTTACTGTTCCCGTCCTTTCCGCTCTTTTACTTAGCGGATTATTTTCCCTCGGTTTTGAATACGCCGTTGAACGGTTGGAGAAATTGCGGACCCGGCGGACGCTCGAACGCTACGTCTCGAAAAACCTGGTCAAGGAAGTTCTCGAAAACCCGGACAGCTATTATCACTCGCTCCTCGGTGTTCGAGTGCCGGCAACCACGCTTTTTTCAGACATAATCGGGTTTACCACGATCGCCGAAAAGGCGGATCCGGAAGAGCTCGTTAGGGTGCTGAATGAGTATCTCACCAAAATGACAGCTGTGGTTTTCGAAAACGGCGGCACGCTTGATAAGTTTATCGGTGACGCCATCATGGCAGTCTGGGGGAATGTCCATAGCTTGGGGGTGGCGGAGGACGCGAAAAACGCCGTCCGAACAGCGTTGGGGATGCGGTCTGCGCTTCAGAAACTCAACGAAAGCTGGCGCGCGCAGGGCCGGATGGGGATCGGGATGGGGATCGGGATTAATCAGGGTGACGTTATTGTCGGCAACATTGGTTCGCAGGAGCGCATGGACCCGACGGTAATCGGCGATGCGGTCAATCTGGCATCCCGACTGGAAGCTCTGACCCGAACCTACGGGGTCGATATTTTGATTGGCCCGACCGCGACCGAGCTAGTGCGAGATGAATTTCATTTGCGCTCGGTGGCGCGTGTGCAGGTGAAAGGCAAAACCAAGCCTGTGGATGTCTCCACCCTCGTTGGTGCACGGAATGAAGATGGTGATCCAGAATTTCTGAAATGGCTGGAAACGTACGAAGAGGGACTGGAAAAATTTCGCGCCCGCGATTTTAATGGGGCGAAGATCCTGTTTTCACGGTTCCTGGAATTTTATCCCGACGATCAGCTGGCCAAAATGTATCTGGATCGCACACTCGAATATGAACAAGCACCGCCCGACGAAGCATGGGATGCCGTGGAGGTGTTTAAGAAAAAGTAAGAACCGCGGATTACGCGGACGAAGCGGATAATTTTTCATTACACATCCTTATCCGCGAGGTCCGCGTAATCCGCGGTTTCTTTTTTTGGTGGCGCGGCGTAAAGAATGCGCGTGAAAGCTGCGCCGAAAAACTTTCATTTCCTCGGAATTTGCGGGACCGCCATGGCATCGGTGGCAGCCGCGCTGCAAGAGCGCGGCTTCAAAGTCAGTGGTTCGGACGAAAATGTTTATCCGCCGATGTCGAGCTTTCTCCAGAAAAAGAGCATCGCACTCAGGGAAGGCTATCGCGCAGAGAACGTCCCTGCAGATGCCGATGTAGTTGTGATCGGCAACGTAATGAAGCGCGGCAACCCGGAAGTGGAAGCCGTGCTGAATAGAAAGCTGTTTTATCTCTCATTGCCGGAAGTGTTGAAAAATTATTTTTTGCGGGGTCGTCATAATCTTGTGGTTACAGGGACGCACGGCAAAACCACCACCACGGCGTTGCTTGCATGGATTATGGAAAAAGCCGGACGCAAGCCCGGTTATCTCATCGGAGGCATCCCGAAGAACTTCGGGGAAGGCGCGCGCCTAAACGATTCCAAATATTTCGCGATCGAAGGCGATGAGTACGACACGGCATTTTTCGACAAGCGCTCAAAATTTGTTCATTACCTGCCGGAACTGGTGGTCGTAAACAATATCGAATTCGATCACGCGGACATTTTTAAGGACCTCGATGAAATCAAGCTCAGCTTCCGGCGTTTACTCAACATCGTTCCTCAGAATGGAATGGTGATCTTGAACGGCGACGATTCCAATTGTGTAGAAGTCGCCAAGAATTGCCTGGCGCAAATGATCGAGGTCGGCTTCTCGAAGAATTGCGCGCAACGAATCCGGGAGGTCGCTTACTCGCCGGAAAGCTCCAGGTTCAAGCTCGGCGACGACGTTTTCGAAATTCCGCTGATTGGCGAATTCAATGTGCGCAATGCCGCGATGGCAGCCATGGCCGCGCGGTTTTATGATGTGCCAAAGACGAAAATCGACAGCGCGTTCAAGACCTTCCAGTTCGCCGATGGAGTTTTCATCTCTCAGGTCGCCGGGCTGGAACAGATCCCCGAAGATGAGCGATTAAAGCCAGAGAGAGTTGTGACCGCGATTGCCAAAACCGGCCGACCTGCATTTTACGAACGCAACGCCGACGCCATTGTCGACCGCATTGTTCCGATGCTGCGTCCAAAAGATGTGGTTGTCATTTTCAGTAACGGCGGCTTCGATAACATCCATGAGAAATTGCTCGCGCAGCTGCGCGAACTGTAGGGAGTTTCTGTCAACCCCGAATGCTTTCGGGAATGACACAGACCCCCTGCAAATCTTTACGGCGGAGCCGCCGATGTATGATCGTGCACAATTCGCCAGCCTTCCGGCAGGAGTTTGAAGATTAACGTGAAGCGGCCATGTGGCTCGTCGTTTGCGCGCTTCAACCTCCAGCGGCCGAGTACCACAGCCGCGTCTGGTGATAGCAGTGTGATTTCAATTTCGGAAAAAGTGAGTGCCCCCATCTTTGTGCGATCGGAATATTTTTGCCGGTAGCGTTCTCGGACTGTTTCCCAGCCACGTCGTGCTTCGTCTTCCGAGATAAAAACGGTTGATGCTGAGCGCGCGTATCCATTCATAAATCCATCAATGTTGCCCCGATTCCAGGCGTCCTGTTGTGCGTGAAGCACAGACTGGATATCAGCTGCTGCATTTGCCGTCTGCGCCGGCAGGGGAACCGCCGTCGTCATTAATAGACAACCAGTGATCGCGATCGCACGCGCAAGCGGCGCGGTTTCCGCGCCGTGGGTTCTTGTGGGATTTGATGGGCGAATCACTTGCAGCATGAGGAATCGACAGTAAGCTACGAGGCTTTTTCGCAGCCAAGCCGAGCAGTGAAGGATCGTTTCAACTGAGGGAAATACGTTGACGGGTTTCATAAATCTACTAGCGTCGCATATCCACCCAGATAGGACTGTGCACCGGCTTTTCTGCATTGCCATGTTCGCGTTTGCCAGCGCGACGTCACTCTTAGCTCAAGGAGCACCGCAACGCCCCGAGCGAGTGCGACCCGTCAAACCAGCGAATCCGCCATCGTCGGATGCGCCCGCTCCTAAAGTAGCGAATACGCCACCTGCAGACGCAGAGGCACCTGCACCTGCTCCTCCGGGCGCGCCAGCAATGGTTCGGCTCCAGTTTCCAAACAGCGATGTGGTCGATGTGTTGCATCTTTACGAACAGCTCACCGGTAAAAAATTGGTGATGGATAATTTTGTGCAGGGGAAGGTGAACATTTTCATAGCCAAAGATGTATCGCGCGACGAGGCAATCAAGATCATCGAAATGAGCATGGCTCTCAACGGGATTTCGCTCGTTCCGGCTGCTCGCGATATTGTCGACGTCGTCGGGGCCGGACAGAATCCTCGCAAGGCCCCTGTGCCGATTATTTCTGACCTGGCGGACATTCCGGCGGGCAATCCCGTCGTGAGCGTCTTATTCAAGTTGCAGTACGCCGATCCGCAGGAACTTCAGCAAGTGTTGATGGCATATTTTCAGGGGAGCTCAGGCACGATCAATATTCTCGCCCTTCCGAAATCATCCAGTCTTCTGGTGACGCAGAATGCTGACATTATCCGACAGCTTGCCGGTGTGATTGAACAAGTGGACGTCGCCCCGGCAGAAGTAGTCAGCGAATTTATCAAGCTCGAGCGTGCCGATGCCAGCAAAGTAGTCGACATGCTGAAAGACATTTTCGAGAAGGGCACTGAGACGGGCCAGCCCGGTGTTCGCTCGGTCAAGATGCCCGGGGCGGCGCCACAGCCGGTCCCCGTTGAATACGGAGGCGCCGGTGTGCTCTCCGAAGAAGCAATAATTGTCGGTAAGATCAAACTGACTCCCGACGTGCGCACTAACCGCATTCATATCGTGACGCGCCCGATCAACATGCCTTTCATCCGTCAACTGATTCACGAATTTGATGCTAACGTTGAGTTTGGACACCCCGTCACCCGCTATTTGAAATATGTTTCAGCTGGCGACGTTCTGCCCGTGCTGGTCCAGGCTCTAACAGAGCCGGGAGCAGAAGGTGGTGGCGCGGGAGGAGCGGTTCCTGGAGGTCAAAGTCCGCCCCCGCAGGGTGGAGCGCAACAGCGCCGGCAGGGCACAACGGGACTGGGAGCAAGTCAGTACGGCGGGGGTGAGTCGAGCACTACTGGCGGGAGCACAGTAAACATTTCCGAAGAACTTTCCACCGAACCAGTGGATACCACTCCCAAAGCAGTCACCATTGGGAACTCCAAGCTAATCGCCGATCAGCGCGCGAACAGCATCATCGTTCTCGGCAATCGCGAGGTTGTCGTGAAGGTGGAAAAGATTTTGGATGAAATGGACGTCAAGGCGCCCCAAGTCGCACTCAGCACAGTTATTGGCCAGCTGACGCTGAGCAACAACGAGGAATTCGGGGTCGACTGGTTCGCAAAGTACCAAAACAAACTGGTGGGGATCTCGCGCAACAACACCGTATTTGGCAACAACAACCCGTTTATTCCGATTCCGAGTGTGGCTCCCGTTCCATCAATTTCACCTGGAAGCATCATCCCCGGAAGCACCAGCAGCGGAGCGGGATCGGTAATCGATCCCTCTAATCTGATCAATTTCAGCCAGATTATTCAAAATGTAACTACCGGCACCAACGTGTACTTCGCGGCTGGGAACTATCTGGCGGGCATCGTGCACCTGCTTGAGTCCACCGGTAGGTTCAGGGTTCTGTCGCGGCCGACCGTGTTTACGAGCAACAACAAGAAAGCAATCATCGCATCGGGGCAGGACGTGCTCCAGCTTGAGGTCGTCCCCCTCATTAATTCCGAGAAGGAAGTGTCGCTCGACATTTTGCAAAAGATCGACAGTCTCGTGCCGGGCGGAAGCGTAAATATCAGCGGCAATCAGGTGCCAACAATCGACACGAAATATATTCGCACGAATGTTTCCGCGGGCAACGGATCGACCATTATCCTCGGTGGATTGATCCAAGAGCAGAAGAACAAGCAGTACACTGGCATTCCTTATCTCGCGCGCATTCCCATCATCGGCGCGGCGTTCCGTGGCACATCAACTAGTAAGACACGCCAGGAGCTAATCATTCTCATGTGTCCGCAGGTGACCCTGACCAAGCTGGATTCTTATCGGCTGCGCCAGAGATGGGAAGGCACTACCCATTTTGGGCCGGAACTGGATCAGGCTGAGTGCCCCGACTGCCCCAAAGGGGAACAGGGTAAACAGTTGCCCTTGCCGCCGCCCGATATTCCCGCAGCGAAAGATATGCATTAACTCGCTTCTATTTTCTAATGAAACGAATAACACTCGCTTTGATTTTCGGGCTTGGTGCAGCCATCGCGCAAGCCGACGAGTTCGAGGTGTTGTCTCACAATATTTTTCGGCCGACCGATCCCTTGGCGCAGAGAGACGACTGGGGACTTGTCCATCAAGGGCCCCATGTCAACGCCACTGACTTTGCGCCCAGATACCATTGGCGATTGTGCTATTACTTCATGGCCCCCGAACAACTCATTCTGCAACCGGCTTATGTAGGGTCAATGCAAACGACGTTGCGCCGCCTGGGCTATTATTGTGGCCCTGTTGACGGCGTATTTACGCCAGAGGTGGCCGATGCCATCGCGCGGCTGCAAAAGAATTATTCCATGCGCGTAACCGGCACGCTTACCGATTCTGTTCGGCGCGCTCTTCACATGCCGTGAATTTCTCTCAATGAACTCCGCCCCCAGTCGATCTCTGATTAATTTGCTGCTGGAAAGCGGCGTGCCCTCGAACGAAGAAGCGGCGCAGTTGGCGACGAACCTGAACGGCGGTTCGTGGGTGGGGCAGGTCCTCGATTCCGGCAAAGTGGACGAGCAGCGCTTCCTCGGCGCAATCGGGAATTTCTTTCGGGTGCCGGTTGTATCCCTGGACGCGAAAAAGATCGATCGCGCCACTTTATCGATCTTGCCGAGTCGTTTTGTCTTTCAACATCACATTCTGCCGATCGAAGTGAAGGAGAATTCGGTGGTCCTGGCGACGTACGATCTATTCAATTCCATCGGCCGCCAGCTCGCTGCACAGCTTTTGAAACAGCCGGCCGAATGGGTTCTCGTGCCGCGCGCGCACGTTCGAGGCGCTGCAAGACACCGAGACCGCCATCGAATTGAACGCCGACGATCCAGAAGCCTCCGTCGTGAAATTCGTAAATCAGATCATTCGCGAGGCGATTTTCGAGCGCGCGACCGATATTCACGTTGAGCCGCTGGAAAACGATCTGCGAATTCGGTATCGAATCGACGGAATTTTGCACGAGGTCGCTGTGCCGCCGCAGTTGCGCGTACTCCAATCGGCCATCATTTCGCGGTTGAAAGTGATGTCGCACATGGACATCGCGGAGCGCCGATTGCCTCAGGATGGGCGCATGAATTTGCAGTCGAGCAATCAAAATATCGATGTGCGTGTTTCGACCATTCCAACAGTCAATGGCGAATCGATCAGTTTGCGATTGCTCAGCCGCAGTGAGCAACAGTTCGGATTCGATCGGCTCGATCTAAGCGGAAAGCAGGAGAAAATCATTCGCCACTTGTTGGCGCAGCCCAACGGGATCATCCTTCTCACCGGGCCCACCGGCTGCGGAAAATCGACTTCACTTTATTGCTTCCTCAGCAGCATTAATTCCGTGCAGCGCCGTATCATCACAGTCGAGGAACCAGTCGAATATCGAATTCCAGGCGTTTCGCAGATCGATGTGAAACCAGAAATTGATCTGACCTTCGCCAAAGGTCTTCGTCACATTTTGCGACAGGACCCAAACGTTGTCATGGTCGGTGAAATTCGTGACGTCGAAACTGCGGACATTTCGATTCGCGCGGCCATGACTGGCCACCTTGTCTTCAGCACGCTCCACACGAATGACGCGGTGGGAGGCATCACACGTTTGCTCGACATGGACGTGGAACCCTTTCTGCTGTCGTCGGTGGTGAAAGCGTTCATCGCCCAACGACTCGTGCGCACGACTTGTCCCGATTGTATCCAATTGGTCGATTACCCGCGCGACTATCTAGCCGAGATCGGTTTTCCGGTGAAAGAACTCGGTACACGCTTCCAGCGTGGCACCGGGTGCGATCAATGCCGCCAGACGGGTTACCAGGGTCGTGCGGCGATTTATGAAATTTGCCTTATCACTGAGCCGCTGAGGAAGCTGATCATGCGAAAACGCGATGGCGGCGAGCTCAAGCAATGTGCCATTGCAGAAGGTATGGAGACGTTGCGACTGGACGGCTGGCGACGCGTCGCTCAAGGCAAAACAACCATTGAAGAAGTCGTGCGCGTTACGCAAACTGACGAAGTGATGGCTGAAACGACCGAAGCAGCCGAGCCGGTGGTGGCGGGCGAAGCGGCCTAAATACGCTAGCGTCGACGAGTCTCCCTCGTCTCATTCGCCGCGCAATTCGCGAATCGCCTTTGCGTAATCGTTCGAGTGAAAGATTGAGGTGCCAGCGACGAGGACGTTTGCGCCATTTTCGATCGAGAGCTTCGCGGTCTTTGCGTTGATGCCACCATCCACTTCGATGTTGATCTTGCCATTCAGCGATCTGGCGCGTTTGACTTTCTGCATTTGATCAGTTCGAAATGGTTGGCCGCCGAAACCGGGGTGCACTGTCATGATCAGCAATAGGTCAATCTTGTGGAGAAATGGTTCGATTAGATCAAACGGCGTTTCAGGATTTAAAGTGAGCCCGGCACGGCAACCGGCGTCTTGAATCTGTCGCAATGTTTTCCCAACATCATGTTTCGCTTCTGGCTCTACGTGGACGGTGATGGAGTTCGCGCCGGCTTGGAGAAATCGCGGCACGTAATGGTCAGGATGCTCAATCATGAGATGGACATCGAGCGGAAGACTCGTTAAGCCGCGTACAATCCTGACAATCTCCGGCCCGAAAGAAATGTTATCTACGAAATGTCCGTCCATGATGTCGCAATGGATCCAATCTGCGCCTGCGGTTTCGACGCGATGGATTTCGTCACTGAGTCGCGAGAAATTGGCGGCAAGAATAGACGGGGCGACGATGATTCTTTGCATCGGAGTAACTGAACAAAGAAGTAATGGACCAACGGGAAAAATTCCAACACTCTCTTAGTTGAGGACTCTGCTCCAACAATATGCGCTTGACGGCGCTCGGCACTGTTTCATGTTACGCGTTTCAGCCTGGCCGAATCGCGCCGCCGGACGGATCCTTCGAAGAGGATCCATTCAGAGGGATGGACGCGTTTCCTTCGGACTGGAAGTGCTACTAATAAATAATTCATGTTCAACGGACTTTTCGGCTGGTTATCCAGCGACAT
>WNGE01016201.1_pt1 | contig 11395 bp, 9 predicted proteins | sample 5400651 | NCBI WGS metagenome assembly WNGE01 (sample SAMN13153370, study PRJNA577476) | soil metagenome | isolation source: 60 cm soil or saprolite under grassland replicate 2 | place: USA:California | collected 2016-06-15 | reverse complement strand
TACAACTGGGCTCGCCCATTATGGGTGGCGACCGCTGACGGATCGAGCCAGCCGAGCTTCTGCTTCGTGAACGCGGAGGGGTGCGTGCCACAGGCGCAGGCCATGTTATCAAACGACCCGAGGTTCTCGGTGACGATGTAGAGATCCCAGTAGCTGGTCAGGACATGGGTGAGCTCCATGGCCCACACTCCGACGCCCTCAACCATGACGAACCTCGCCCAGAATCCCGCGGCCTGGGCGCTACCTGCACCGAATCCGCCGAGCATAACGATGGCCGCCGCATCAAACCCTTGGTTTCGAAGCGACTGCTCATACTGGCCGGCGAGTGCATCCACGGGGACGTCCAGCTGGTTGACCTCGACCATCGGGAGCACCTGTCCCTCGAGGTCCGCTCTTCCGTACGACGTGGTATAGATGTAGTTGCGCAACGACACGTCGACGCCAAATGCGTCGGGGTCGTAGTAGATCCGGCGTGCGATCTGTTGAGCTCGGTAGCCCTACTTGTCCTCGCCCTGCTCTGGCTACCTCGAGCGCCGGCCTCTCATTTCTCCCTGGGCAATCTCGTGGCGTAAGCGCTTGATACGCTGACGATAGGCATCTTCTGGTTGGAGGTAACCAAGTTTGGGCTTATCGCCCATACTCACGTGCCATTTGCGGAATGCCAGGCCGATCTCTGTCTGGTAGAGCGCCTTCACACGCAGCCATTGCCTGAACCCGTACTCGCGAAAAACCCGCCGCTCCGTCTTTGTCCGCTGAAACGAGTTCTGGAGCAGGGCATACTCATCCACCTTGACTACGCCATTGCTGACCTCGACCGCCAGGAACTCACGTATCACCGCCGCTTCATGTGCCAGAGCCTTGATGAGAATGTAGAGCAAAAACACCTGGGCCAGGAAAGGAGGAATGTAGTCACCAATGAGGGCAAGAAGCGATAAAAACGTGACGTTGCTATCGCCATGGGAGGCATTCAAAGCTACACTGGCCTGGAAATCAACGAAATCAAAGAAACTATGCAGCCCGACAGCGCACAAATAGCCCAGGAGAGGTATCGCTATCTGCCACGAGCGCACCCGGATATGCCGCACATAGCCAAGCGCCGCCCCAAAGCAAACGGTAAAGGTCGAATGACCCAGCCAGCCAAGAACTATTCTATAGACTATAAGAAATACGGGGAAACTCTTAAAATCAAGGGCAAAATAGCGGAAATTCTCCACCATGGCAAAGCCCGCACCGATCAGCGCACCATACACGATACCATCGGTGACATTATCAAATTCGTCACGTAATATAAGAAACAGCAGCAGGAGACCCAGACCCTTGATGGTTTCCTCGGTGACTCCAGCATTCAATCCTTGAAAAGCCGAACGCAGCACATCGCTCGAATTTGCCCCAAGGAGATTTTGCAGCGCCGTATCCACCCTCCTTTCAACCACGAGGGCAAAAGGAATAGCAATGACCGCTCCCCATAAAAAAGCAGCGACGCGCAGAAACCACGGCTCGCGCTCAAAACGATCCATAAAATTGACCAGCAGGTTGATACCTACGGCGGGCACCACAGGTATGAAGATAGCAGCCAGCAGGTTCGGAGCGCCATAGTTGGCCAGTGCAGAGAAACCAATGAGAAAATTAATGATCAGCGTTATCGTCGCGCTGGCGGCAAGAAAGGCTATACCGATCCCAGCGATCAGCCAGCGCATGCGTACCCCCATACGCTGTGGCAGGGCAAATTGCAAGGTCACGCCGGCGCCGAGTAAACTTTCCTCATCCTCATAATCCCAGGTCTGGGCCACGAGTTCAGGCTCAGGCTGTATGGGCAGAGGGGTTAACTTGGAAAAATCGGCACGCTGCGACTCCCTGGGAGCGGGAGAGGGGGGCGGTGCTTGCGGTTCCTCTTTTTGGCTTTTCCATTGTGTAGGAGCATCGCTGAACTTTGCCGCTGAGTAATCTGGTTTCACAGTGGGCTTTGCGGGCTTAAAAAGAGGCAATCGATCCGTTACAGCATCAGGTTGTGAGTCTCCATCCAGGCCAGGGGCCCCGAGAGGGTAAGAGGGATGAGGAGCAATCAATTGAAGCATGGTGCTGCCCAGGATAAGAATATCCTGTGGCTGCATGCTGAGAGTGCCGCCACTGGGTACCGAACGGCCATTTACTCTCACAACATTATGAGTGGTCAAATTGGTGATATGCCAGCCAGAGGCATTGAGCACGAGGCGCGCGTGTTCGCGTGATACGGTCGGGTCCATTAAAATGATATCGTTATCCAGCGCGCGCCCGATGGTCGTCTCACCCCGGGTCAGCAGATGGACCAGCCGTTCTTCTGGTAACCAGCCTGAGGGATATTTATCCTGGAGATTTGCCGTGGCATTGGCAGGTGGGCGCACCCGCACAACCCGCAACGCGCCGTAGTTTTGCTTCATAACTTATTTCCAGCTTCTTCTTCAGAATCCCGGCGGAAATCCTGTCTTGGGACAGGTAACCATGAAACCATCACGATGCGACATCTTGCCCAAAGTCTACGTCCACTACCATCTCCCCGGCATACTCCTCGAGCAGGGAGCATACTTGCTCCCACTGCATGATTATGGCAGCATAGCGCTCCCAGTAATCAGCGGCTTCCTCTTCCACCTGTCGCCAATAGCTATACGCTTCATAGCTTGCAAAGGTAGTAGTAAGCACATAACGACCCCTGCCATCACCACCCACACGTACTAGTGCGATATGTTTCACACCCGGGATCCAGCGCTGCATCTCTAAGTAACCGGAAGCCATCAATGCCTCCAGTTCGGCCCCCGTACACCCCTCTTTAAGCTGCCACACGCGTACCAGATGATAATCACCCATATCAACCCCATTATGTTACCGTTTTAGTCTAATATACACGCGAACCCGCTAACTGGCAAGTACTCCACTTTTGGATTACCACAAGAGGTTGGGCGAGGACAAGCCATCGCCCGGTAGCCTTGTCCTCGCCCAGTCCCATTGCACTCTTTGTTCCAGCCTGTGGTTATGCACTTACCTCAATTACGCGAGTGCCCCAGTTTTGCTTACCGTCGGTGGTCTGGCTGGACTTGGGTGGGATGTACTCGGTTGCCATCCAGAAGCTGTTCCCATTGGGATCGAGGATTGCCCACGAGTAGTCGCCCCAACGCGTAGACTTGTGGAAATAGGGACCTGTTCCAAAGGCAGCAACGTGGATGGGGCCAAAGGTTGTCTGCCCTGCTTGCAGCACAGTGTACACGACGCTGGGGAAGAAGTTTTTACCGGAGAGCGTCATGATCATGGCAGCTGTGCCTGCCGAGCTGGCCTGAATTGCCGGGTAGATCAAGTAATTGCCTTTCAGGGTGACATAGCCCTGTTTAAGGATGGCAGCGCCACCAATCACTTGGCCGTTCAGGTGTGGGTTAACCTCGAACCATGCTGCTCCCGCGCGCTCTGCGTTATCGTTAGGGATGGTCACTGCCGTGGTCAGCTCGCCCCAGAGATTACCGTTGATGTATTGCACTTGCTGCATGCGGTCATCGCCCGAATCCAGGGTGCTGCTCGAGCCCTTCTGCACAGCCGGGGGTGGTACACCGTAGGGTTCAGAGGTGATGACAACGTGGGATAAAGTCGGGGCGCCTCCCTGGCTTACGGCCTGGCGGTTGGTCATGGCCCAGACGCCGATCCGGTTGTTGAAGGTGAAGTTAGGGTCCAGCGAGTCCATAAAGTACTCGGCATCCGGCTGGCCAAAGGAAATGGCAGGTTGGACGGATGCGGCAATGGCGCCGCCAAGGCGGAGATCGCCGAAATGTACGAAGTGAACCGATCTGGCTAAGCCGACAAGCTCAGACTTGGAGATGGCGTAGATCTGCGCACCATTGAATTGCGGCCCAAGGATCGAGAACTCATTGGTGCTGACGTAGATGTTGTCCTGGTCGATGCCAAGGAGCGGCTGGTCGCCAAAACAGGGGCAGCCAGGATTACCGGGGTCGGTTGTGTTTATACGGTAGGTTGTCCACGGCGTAGTTGGGTCGCCAGTGGGATTCACCGACAGATCGATACGCCCAACTTCGCTATTGCTACTGATGAAAAGGATGACGGCGAACCAGGTGTTGGTTGTCTTGTCATAGAAGCAGCGTGGATCACTCGTAAACTGCTTGAAGCCGTCATTGAACAGGCGGTTGACATTGAATGGACCGGCGATTTTGGTGCCATTGGTGCGGTAGATATTGTAGGCCGAGTTCACCGGCTCTACTACAAAACCGTTGCCAACGCATAGACCCTGGTCGGGCGGCTCAAATTCAGCGCCGAAGTTCGTTTTCTCGCTGTCGAGGCTGCTGGTTCCATTGAAGTTTTGGAGCAGCGCACCGGCATTCCCTGCAAGTTGCGAGCCTCCTGGCGTAGGGATCCGAGGCGTTTGAGCGTTTCCCGTATGGATGCGCCGCACGCCCCTTGGAACGTTAGCAGGCGCATCAGGGGGAACAATACTTGTTGACGGGGTCAGAATGCCTTTTGTGACGGGCTGCTGGGAAGTACCTGTGGCATTGGCCGGGGTTCCGCGAAGAAATACTCCAGCGAGTATCAAAACACTGATAAGAGCAAAGACCTGAATTGGAATGCGCGCCCTGGAGCGGGAAGAGAAGACCATAGATTGGCCTCACTTTCAAAAAATATTTGGCAATTTGTCGAAGAATGCGTTTGACAGCAGATAGTAGTACATCACTTGACCAGTGCTGAAACGCAGAATTGTAGTGGTAGAATTATACAGACTAAACAAGGTTTTTAGAGGCGTTTAAAGGTTATGATCTGGTTGTGATCCAGCCGCACATGTAAATGTTTCGACAGGCAGGAGCTACCAGAAGATATTGACGTTCTTGCTTGCAGTATCTATAATGCCCCTGGATGACCTTTCCCTTATGAAGGGCCCAGAACCCATAGAAATACATCGTGTGGGTCTGCTCATCAGCTTATGAAAAGGCACTCGAGTGAAGAGGCGCAACTTTATGCCCATGAAAAAACAGAACGCATGCACCTTTCCTCAACTCATAGGCAAGGTGCTATTAGTGTTGCTTAGCCTGCTGATGGTTGCTTGCACCAGCACATCTATGCCTGCTCACAGTACATCAACTCCTCCACAGAAGACACCTCCCACTGAGCCAACTGCCGCACCCGGCTCGGTAACCGTCTATGTCTCGCTCGTCGAGTTTAGTATCTCCTCCTCGAGGACGGTCTTTCATGCCGGCACCCCCTACCATTTTGTGATAACGAATCGCGGACACGACATTCATGAATTCATGATCATGCCCGATAAGCCAGATGGAAGTCCACTCCCACCAGATGTGCAGTACAAGGGCATGCTCATGGAGCTTGAACCAATTATGCCCGGAACAACCTGGACTACCAATTATACCTTCTCATCTTCTGCCTTGGGCAGATACGAGATGGCCTGCCAGATGCGCGGTCACTATAAAGCCGGCATGAGGCTCCCAATGGTGGTCAGCAGGTAATAAAAAATCTTATGAGCACTGACATCCCCTCATAAATCAGGGGTGCAGGGGACGGAGTCCCTTGCCGGAGCGCGAGGGACCCTGTCTGGGAGACAGGTAATCCTCGCATCCTCCTTCCTCCTCAAAGCGGGCCGCAGGCCCGTCAGAAAAGTTATGAGTGGATGTCAGACTTTTTGCTGAGATCCACTCATAAAGAGGGGGTGCAGGGGGCGAAGCTCCCCTGACGGGGTCTGGGGTGTCCCCAGCCAACTCCTCTCTCTCCTTGGTGTTCGCCTCCGCAGGAGGCGGGTTATGAGTGGATATCAGCTTTTTGCTCTTGACAATCGCTTGCCCTGAGTATATACTACTGTTGGTACACATCATTGTTACTAACAACCATTGTTACTAACAACCATTTTTCGAGAAGAAATGAGGATCAATGTCAGAAACGATATATCAGGAGCAGAAGCAATCACTGCTCAATGAGCAGATTGAACGTTTTTTTGTAATCTTCTCGGACCTGCGCAAAGTTATGGGGGTGGGCTTCAAGCACGCGCACCAGCAAGGATTTAGCACGACGCAATTCATGGTTATGGGATTGATTGAGAGATGCCAGGCCACCGACGGAGAGCCCTGCACTATCAGTGGCATCGCCAGCCGCCTGGGAATTGACCCCACAACAGTGGTGCGCACCGTTGATAGCCTTGAAAAGCGCGGACTGGTAGAACGCCGCCGGGATCGGCAGGACCGCCGCCAGGTCTTCGTTGAATTTACTGATGCAGGCCGCGCCGCACTCCTGGAAACTCATCAACAATTTATCGCGCGGGTTCGCGCAATTTTTCTCGCTATGAGTGCAGAGGGGCGCACCTCATTGTTGAGTGGATTGGAAGAATTTGTACAGGTAGGGCTGGAGATACAAGAGGCGCCAGTAGAGAAAGAACGGGAACCGGAAAAAGACCTCTCGTACTCATAAATGGGGGTGCAGGGGGCGAAGCTCCCCTGACGGGGTCTGGGGGACCCTGCCTGGGGGGCAGGTAACCCCCAGAAACCTTCTCTCTCCTTCGTTCGCCTCCGCAGGAGGCAAGTTATGAGTGGATCTCAGGTTAATCCCTTGACAAATAACGATATATCGTTATACTAAGAACGAGAATGCGATATATCGGTAATTGGAACGGAGATAAAGAAATATGATCAAATTGCTGCGATTCATGAAACCGTATCGACCGATACTCGTGTTTGTTGTGGTGCTCGCCTTTTTGCAAGCCATGGCAAACCTGTATCTGCCCACTTTGTTTGCGAATATAGTCGATAACGGCATTATTAAGGGTGATACCGGCTACATTTGGCGAACCGGCGGCATTATGTTGCTGATAACTCTCGCAGGTACCATTGCCGCGGTCGTCGGCATTTTCTTTTCTTCTCAGGTTGCGACCGGCTTTGGCAAAATCATCCGTGCCAGGTTGTTTACCCACGTGTCACAATTTTCGCTGCACGAGTTCGACAGCGTGAGCGCCTCCTCGCTGATTACCCGCACCACCAATGATACGACACAGGTGCAGCAGGTGATGATCCTGATGCTGAATATGATGATCACTGCCCCATTCACGTTGATTGCCGGGATTATTCTGGCGCTCAACCAGGATGTCGGACTCACCTGGATCCTGGTGGTGGTCATGCGCGTGGTGCGGGCGTTTGATCGTAAGAAGTACGAAGAGCATCGCTTCGACGAGGCCAACCTGGATTTGACCAATGTCGCTATCAAAGTGAACAGGATGGTGGCGTCGCTCATGCCGATTATGATGCTGTGCCTGAACGTTTCCAGTATTGCTATTCTCTGGTTCGGCGCTATCCGCATCAATAATGGACAAATGCAGGTAGGAGCCCTCATCGCCTTCCTGCAATATGCTATGCTGATTCTGTTCGCGCTTTTGATGATCTCGATGATGTTCATCATGCTCCCGCGCGCCGCCGCATCCGCAGACAGAATTAACGAGGTGCTGGCGATCGAACCTGAAATCAAGGATACCGACCACGTGAAGCAGGCCGACAAGCAAAAGGGGTATGTGGAGTTCCAAAATGTGACCTTCAGCTATCCCGGCGCGGAAGAGCCAGCGCTCTCCAACATCTCTTTCAGCGCTGTCCCTGGCGAGGTGACGGCCATCATCGGGGGCACCGGCTCAGGCAAATCGACGCTGGTGAGCCTGATCCCGCGCTTTTACGATATCGACGAGGGGACAGGCGGCCACCTCCTGGCTGACGGTGTAGATGTCCGCGAGATGTCGCAGGAGCATTTGCGCTCGAAAATCGGTTTCGTGCCGCAAAAGGCCGTCCTCTTTTCGGGAACGGTTGCGGAAAACATCCGCTACGGCAAGGAGGATGCAACAGATGAAGAAGTAAGGCATGCCGCCGACGTCGCTCAAGCCACCGAGTTTATCTCAACGGGAAACACGTGAGTCAACAGTGCTGATCGTCTCCCAGCGCGTCAGCACAATTATGGACGCGGACCAGATTATCGTCTTAGATGAAGGAAGGATTGCTGGGATCGGCACCCATCGAGATCTGATGAGATCCAGTGAGGTCTACCGCGAAATCGTGTCATCGCAGCTTTCATTAGAAGAAATTGCGGAGGAAATCGCATGAGTGTAGAGCGTAGAGAACAGAGATCTGACGGCTCGCAGGGTGGTCCTATGGGTAGAGGTGGATGGGGAGCGCTGGGCAGGCCGGTGGAGAAACCCAAAGATTTTAAAGGCACGGCCTTGCGCTTGCTTGGCTACTTCCTGCCGCAGAAATACCGCCTGATAATCGTGCTCGTCACGTCCATTATTGGTACCGCGTTCAACATCGTGGGTCCGAAGATCCTGGGTTTAGCGACCACCAAACTCTTCAATGGCCTGATCGCAAAATTCACGGCGCTTCAACATCACCTGCCTCCGCCAGGGGTCGATTTCGGCTATATCGGTAGGATCTTGCTGATTTTGCTCGGATTGTACATCATCAGCGCGATCTTTCTGTACATTCAGCAGTATGTGATGGCAGGCGTGGCGCAACGCACGATGTACAAGCTGCGCAAAGAGGTGGATGAAAAACTTTCGCGTCTGCCACTGAAGTACTTTGACTCGCGCACGCACGGAGAAATCATGAGCCGCGCGGTCAACGATATGGATAACCTCAGCACCACACTCCAGCAGAGCATCACACAGTTGATCACTTCGGCGGTGACGCTGCTGGGCGTGATTGTGCTGATGCTGCTGATCAGCCCGCTCCTCAGCTTGATCGTCCTGCTGACCATCCCGCTGAGCTTGGTCGTCACCATGGGGATTGCGAAACGCTCGCAAAACTACTTCAGGTCGCAACAGAGAGCCCTTGGTGAGCTCAACGGTCATGTCGAGGAAATGTACACGGGCCACAAGATCGTGAAAGCCTTTGGGCGCGAAGGGCAATCCCTCGCCGAATTTAACGAGCGCAACGAGAAACTGTATAATGCGGGCTGGAGGGCCCAGTTCGTTTCGGGCATTATCATGCCGCTCATGCGCTTTATAGGCAACATTGGCTACGTCTTTGTGGCCGTGGTCGGCGGCATCATGGTCACGCAAGGAACGATTGCCATTGGCGATGTGCAGGCATTTATCCAATACGCCCAACAGTTTACCCAGCCGATCACTCAACTGGCCAATTTCGCTAACGTGATTCAATCGTCGATGGCCTCGGCGGAGCGCATCTTTGAACTGCTCGATGAACAGGATGAGGTCCCGGAGGCAGAGGATGCCAAAGTTATTGAGCATCCAGATGGGGCGGTCGAGTTCGAGCATGTCAAGTTCGGCTATACACCGGACAATATCCTGATGGAGGATATGAATATCAATGTCCAGCCTGGCCAGATGATCGCTATTGTCGGCCCGACCGGCGCCGGCAAGACAACCCTGGTCAACCTGCTGATGCGTTTCTATGAAGTCAGCAGCGGCGGAATCCTGGTAGATGGCGTGAATATTACAGAGATCAAGCGTGGGGCGTTACGCCGCATGTTCGGCATGGTCCTCCAGGATACCTGGCTCTTCAACGGAACCATCCGCGCGAATATCGCCTATGGCCGCGAGGATGCCTCGGAGGAAGAGATCATCCGGGCAGCCAGGGCGGCAAACGCCGACCACTTTATCAGGACGTTGCCGGAGGGCTATAACACGGTTCTCAACGAGGAAGCCAGCAACATCTCGCAGGGACAAAAGCAGTTGCTGACCATTGCCCGTGCCTTCCTGGCCGATCCCGAGATCCTGATTCTGGACGAAGCGACCAGCAGTGTCGATACCCGAACGGAGATGCAGATTCAGAAGGCGATGGCCGAGCTGATGAAGGGCAGGACTAACTTTGTGATAGCCCACCGCCTCTCCACCATCCGCGACGCGGATCTGATCCTGGTCATGAATCATGGCACGATCGTCGAGGAAGGAACCCACGAGGAACTGCTGGCGAAGAATGGCTTCTATGCCGATCTGTACAACAGCCAGTTTACGGGCCGAACCCTCCTGGAAGAGGCAGTGCAGTGATGGACTGGGCACATACCACGCCGACGGCGGCCCCACCCCCTTTCAGGTATAGGTTTTTTAGAAGCGGGATCCAGGGGCAAGGCCCCTGGCGGGGTTTCAGGGGATTACCTGCCTGGGGGGCAGGTAATCCCCTGAATCTCTCTCTCCCTTCGCCCCCTTCGGGGGCGCACTAAAAAACCTACACTTGAGAGGGCGCGGGGGTGTCCCCCGAAAATTCTTTTTTCTTTTTTCGCCGCCGAAGGCGGCAAATTATGAGTGGATCTCAGTGCGCGGTCCACCACGTTACTTTACAGAGAACGGGCTTTTCATCCCCGCTTGAAAGACGAGTAGTGAAAAGCCCGCGCCCGCAGGCGTAATTGCCATTTTTTGCCTGCTGTGTTAGAAGAGTATAAGAGAGAGACGCTACCGCACGGTAGTGAGAGTTGGAACGACAACAGAACCCCTTCGGCTTTAGCCAGGGGAGTCTCAGCTGTCCGCCCGCCGCAGGCATCCAATCGAATGCCAGTGGCGGCGCATCACGAGAGGAAATGTACCATGTCGAACAGACCGGCCATCCTGGCCGAAGGGCTTTACAAACATTACGGAAAGACGCGTGCCCTGGCAGGGCTGGACCTGGAAGCCGAGGAGGGAAGCGTCCTCGCGGTGCTCGGTCCCAATGGCGCAGGCAAGACCACCGCCGTGCGCATCCTGACCACACTGTTACGTCCGGATGCCGGGCGGGCAGAGGTGGCGGGGCTTGATGTCGTCAAAGACGCCAATGCGCTGCGCGCGCGCATAGGTCTGGCCGGCCAATATGCCGCCGTCGATGAAAACCTTACCGGGTATGAAAACCTGGAGATGTTTGGGCGACTCTATCACTTATCCGGGGGCAACCGAACTGCTCGAACGCTTTGACCTGCTTGATGCTGCCAGGCGTACCCTGAAGACGTACTCGGGGGGCATGCGTAGGCGACTCGACCTGGCTGCAAGCTTGATCATCTCACCTCCAGTGCTCTTCCTGGACGAGCCGACAACCGGCCTTGATCCACGTGGGCGCCTGGCGATGTGGGAGGTCATCAGTACCCTCGCAGCCACCGGGACCACGATATTACTCACCACCCAATACCTGGAGGAAGCCGATCACCTTGCTGATCAGATCGTCGTTGTGGATCTGGGGCGCGTGATTGCCAGAGGCACGGCTGACGAATTGAAAGCCCAGATTGGTGGCGAGCGGCTTGAGCTCACGTTGGCGCGCGGGGGCGATCTGAATGTAGCTGCTCAAGCGCTGCGTCCTTACAGTGCGGGCGAGATCCAGGTCAACGCCGATGATCACCAGCTCGTGGTGCCAGTGGAGCAAGGTGCGCAGCTCCTCCACCGTGGTACGCGATCTCGACGCTGTGCACATTCCCC
>WNGE01007997.1_pt1 | contig 11397 bp, 10 predicted proteins | sample 5400651 | NCBI WGS metagenome assembly WNGE01 (sample SAMN13153370, study PRJNA577476) | soil metagenome | isolation source: 60 cm soil or saprolite under grassland replicate 2 | place: USA:California | collected 2016-06-15 | reverse complement strand
GGCCAGGATTACGCGTGCCGCGCAGGAGTCGTCGAAACCCTCCGAGTAGCAGATGTTCTTGAACCCGACCGCGAAGCCGACGCCGCGCTTGACGCCCTGGCCGTGGGTCGTGTTGCCGGCACCACCCGGGAGCCGGATCGGATCGCGCGGCAGCTCCTCCGGCTCAGGCGGCTCGAGCGCAGCGGCGCGGCGAATCACCTCGGCGGTCGCGAGCGAGCCGGTGATCACCTGGCCGGTAGGGAGCGTGTCGCCGGGCGCGAGCGCGTTCAGCAGCCTGAGCTCCACCGGGTCGATTCCGAGCGCGGCGGCGAGCTTGTCCATCTGCGACTCGGCGGCGAAGCATGTCTGGACGGCGCCGAACCCCCGCATCGCGCCGCACGGCGGGTTGTTCGTGTAGACGGAGGTCGACTCGATCAGCGCGTTGGCGACGTTGTACGGGCCGCACGCGAAGGAGGCGGCATTCGAGGTGACGGCGGTGGACGAGGAGGCGTAGGCACCGCCGTCGAGCAGGATCCGCGTCCGCACGCAGACGAGCCGTCCGTCGCGCGTCGCCCGGTGCTCGGCCCAGATCTTCGCCGGGTGGCGATGGACGTGGCCGACGAACGACTCCTCGCGGCCGTAGACGAGCTTCACCGGCCGCCCGGTGTGCAGCGCGAGCATCGCGCCGTGGATCTGCATCGAGAGGTCCTCGCGGCCGCCGAAGGCGCCGCCGACCCCGCCGAGGTGGAGCCTCACTTGCTCGGGCTTCAGGCCCAGGCAGGGCGCAACCTGGTCGCGGTCGACGTGCAGCCACTGCGTCGCGACGTAGATGTCGACGCCGCCCTCGCCGTCCGGCACCGCGAGTCCCGACTCCGGCCCGAGGAACGCCTGGTCCTGGATCCCGAGCTCGTAGACGCCCGCGACCGTGACATCGCCGGGCGTGTCGGGGTCGCCGTGGTGGATGACGATGTGGCGGACGACGTTCGGGCGCGGGTCGTCGCGGTAGCCGTGACCCATCGTCGGCCGGTCCGGGTGCAACGGCTCCTGCTCGGTCGCCCGCTCCGGGTCGACGACGAGCTCGAGCGGCTCGTACTCGACCTCGACCTTCTCGGCGGCGCGGCGGGCCTGCTCCGGATGCTCCGCCGCAATGAGCGCGACGGGCTCGCCGAAGTAGCGGACGCGGTCGATCGCGAGCACCGGTTGGTCGGGGAACTCGAGGCCGTAGGTCTTCGCGCCCGGAACGTCGGCGTGCGTGAGCACGGCGTGGACGCCCGGCATCGCGAGCGCCTCGGAGATGTCGATCCCGACGATCGCGGCGTGCGCGTGCGGGCTGCGGACCGTGTGGCCCCAGAGCATCCCAGCCGCCGAGAGGTCGCTCGCATACTCGAACTCGCCCGTCGTCTTCGGGATGCCGTCGGCGCGGGGGACGCTCTCGCCGACCCGACCGAGCTCGAGCTGTCGCGGTGGGGCGGTCGTGGTGACCTCCCCTCGCTGGCGCACTTCCGTCACACCTGCGTCACCCATTCGTGACGATTTTGCCGCTACGCTCGCAGCGGGTGGTGGGCCGGGGTGCCCCAAAGGGAGGCGGGGCTTCGACGGGCTCGTCATGCTCGTCCGGCGGCCAGGCGGACCGCGTCGAAGATCTTCTGGTAGCCGGTGCAGCGGCAGAGGTTGCCGGAGAGCGCCTCCCGGATCTCGTCGTCACTCGGGTCGGGTCGCTGCTCGAGAAGCGCCGCCGTCGCGACGACGAGGCCGGGCGTGCAAAAGCCACACTGCACCGCGCCCGCCTCAACGAACGCCTCCTGGACGCGGTGGAGCGCGCCGCCCTCCGCGAGCCCCTCGACCGTGACGACCTCGTGCCCGTCGGCCTGCGCGGCGAGCACGAGGCAGGCGCAGACGAGCTTGCCGTCGAGGAGCACCGAGCACGAGCCGCACTCGCCCTGCTCGCAGGCGTTCTTCGACCCGGGCAGACCGAGCCGCTCCCGCAACGCGTACAGCAGGCTCTCGCCCGGGCAGACGTCGGCCTCGCGCACCTCGCCGTTGATCGTCAGCTCGATCCTCATAGCCCGGCTCCTGGGCTACGAGGGGAGAGGGGTCCGAGGGGAACCGGGAGGTTCCCCCGTAAGCATCGGCCTCTAGAAGAAGGGGGCCCGTGGGGGAAACATGCCCACCCGCGAAGCGGGTTGATTGACACAGCCCCTTCGGGGGTCGCCGATGGCGACCCCCACGCGAGCGAGCCGAAGGCGAGCGACCTCATGTCAGCACCCGCTCCAGCGCCCGGTCCGCCAGCACGCGCAGCGCGTGACGACGATAGGCGGCGGTTCCGCGCACGTCGTCGATCGGGCTCGCCGCGCCCGCAACGCGCTCCGGGAACGACCCCGCCTCCGCGATCGGCGACGACACGAGCCCGACAACCGGTCCGGCCGACCCGAACGCCGCGCGCAGCTCGCCGCGCTCGCGGTCGGCGACGATCGCCAGCGAGCAGACGGCGATCACCATCGCGTTGCGCGGCCCGACCTTCATGAACGTCTGCGCTCCGCCGGACGGCGCAACCCAGACCGCTGTGATCAGCTCGTCCGGCGCGGCGGCGTTCCGCTTCGGCCCGACCAGGAACTCGCCGAGCGGCAGCACGCGGACGCCCCGCTCCGACTCCAGCTCGACCTCAGCGCCCTCGATGAGAAGCGGCGGCAGCGCATCACCTGCGGGAGAGGCGGTCCCGAGATTCCCGCCGATCGTCCCGCGCGCGCGGATCTGCGGCGAGCCGACCGTGCGCGACGCTTCCGCCAGCGCCGGCAGGGCCTCCGCCACCTCGCCCGTCATCGCCTCAGCGTAGGTCAGCCCGGACCCGAGCCGGAGCCTGCCGTCCTCGCGCGACCACCCGCGCAGCTCGGCGACCTCGTTCAGGTTCAGGAGGAGGTCCGGGCGGCGGCGGTCGAAGTTCAGCTCGACCATCACGTCCGTGCCGCCTTGGATCGGCACCGCCTCCGGGTGCTCGGCCTTGACGGCGAGCGCGTCCTCAAGGCTCCTCGGACTGAGGACTTCCACTCAGCGCTCCTCGCGTACGTACGCGATCCCGAGGGCGGCCGGCGCGCCGATCCGCCGCCGTGCGAGCCCGGTCGAGACCAGCACCAGCACGACGATCGTCATCACGTACGGCAGCGCGTTCAGGAACTCCGGCTTGATCGTGTAGCCGTGGGCCTGCAGCGCGGACGGCAGCCCGCCCGAGAGTCCGCCGAAGAGATAGGCGCCCACGAGACACAACTCTGCCCGCCAGAACGAGAAGATGACGAGCGCAATCGCGATCCACCCGGCGCCGCCGACGAGCGAGTCCCCGTCCGTCCAACCGGGCGTGATCGCGAGGCTGTAGCAGGCGCCGCCGACTCCCGCGAGCGCCCCGCCGGCGAGCACGTGCGCGTACCGGTAGCGCGTGACGCTGATCCCCATCGCGTCCGCCGCGCCCGGCGACTCGCCGACCGCGCGCACGTTCAACCCCAGACGCGTCCGCGAGAGGTAGAGCGCGACCAGGACGACGAGCGCCCACGACGCGTAGACGAGGGCCGGCTGGTGGAACAAGATCGGCCCGACGACCTTGACGTCCTTCAGGCCGAAGACGTCGATCTCTCCGAACTGATGCTTCGGCGGCACGTCGGCGAGGCCGAGGTCGTTGCCGAGGTAGGACGAGAGCCCGAGCCCACCGGCGAAGATCGTCAGCGCGAGCCCGGAGACGATCTGGCTCGCTCGCAGCGTGACGACGAGGTAGGCATGGATCGCGGACATGACCAGCCCGGCGAAGGCGGCTGTCAGCACGGCCAGCAGCAACACGAGCGACGTCGGCCCAGGCGCCCGCTGCATCCCCCAGAAGCCCATCGTCGCCCCGACGAGCATCATCCCCTCGACGCCGAGGTTGAGCACGCCCGAACGCTCCGCGAGCAGCTCGCCTAGAGCCGCGAACAGGATCGGCGTTCCGTAGACGACCGCTTGCGCCAGGACCTGAACGACGAGCGAGTGGTTGACGCCCACGCTACGAGACCTCCGCCGCCTCGGCCGGCGCAGCCGTCTCGAGCGCGGTCGCGGCCCGCCGCCCGAGCCGCACGCGGTACCGGATCAACAATTCGCCGCCGAGCGTGCAGAAGAGGATGATCCCCTGCATCACGCCGACCAGGCCGGTGGGGAAATCCGCACCCTGCAGGAACAGGCCGGCGTTCTGAAGGCCCCCGAGCAGCACGCCGACGAGGCAGACGGCAATTGGGTTGTAGCGGCCGAGGGCTGCGACGACGATCCCCGTGTAGCCGTAGTTCGCGGCCTGGAGCCCCTGCGCGCTCGCGTCGAGGACATGAGAGAAGTCACCGACCTGGCTGGCGCCGCCGAGCCCAGCGACGGCGCCAGAGATCGCCATCACCGCGAGGATCTTCCGGCGCGTCCTCATCCCGGAGTACCGCGCGGCCCGCTGAGAGTCGCCGATGACATTCATCTCATAGCCGAACCGCGTCGCGCGGAAGAGGATCCACAGGGCCGCCGCAACGCAGAACGCAAGGATGAACCCGAACGGGATCATCACCCCGCCCGGAGTGACCGTCGGCCAGAACTGGCTCGGCTGCAGCGCGACCGACTGTGGGAACGAGCGCGTCTGGACCGTCGAGACGTCGCGCCAGGGCGACGCGCTATCGAAGATCATGTACGTGAGCAGGAGCCCTGCCACGTAGTTGAGCATCAGGGTGGTGATGATCTCGTTCGTGCGGGCGAATGCCTTCAAGACGCCCGGGATCAACGCCCACAGCGCAGCCCCGGCGGCGGCGCAGACGCACATCGCGACGATCGTGAGCACCTTCGCGTGGTGTGGGCCTAGCCAGAACGCGACGCCCGAGCCGGTGATCGCGCCGATGTAGAGCTGGCCCTCGCCGCCGATGTTGAACAGGTTCATCCGGAATGCGACCGCGGCCGCGAGTCCGGTGAAGAGCAGCGGCGTCGCGAGCGTGATCGTGTCGTTCCAGGCGGCCTTGCCGTCGAACGCCGCCACGAAGAGCCGCTTGTAGGTGTGCAGCGGGTCGTGCCCCGTGATCACGAGCACGACCGCCATGACGAGGAAGGCGACCCCGACCGATCCGACGGGCACCGCGAACGACAGCCAGCGCGGCTGCTCGAGCCGCCGCTCGACCTTGATCATGCGTCTCCCCCAGCCATCGCGAGCCCGATCTCTTCGACCGTCGCAGTACCGGGATCGAACTCGCCGGTCAACCGCCCCTCGTAGATGACGACGATCCGATCTGCGAGCGCGAGGATCTCGTCGAGGTCCTCGCTGATCAGCACGACGCAGACACCGTCGCCGGCAGCCTGACGCAGGTAGGCGTGGACCGTCTCGATCGCTCCGACGTCCAGTCCGCGGGTCGGCGAGGCGGCGATCAGGACGCGCGGCTTTTCCGAAAACTCGCGGCCCAGGACGAGCTTCTGGAGGTTGCCACCGGAGAGGTCGCGTGCGCGGGTGTGCGCGCCAGGGGCGTGCACGCGGTAGCGCTGGATCAGTTCCTGCGCGTGGTCGCGGATCGCCCCCCAGCGGAGCAGCGGTCCACGCGAGACCTGCGGGCCGCGGTACGACTTCAGCACGGCGTTCTCGGCAATCGTCAGCGTCGGTGCAACCGCGGTGCCGAGGCGGTCCTCGGGGACGTGCGCGACCCGGGCGTGGATCGCCGCGCGCGGGTCGCCGAGCTGTAAGAGGCGGCCGTGGACCCGCACCGCCCCGTGGCTCGGTGAGCGCATGCCCGTGATCGCCTCGGCGAGCTCGCGCTGGCCGTTCCCCGCCACGCCCGCGACCCCGAGGATCTCCCCCTCGCGCACCGCGAACGAGACGTCGCGGACGGACTCCTCGCCCCGGTCGCCGCGCACGGTCAGCCCCTCGACCTCGAGCACCGCCGACTCGCCGAGAGGCGCAGCGCGCTCGACACGCTTGGCCAGCTCGACGTCGCGGCCGACCATCAGCGCGGCAAGCTCGCGCGGAGTGGCGTCCGCGGTCCGGAGCGTCGCGATCGACCGGCCGCCGCGCAGAACGGTCACGCGGTCGGCGACCGCCTTCACTTCGTGCAGCTTGTGCGAGATGAAGATCACCGTCCGGCCCTCGGCCGCCATCGTCCGCAGCGTCGCGAACAGCGCCTCGGACTCCTGCGGCGTGAGGACCGCGGTTGGCTCGTCGAGGATCAGGATCCGCGCTTCGCGGTAGAGCGCCTTCAGGATCTCGACGCGCTGCTGCTCACCGACCGAGAGCTGCCACACGCGCGCGTCGGGGTCGACCTCGACCCCGTAGCGCTCCCCGAGGCCCGCGACCTCCCGCTCGATCTGGCGCGGGTGGATGACGAACCGGCGCGCCTCGTCGCGGTGCTCGCCGAGGATGATGTTCTCGGCGACCGTGAACGGCGGAACGAGCCGGAAGTGCTGGTGGACCATGCCGATCCCGACGTCGATCGCGTCGCTCGGCGAGTCGAAGTGCACCTGGTCGCCGTAGAGCCAGATCTCGCCATCGTCGGGCCGGTAGAGGCCGGTGAGGATGTTCGAGAGCGTGCTCTTCCCCGCGCCGTTCTCGCCGAGCATCGCGTGCACCTCTCCGGCGGCGGCCTCGAAGTCGACTGCGTCGTTCGCGAGCACGCCGGGGAAGCGTTTCGTGATCCCGCGCATCGAGACGGCAGGAGAGGCGCCGGGGTCGCCGGCGCCTCTCTCTTCGCGAACTGGACTCGGGGCCTGCTGCCCCACGTGCCTACCCGGGTGGCGGGACGTGCGAGACGGACCCGATCACGCCTCTCACGAGCCACTGCATGGAATACAGGGCGTCGATCCCTGCCTTCGTCTTCGGGTCGAGGCACTTGCCCTTCGGGATCATCAGCTTGCCCTTCTGGTCGTGGACCGGCCCGCAGAACTCGTTCCACTTGCCGGCCACGATCAGTCGCTTCTTCGCGGCGATCGCCGCTTTCGTCTTCGCCGAGACCTTGGGCCCGTATGGAGCGAGCCCGGTGAAGCCGTCCTTGATCGAGCCGTAGTAGAAGCCCGGCTTCCACGTCCCGGCCATCGCGGCCTTGACGCGGCGAAGGTAGTACGGCCCCCAGTTGTAGACGGAAGCGGTCAGCCACTGCTTGGGCGCGAACTTCTGCGCGTTCGAGTCGTAGCCGACCCACGGGATGCTGTTCTTCTCGGCGAACACGCCTGCGGCCGGGCTGTCGACGTTCTGGCCGAGCACGTCCGCGCCGGCTGAGGCAAGTGCCTTCGCGGCCGCGGTCTCCTTCGGCGGCGAGAACCACGCGTTCGTCCAGACTATCCTCACCTTCGCGCCCGGGTGCGTCGTCTGGGCGCCGAGGGTGAAGGCGTTGATGTGGCGGACGACCTCTGGGATCCCGTAGGGCACCACGTACCCGACGACGCCCTTCTTGGTCGCCGCGCCCGCGGCCATCCCGGAGAGGTAGATCGTGTCCTCGGCCGCGCCGAAGTACTCCGACTGGTTCGGTTTGACCTGCGTCCCGGTCGCCTGCTCGAAGAGCACCTTCGGGTACTTCGCGTACAGCTGGCCGTTGACGCCGAGCTCGAACTGCCCGAACGATGTGCCGAAGATCATCTGGTAACCGTCGCGGACGAGGCCGGCGACGATCTGCGGCACGGATGCGTTGCTGAAGACGTTCTCCTTGTAGGTCGTCTGCACCTTGTCGCCGAGCATCTTCTGGACGTAGAGCCTGCCGGCGTCGTGGGCCTGCGACCAGCCGCCGTCGTTGTGGGGGCCCGGGTAGATCCACGCGACCTTGAACGCCTTTGTCTGCTTCGCCGGCTTCGCCGCCGCCAGGCTCGCCAACGCCGCAGCCGCCGCGACCAGGCACGCGATCAACGCGCCCAGCACGAACTTCTGGTTCCTCATGTAGCTCCTCCCCAATGCCGTGGTACGCCCGAGCGCCGACTATAGATCGCCTGCGGGGCGGACGGAAAGGACCGATCGGGGTATGGTCGATCTCCCGTGACGATGCTGCTGCAAAACGGCTGGATCTGCCCGATGGACGACTCGGGGGCCGAGCACGAGAGCGGGTGGGTGCTGGTGCGGGACGGGCTCGTGGAGGCCGTCGGCGGCGCCGAACCCCCTCCCGCGGACGAGGTCATCGACCTCGCCGGCGCCGTCGTCACCCCTGGGCTGGTCAACACGCACCACCACCTGTACCAGACGCTGACGCGCGCCCGGGCGCAGGAGGCGACGCTCTTCGAGTGGCTGCAAGAGCTCTACCCGGTGTGGGCGCGGATCGACGCGGAGGCGGAGTACGCGGCGGCGCGGACCGGCCTCGCCGAGCTGGCCCTGTCGGGGTGCACGACGGTCTTCGACCACCACTACGTCTTTCCGCGCGGGCGCGAGGGACTGTGGGAGGCGGAGGTGCAGGCGGCGCGGGAACTCGGCCTGCGGATCGTCGCCTCGCGCGGCTCGATGGACCTCGGCGAGTCCGACGGCGGGCTGCCTCCCGATTCGCTGGTGGAGTCGATCGACCAGGTGCTGGCCGAGACGAAGCGGCTCGCCGGGCTGCAGGACGAGGAAGGCATGGTTCAGCTCGCGGTCGCGCCCTGCTCGCCGTTCTCGGTGACGAAGGAGCTGATGGCCGAGTCGGCCGAGCTCGCGCGCAGGCTCCACCTGCGCTTACACACGCACCTTGCAGAAACGGTCCAAGAGGCTGATTACTGTGAGCAGCTTTACAGCTGCACCCCAGTTCAGTACCTCGAGCAGCTCGGCTGGGTGGCCGGAGACGTGTGGTGCGCGCACTGCGTGCATCTGTCCGCGAACGACGTCGCCGCGTTCGCGCGGGCGGGCGTGGGGGTCGCGCACTGCCCGACGTCGAACCTGCGCCTCGGAGCCGGGGTGGCGCCGGTGCGCGATCTGATAGACGCAGGCGTGCCCGTGGGGCTCGGCGTCGACGGCTCGGCGTCGAACGAGCGCAGCGACCTCTTCTTCGAGGTCAAGCAGGCCCTGCTCGTCGCGCGCGGCCGAGGCGGGCCCCAAGGTTTTTGGCCGGGCGACGCCGGCTTTGCCGGCGTCGCTCCCAGCCCTCGGGCGATGACGGTGCGCGAGGCGCTTCGGCTCGGCACGCGCGGCGGCGCCGCGGTGCTCGGGCGCGACGACATCGGCCGGCTCGCGCCAGGAAAGCGGGCGGACATCGCAGTGTGGCGGACGGACGGGCTGGAGCTGGGTGGGGCCGAGACCGACCCGGTCGCAGGCCTTGTCCTCTCGGCGCCACATCGCGTCGACCGACTTTACGTCGCCGGCGAGGGGGTCGTCCGCGACGGCCACCTCGTCCGTGCGGACGAGGACGAGATCGCGCGCGAGCACCGCAAGCAGGCCGCGCGGCTCTAGTGTCAGACCCTCGGACACTCAGATCCCGCGGCTCGACGGCAAGTGTCTGACACTGAAAGGATGAGCGCGTGATCTCGACGCACGTCCTCGACACCGGCCGCGGCGAGCCTGCGCGCGGCGTCCGCGTGCAGCTCTTCCGCGGCGAAGAGCTCGTCGCCGAGGGCGAGACTGACGACGACGGCCGCATCCGCGAGCTCGCCCAGGTCGAGGCGGGCGCTTACCGGCTCGTGTTCCATCCCCAGTCGCCGTTCTTCCGGCGGGTCGAGATCGAGATCGGGATCGAGCCCGACCGCGACTACCACGTCCCGCTCCTGCTCTCGCCCTACGCGTGCGCGATCTACCGCGGCAGTTGAGTCGCGACGAGCTCTCGGAGCTGTTCGAGGGCGAAACCGCGCTTGTCCGGCGCCTCGCCGAGGTCGAGGATCCGCTCGGGCAGGCGAGGCGGATCGCGCGCGAGCTCACCGAAGCCGACAAGTTCGAGGCGCTGAACGCGCACCCGGCGATCGGCGCGCACGGCGACCTCTCCGCCCGCTCGGCCGCCGAGCAGGGCGCCGACGCAGAGCCCGAGGTGCTCGAGGAGCTCGCCCGCCTGAACCGCGAGTACGAAGACAAGTTCGGCTTCCGCTTCGTCGTCTTCGTCAACCGCCGGCCGAACGCCGAGATCCTCGAGGTCCTCCGCGAGCGGATCGCGCGCACACGCGATGAGGAGCTCGACACCGCCGTCGAGGAGCTGGTCGCGATCGCGGAGGACAGGTGGCGGCGCTCCTAGCGACCTACACCACCGACTGGCTCGACCTCGTCTTCCGCTGGTTCCACGTCACGGCCGCGATCGTCTGGATCGGGACGTCGTTCTACTTCGTCGCGCTCGACAACCATCTGCTCGAGCCCGAGCGCGAGGCCGATCGCGCCGAGGGAGTCGGCGGCGAGTCGTGGGAGATCCACGGCGGCGGCTTCTACCGGATCCACAAGTTCCGCGTCGCCCCGCCGCGGCTCCCGAAGCCGCTGCACTGGTACAAGTGGGAGGCCTACTGGACCTGGCTTTCCGGCTTCGCGCTCCTCTGCATCGTCTACTACACGGACGCGCGGCTCAGGCTGATCGACCCCACCGTCGCCGACCTCGAGCCGTGGCACGCGATCCTGATCTCGGTCGGCCTGCTCGCCGCCGGCTGGATCGTCTACGACCTCCTCTGCCGCCTGCTGGGCTCTCGCCCACTGCTCCTCGCGGCGGCGATCCTCGGTGCGGTGACCGGCGCTGCGTACGGGGTCGCGCAGCTCTACCAGCCCCGCGCGGCGTACCTCCAGGTCGGCGCGATGCTCGGGACGATCATGGGCGCGAATGTCCTGCTCGTGATCATCCCCGGCCACTGGGAGCTCGTGCGCGCGAAGCAGGCCGGGCGGGATCCCGACCCTCGGCCCGGAATCGTCGGCAAGCAGCGATCGGTCCACAACAACTACCTCACCCTGCCCGTGCTCTTCACAATGCTCGCCGGCCACTTCCCCTTCACGTACGGACACGACCACGCGTGGGCGGTCCTCGTTGCGCTGATGGCTGTCGGCGCCGCGATCCGCCACTACTTCAATCGGCGCCACGCGGGCGAGACGCTGTGGTGGATCCCGGTCGGCTGCGCGGCCGCGATCGCCGCGATCGCGGTCTGGCTGCGTCCCGCCGGCGCGCCTCCGGCCAAGGCGGGGGGCGCGACGGTTTCCTTCGCGCAGGCTCAACACGTCGTGGCCGCGCGCTGCCAGCCCTGCCACTCCCAGCACCCGACGCAGTCCGGCTTCACGAGTCCGCCCGCCGGCCTCGCCTTCGACACTCCGGAGCAGATCGCGGGCAACGCCGCGCGCATCCGGTCGGTCGCGGTCGCATCGACGGTCATGCCACTCGGCAACGCGACCCACATGACGCAGGACGAGCGCGACCTGCTCGGCCGCTGGATCGCGCAAGGCGCAGTGACGCGATGAGCGAGGAGCAGGCCTCCAGCCGGCAGCGAATCCACGACCCGGAGCCGCTCGAGACGGTCTGGGAGCAGCACGCGCCCGAATGGATCGCGTGGGCCCGCACC
>WNGE01018068.1_pt1 | contig 11398 bp, 11 predicted proteins | sample 5400651 | NCBI WGS metagenome assembly WNGE01 (sample SAMN13153370, study PRJNA577476) | soil metagenome | isolation source: 60 cm soil or saprolite under grassland replicate 2 | place: USA:California | collected 2016-06-15 | reverse complement strand
CCCAGCTCAACGACCAGCTCGCGCACATCCAGCTGGTGATCCTGTCCCTGCTCGTCTGCGGCGGCGTCGCGCTGACGGCGCTCCTGTGGTGGCTCACGCATCGCCTCGTGGTCCGGCCGCTCACGGACATGAGCCTCGTCGCCGGCCGCGTCTCGGAGTGCGACCTCGGCGCGCGCGCGCAGAAGCTCTCGGACGACGAGCTCGGCAACATGGCCGAGTCGCTGAACCGGATCGGCGAGAACCTGACCGTCACGCTCTCGCGCGTCCGAGGCGTCTCGGAGGGCGTGGGGCAGGTCATCGAGCGCATCGCCAAGACGGGCTCGCAGGTGGCGGAGGGCACGGGGACCGTGTCGGCGCGCGTCGCCGAGACCGGCGCCTCGATGAGCGACATGCTCGCCTCGCTGAAGGGCATCGCCGACAACGTCGAGGTGCTGGCGCAGAGCGCCGACGAGTCGTCCGCCTCCATCCTCCAGATGGCAGCCACGAACGGAGAGGTGGCGGAGAACATCCAGGCGCTCGCGGCGAGCGTCGAGGAGACCACCGCAGCCATCGAGCAGATGACCTACTCGATCAAGGAGGTGGCGAAGAACATCGAGGAGCTGTCCGCCACCGCCGAGGAGACGAGCTCGTCGATGAACGAGATGGACGTCTCGATCAGCCAGGTCGAGACGAACGCCAACGAGACCGCCAAGCTCTCGGAGCAGGCCATGAAGGACGCCGAGCTCGGCACCGAGTCGCTCTCCCGCACCCTGGCCGGCATCGAGCGCATCAAGGGGTCGTCGAAGGAGGCGGCCACCGTCATCGACTCCCTGGGCAAGAAGATCGGCACCATCGGCAACATCCTGAACGTCATCGACGAGGTGGCCGAGCAGACGAACCTGCTCGCGCTCAACGCCGCCATCCTGGCCGCGCAGTCGGGGGAGCACGGCAAGGGGTTCGCGGTGGTCGCCGACGAGATCAAGGACCTCGCCGAGCGCACCGGCGCCTCGACGAAGGAGATCGCCGAGCTCATCCGGTCGGTGCAGGACGAGAGCGCGAACGCGATCTCGGCGATGGACCGCGGCGTGAAGAACGTCGAGGAGGGCGTGCGGCTCGGCCAGGAGGCGGAGACCGCGCTCAAGAAGATCCAGGCCTCTTCGGTGAAGTCGACGCAGATGGTGAAGGCCATCGCGCGCGCCACCATCGAGCAGGCGCGCGGGTCGAAGCAGGTGACCATGGCCATCAACCGGATCGCGGAGACCGTGCAGCAGATCGCGACCGCGACGGCGGAGCAGGCGCGCGGCTCGGAGCAGATCATGAAGAGCGCCGAGAAGATGAAGGTCATCACGAAGCACGTCGAGCGCTCGAGCCAGGAGCAGGCGCGCGGGTCGAAGCAGATCACGAAGTCGATCGAGTCGATCAGCGAGATGGTGAATCACCTGAACCGCGCGCAGAAGGACCAGACCAGGGGCTCGGAGCTGGTCATGGGCGCCGTGGAGCAGATCAAGCAGGTCGCCGAGGCGCAGACCTACTCGGTGAAGGACCTCGAGTCGTCCATCATCGACCTCGCGCAGCAGGCGGACGTCCTGCGCAGCGAGGTGAAGCGCTTCAAGATGTGAGGCGGTCGCGGGGCGGCGCGATTCGCGGAGCTTCCTCTAGAACCGCTTCTTCCGCCTGAGCCCGCCCGTCTTCGCGATCACCTCCGAGAGCTGGGCGAGGGCCTTCCACTCGGCGGGCGAGAGGGGGACGACGGAGAGCCGGCCTTGCCGGAGCAGCGCCGAGCCCACGAAGGCCGGCTCCTGCTTCAGCGCCTCGAGTGGGACGGGCGCGGGGAGCGGCTCGACGGCGCGCACGTCCACGCAGACGAGGTCCGCGCCGTCGCCGGTGGGGTCCGCGTAGGCGCTCTTCACCACCTCCGCGACGCCGACGGCGCGCTTCTCGCCCGAGTGGTAGACGACCGCCTGATCGCCCTCCCGCATGGCCCGGAGGTTGGCCTGCGCCTGAGGGTTCGTGACCCCCGTCCAGGCGGCCGTTCGCTCGCGGACGAGGTCCTCGAACGCGTATTGCTCGGGCTCGGTCTTGAGCAACCAGTAGGCCATCGCGAGCCCACGTTAGGAGCCCCCGCGAGCGGACGCAACGTCGCAGCCGGGGCGCGAAAGCAAGGCCCCGCCCGGCATGTTATAGAGGGCAACATGTTCGGCCTCGGCATGGGCGAAGTGGTGATCATCCTCGTCCTCGCGCTGATCCTGCTCGGACCCCAGAAGCTGCCCGACGCCGCGAAGCAGCTCGGCAAGGGCCTCCGCGAGTTCCGGAAGGCCACCGAGGACCTCAAATCCCAGTTCGAGACGGAGCTCTACTCCGACGCGAGCAAGCCCGCGAAGCCCACGCTCGTGGACCCCGCGAAGCAGCCAGCGCCCGGCGACGCCCCGCCGGGTGTCCCGGCGGGTGGGGTCCCGGCGACCAAGGGTGACGTCCCCGCCGCGACCGCCCAGAACGTGCCCGGCCTCGAGGCTGCGCTCGCCGAGTCGAGGCCCAGCACGGCGCCGCCCGAGACAGCCGCGAAGGTCTCATGACCGAGCCCGCCAAGCAGCTCCCGCCGCCCGACGCGCCGAGCGAACCCGAGCACGACGTCAGGCTGAGCTTCTTCGAGCACCTGGGGGAGCTCCGCAAGCGGCTCCTGCGCGCGCTCCTCGGCATCGGCGTCGGGATGGCCGCAGTCGGCTACTTCTCGGAGCGCCTCTTCCGATGGGTGATGCAGCCGGTCCTGGCGTCGCTCCCCGAGGGGCAGCGCTACCTGCACTACACGGGCTACATCGAGCCGTTCATGGTGTACCTGAAGGTGGCGCTCTACGGCGGCATCTTCGCGTCGGCGCCCTACGTGCTGTGGCAGCTCTGGCTCTTCGTGGCGCCCGGCCTCTACAAGCGCGAGCGGAAGGTGGTCATCCCCTTCCTCCTCTCCGGGACCGCGCTCTTCTACGGCGGCGCGCTCTTCTGCTACCGGCTCGTCATGCCGTACGCATTCCCGGCGCTCGCCGCGATCGCGGGCGAGGACATGAAGCCCATCCTCACCATGAGCGAGCAGCTCTCGCTCGTCCTCGCCATGCTGCTCGGGTTCGGCATCATCTTCGAGGTGCCCGTCATCATCGCGTTCCTGTCGATGATCGGGCTCGTGTCGGCCGACTTCCTCGCGAAGTACCGGCGGCACGCCATCGTCGTGAACGTGACGCTCGCGGCCATCATCACCCCCACCGGCGACCCGTTCAACCTCGCGCTCATGGCGGTGCCGATGATCCTCTTCTACGAGATCGGCATCGTCCTCGCGCGCATCCTCGGGAAGAAGAAGCCCGCCGACGCGGAGAGCTAGCACCGGCGCGGCCGAGGGCCTCCCGGCATGCGCACCTTCAACCTCCTCGTCGCGCTCTTCGCGATCGTCCAGATGCTGCGCTACGCGCGGCGGGCGGCGCTCTTCGTCGTGCCCTCGGTGAGGGTGTCGGGGGAGCCCGGCGCGACGCCACGGTCGGCGGCGCGCCTCCGGGTCGGCGCCGCGCTCGAGGAGCTCGGGTTCGCGCCGCTCGGCATCCGGCGCGAGCGGTCGCCGCTCGGTGCCCACGACGTGGAGGCGGACGCGTACGCCGACCCCTCCCGCGGGACCTACGCGGACGTCTTCCAGGCGCGCGGGAGCGAGGCGCCCCGGGTCGTCTTCTTCACGCCCTTTCGCGACGGCGCGGCCGTGCTGACGGCGAACTTCGCGCGCCCGGCCGTGACGACGCCGCTCGTGCAGGCGGGCGGCCTCGCGAACGCGCGCGTCGAGGCGCAGCTCGCCGCGCACGAGGTGGCGGTGGAGCGCTTCGCCGCGGCGCACGGCACGCCGGCGGTCGCCACGACGCTCGACGCCCGGCTCGGGGCGGCGCGGGCGTGGTACGAGGCCGAGGGCCGGCGCGAGCTCCGGCGGTCGAGCGCGATGGCGTTCGGGCTCGTGCTCTTCGCGGCGGTGCTCCTGGCGTCGGCCGTGAACATCCTCCTGGGCGGCGCTAGATAGCGATGAGGGAGAAACCATGCGATCTGCCACCTCGAGCGACGTCGTCTTCCTCGCCGCGAAGCGGACCCCCTTCGGGACCTTGGGCGGCACCATCAAGGACCTGTCGGCGACCGACCTCGGCGTCCACGCCGCGAAGGCGGCGCTGGCGCAGGCGGACGTCTCGCCCGAGCACGTCGGCCACGTCGTCTTCGGGAACGTGGCGCAGACCTCGTCGGACGCCATCTACCTCGCGCGCCACGTGGGGCTGCGGGCCGGCGCGCCGGTGAGCACGCCCGCGCTCACCGTCAACAGGCTGTGCGGCTCCGGGTTCGAGGCGGTGGTCCAGGGCGCGCGGCTCCTGGCCGCGGGCGAGGCCGAGGTCGTCCTCGTGGGCGGCACCGAGTCGATGAGCCAGGCGCCGCTCGTCCTGCGCGGCACGCGCTTCGGCTTCCCGCTCGGGAAGCCACCGCCGGTCGAGGACATGCTGTGGTCCGCGCTCACGGACAGCTACGCCGGCCTGCCGATGGCGATGACGGCGGAGAAGCTCGCCGAGCAGTACCGCATCGGCCAGGACGCGGTGGACGAGTACAGCGTCCTCTCGCAGAAGCGGTTCGCGGCGGCGCAGGAGGGCGGACGGCTCGCGCAGGAGCTCGCGCCCGTCGACGTCGCGACGCGGAAGGGCACCGTCTCGTTCGCGCGCGACGAGCACCCGCGGCCCGACACGACGGTGGAGACCCTGCGGAAGCTGCCCAAGGTGTTCAAGAAGGACGGCGTCATCCACGCCGGCGCGGCGAGCGGCATCTCGGACGGCGCGGGCGCGCTCGTCATGTCGACGCGCGCCTGGGCCGAGAAGCACGGCAAGCAGCCGCTCGCGCGCGTCGTCAACTGGGGCTTCGCTGGCGTCGATCCGACGATCATGGGCATCGGGCCGGTCGCCGCATTCAAGAACGCGCTCGCCCGCGCCGAGGCGAAGCTCGGCGACTTCGACCTGTTCGAGGTGAACGAGGCCTTCGCGCCGCAGTACCTCGCCGTCGAGAAGGAGCTCGCGCTGCCGCGCGACCGCACGAACGTGGACGGCGGCGCCATCGCGGTCGGGCACCCCCTCGCCGCGAGCGGCGCCCGGATCACGATGCACCTCGTCTACGAGCTGCGCCGGCGCGGCGGGAGGTACGGGCTCGGTGGCGCCTGCATCGGCGGCGGGCAAGGGATCGCGGTCGCGCTCGAGGCCCTGTAGCGCGATCGCGCGCGGCGAGGTTCTTGCGGGGGCGCCCCGGTCCCGGTACGTTCGTCCACGTGGAAGCCACCCCTGCGTTCACCGGACTCAAGGTCTTCTCGACGACGCTCGCGCGCGATCGCGAGGCGCTCTCCGATCGGATCACGAAGTGGATCCGCGACAACCCGCAGCTCGAGATCGTGGACCAGCTGGTGCGGCAGAGCTCCGACAAGGAGTTCCACTGCCTCAGCATCCTCTTCTTCTTCCGCGAGAGCGCCCGCTAGCGGGGCCCCCGGCGTGCCCGGCAGGCTGGCGAGTCCGCCCCGCCGCCCTTATGTTCCGCTCTGCCCAGATGCGCCCCGCCCGATCCATCGGTGATGTCTTCACGTTCGGGGGACGGGTGCCCTCGACGGTCGGGGGCCTCATCAGCGCCATCGTCGCCGCGAGCCTGCTCGGCGCGCTCGGGCGCAACCTCGGCGTCGTCGAGCTGGCGGCGCTCGTCCCGGGGCACGTCTGGGACGGGCAGCTCTGGCGGCTCGTCACCTGGGTCTTCTTCGAGACCGATCCCCTCTCGCTGCTCTTCGGCGGGTTGACGCTGTACTGGTTCGGTCGCGACCTGTGCTTCGCCTGGGGCGCACGCCGGTTCCTCGCGACCTTCTTCGGCTTCGCCGTCGCCTCCGCGTTCGTGACCTGCCTCGTCGCGCGGCTGGTCTGGCCGGCGCTCCTGGGCGGCGGCTGGACCGGATCGTGGCCGGTCATCTCGGCGCTCATCATCGCGTGGGCGATGATCTTCCCGGAGCGGCAGATCCTCTTCATGATGGCGCTGCCGATCTCGGGGAGAGCGCTGCTCTGGCTCACGCTCGGCGGAACCCTGCTCTACGCCGTCTTCGGGCGCGTCTACCTCTACGTGCCACACCTGTCCGCGCAGCTGCTCATGATCGCCTACGCGCGCGGCTGGTCGTTGCGCGGCTTCTGGCAGTCGCTCCGGATCAGGCAGTACGAGCGCCGCGCGCGCCGCCGGGCGAGCCACCTCAAGGTCGTGAAGAAGGAAGACCGCTGGCTCAACTGAAGCGCGGCCTGGCTCAGCTGACCGACACCTGCCGGACCGACGACCGGTACACCCAGATGCGAGCCGTGTGCGTCCGCGTGTCGGCCGGGATCATGAAGAAGCCGACGCGCTGCGGATCGTAGTCCGGGCTGTAACCCGCCACCTGGCGCCCGTCGCGGAAGGTGACGCGCACCTTCTTGCCCTCGGGCGAGGGCGGCTGCGCGCCGGCGGGCAACATGAAGAAGATCGCCTTGATCTGGTCGGCGGCGAGCGGCTCGAGCGCGCCGCCGGCCTGGGGCGCGAGGAGCACCTCGGGCGCGTCGAGCGTGAGGTCGCTCACGCTGCCGCGCTTCACCTGGCCGTCGGAGGTGTGGATGACGACGCGGTGGCGGCCGGCGGCTCGGTCAGCGCGGAGAGGGCGAACGGGGCAGGGGTCAGATCGAGGCTCACCGGCACGTCGGGGAGCGGCTCGAGCTCGGCGGCGGGCGCGCCGAAAGCATCGCCCCGCGGGTCGAGCGCAGGAGGCTCCGCCACGGAAGGCTCGATGGCCGGCTCCGGAAACAGGGCCGCCTCGGGCGCAGGCGCCTCGAGATCGTCGAGCGGCGAAGGCTCGGCGACGGGCACCTCGATCACGTCCGTGCCCACCTCGATGATGTCCGCGTCGGTGATCTCCGCCAGCTCGACCGGCGGCGGCTCGGCGGGCTCGCCGGGAGGTGCGTCGGTGGCGCCGGGCACTGCGGCGGCGAACGCGAGGAACTCGCTCGGGCTCGCGATCGACGCCTGCGACCACGGCTCGGGCACGGGCGCGCCCGGCGTGCCGGGCTCACGGTCGCGAGGTCCGAGCTCGAGGGCGGGCGGCTCGGGCGGCGTCGCGGCGGGAAGGCCCCACATGGCGGTGGCGTCCGCCAGCGGGTCCGGCTCGTGCGGCTCCGCCTCGAAGGCGGCGAAGTCGACCGCGTGGTCGCCGCTCGGAACCGCCTGCTCCATCCAGGAGCCGAGGTCCGGCGACGCCGCGCCCTCGCCCGGCGCGCGGAGATCGAGGTCGAGCGGCGAGAGCGGGATCGGCGGCTGCGCCGCGGCGGGCTCGGGCGCGGCCACGGTAGGCTCCGGCACGCCCTCGAGCTCGTCCCCGAACGCGAGGTCGATCGAGACGTCGGCGCCCGGGACGTCGGCCGGCGGCGCCGCCGCGCCGAGCTCGAACGGCGGCAGCTCGGGAGCGGCCGCGGCGGGCTCGGCCGGAGCCGCGAAGCCTTCGCTGAATGAACCTCCGCTCGCGAGCTGCAACGCGTCGAGCAGATCGCTGCCCTCACCGCCGGGCCAGCCGGCGGGCGTCACGTGCTGGAACTCGGCCGAGCCCGGGTGGGCCGCGCCCGCGGCGGCGGAGCGCGCGCCGAGGTCCCACATCGACGTCGCGCCGTCGAGCGGCGCGGGCGCCTCCGCTTCCTCGCCGTCGGGCGCATACGAGGGCGTGGCGACCGGCGCGTCCCACGTCGCCGCGAGCGAAGGTTCCGGCGCTTCCCACGGCGCGTCGAGCGGCACGTCCCCCGCCGCGGGAGCTCCGGCCGTGGCGATCGCGGCGGTGTCCTCCCCGGACGCATACGCCGCATCCTGGTCCCAGGGCGCGCCCTCCACCGCCTGCCCGGCGTCCTGCGCGCCGGCAGGAGCATCGTACGGGGCGGCAGCGTCCTGCTGCGCGGCGCCCTCCTCTTGCGCCGACTGCGCCCAGTGCGCCGCGACGTCGGCCGGGGTCCAGCCCTGATCGGCGTACCAGGCGGCCCAGGCGGCGGCATTGGGATCGCTCGGATCGAGGCCGTACGCGGCAGGGTCCGCCGCGGCCGGCGCGTACGCGCCCTGGTCATCGCCATGCGGTGCCGCGCCGGCGGCGCTGGCCCAGCCGCTCGGGTCGTAGGCGAGCGGAGCAGCCGGGTCGAGCTCAGCGAGGACCGAGGCCGCCGCGGCGTTCACGTCGAAGCCGCCGCACGGCGCCAGACCGGCCGAGAGGTGGGCGGCGCGCGCCTCCTCGTCCGGTGTGAGGCCGGCCGTGAGCCGCTTCTCCTCGAGGAGGCGGAGCTCGTTTGCTTGGCTCTCGGAATCGGACATGGTTCCTTGACCCGGAGAAGACGCCGAGGCGCCGCGGGAAGACGGCCGATATTACCGCGCCCCCGGCGTTCGACAAATGGCGGCGACGGGGTGCGGCTTGAAATCACGGGGGCGGCGGGCCATGTATGCACCCCGCCGTGCCTGCCCGACCGCCCGAGAGCTCGCCTGCTCGCCCGCGCTTCCTGCCCACGACGCGCGAGGAGATGCGCGCGCGCGGCTGGGACGCGCTCGACGTGCTCCTCGTCGTGGGTGACGCCTACGTGGACCACCCGAGCTTCGGCACCGCCGTCATCGGGCGCGTGCTCGAGGCGCAGGGGCTCCGGGTCGGGATCGTGGCGCAGCCCGACTGGCGGTCTCCCGCCGACGTCGCGCGGCTCGGCAAGCCGCGCCTCTTCGTCGGGGTCGCCTCGGGCGCGATGGACTCGATGGTGAACCACTACACGGCGCACAAACGGCGCCGCTCGGACGACGCCTACACGCCCGGCGGCGCCGCCGGCAAGCGCCCGGACCGCGCGGCCACGGTCTACGCGCGGCTCGCCCGCGAGGCCTTCGGCGACGCGACGCCCATCGTGGCGGGCGGCGTGGAGGCGTCGCTCCGGCGCATCGCGCACTACGACTACTGGGACGACCGCGTCCTTCCGTCGCTCGCGGTGACGAGCGCCGCGGACCTCATCGTGTACGGGCAGGGCGAGCGCCCCATCCTCGACATCGCGCGCCGCCTCGCGGCGGGCGAGGACGCGTGCGGCCTCACGGACGTGCCCGGCACGGCGCTCGTGCCGAAGGACCTCGCGCTGGCGAGCCTCGAGGGGCGCGCCCGCGGCGTGCTGGCGCTGCCGTCGTACGAGGAGGTGCGCGGCGACAAGAAGACGTTCGCGCTCTTCTCGAAGCTCTACCACCTCGAGCACAACCACTCGAACGCCCGCGTGATGACGCAGCGCCACGGGGCCGGGCCGGGCGCGAAGGTGGTGGTGGTGAACGAGCCGGCGCCGCCGCTCACGACCGGGGAGCTCGACCGCATCTGTGAGCTGCCCTTCGCGCGCGACGCCCACCCGTCGTACGGCGGCGCCCACATCCCGGCGCTGGAGCAGATCCGCTGGTCGATCCAGATCCTGCGCGGCTGCAGCGCGGGCTGCTCCTTCTGTTGCATCACCGAGCACCAGGGGCGCGACGTCACGAGCCGGTCGGAGGCGAGCATCCTGCGCGAGATGCAGGCGATGGCGGAGCGTTCCGACTTCCGCGGCACCGTCACCGACCTCGGCGGCGCGACGGCCAACATGTGGCAGATGTACTGCTCGAGCGAGGAGGCGCACTCGAAGTGTAGACGGCTCTCCTGCGTCTACCCGAGCGTCTGCCCCTTCTGGGTGGCCGACCACGGGCCGCTCGTGCAGCTCTATCGGAAAGCGCGTCAGGTGAAGGGCGTGAAGCACGTCTTCGTCGGCTCGGGCGTGCGCTACGACCTCGCCCACCACGACGAGGCGAACGGGCAGGCTTATCTGAGGCAGCTCATCGGGCACCACGTCTCCGGGCAGCTCAAGGTCGCGCCCGAACACGCCGCGCCCGACGTCCTCCGCGTCATGAAGAAGCCGGGGATCGAGGAGTTCGAGCGCTTCCGCGGCGAGTTCCAGCGCTACTCGAGGGAGGCGGGGAAGGAGCAGTACCTGGTCCCCTATTTCATCAGCTCGCACCCGGGGTGCAGCCTGAAGGACGCGGTCGAGCTCTACGAGTACCTCGAGAAGAACGGCTGGCGGCCGCAGCAGGTGCAGGACTTCACGCCGACCCCGATGACGCTCGCGTCCGACATCCACTGGTCCGGCTACCACCCGCTCACCGGCAAGCCCGTGCACGTCGTGCGCGACATGCACGAGAAGAAGATGCAGAAAGCGCTCCTGCGCTGGGCGGATCCGGAGCAGCGCCCGCTGGTGGAGGAGGCGCTGCGACGCACCGGGCGGCTGCGCCCCGGCGAGCGGCTCCGGCTGCGGGGCGTCCCCTGGAAGCGCAACGCGGGACGGCGGCCCGACCCGGGGCTCCGGCGTGGTCCGGCGCGCGGCCGCAGTTAGATTGTCCCCTGTGCACGCGCTCCTCCTCGCGCTCGCCCTCGGCATGGCCGCCGCGAAGCCCACCTACGTCGCCCTCGGAGACTCGACCGGCGTCGGCGTGGGCGCGCGCCGAGGCGGCGGCTACCCCGCCAGGCTCACCGCGCGGCTGGCCCGCGCGGGGCAGCCGCTCCGGCTCGTGAACCTCTGCGTATCGGGGGCGCGCGCGGTGGACGTCGAGGTGACGACGTGACGCGAGCGACCGACCCCGACGAGTTCGCGGGCGCCTTCGACCGCGTCGCCGAGGCGCTCGCCGGCACGGGCGCGCCGGTCGTCGTGGTGAACGTCCCGGACATCGCGCTCTCGCCGCTCGCGATCGGCGGCGAGGCGCGCGCGCTCATCCACGCCCGCGTGGTGGCGGTGAACGAGCGGATCGCGGCCACCGCGCGCCGCCATGGCTTCGCCCTCGTGGATCTCCACGCCGCCACGGAGGAGGAGCTCGCGCGCGGGAGCGGCCTCCTGTCGGAGGACCGCTTCCACCCCTCGGACCGCGGCTACGAGCGCTGGACCGACCTCATGCTGCCCGCCGTCGAGCGCGCGCTCGCCACGCGGACGGGTCGCGGGGCAGGGTTGTCGTCGGGCCGGGCGCTGCGCTAGCGTCGCGGCGCCATGACGACCGACGAGCGCCTCGCGCGGCACGCCCGCCTGCGGGAGTCCGACCAGAAGAGCCTGTGGCACCCGTTCACCCAGATGCAGGACTGGCTCTCCGCGGAGCCGCTCATCGTGGACGGGGCGGACGGCGTCTTCCTCGTCGACACGCTCGGCCGGCGGTACCTGGACGGCGTCTCCTCGCTCTGGTGCAACGTGCACGGCCACCGCGTGAAGGAGATCGACGACGCCGTGCGCGCCCAGCTCGAGCGCGTCGCGCACTCGACCCTGCTCGGGCTCGCGTCCACCGCGTCGATCGAGTGCGCCGAGGAGCTCCTGCGCTGGACGCCGAAGGGCCT
>WNGE01018633.1_pt1 | contig 11399 bp, 11 predicted proteins | sample 5400651 | NCBI WGS metagenome assembly WNGE01 (sample SAMN13153370, study PRJNA577476) | soil metagenome | isolation source: 60 cm soil or saprolite under grassland replicate 2 | place: USA:California | collected 2016-06-15 | reverse complement strand
TGATTACGACATCGTATTCGAAATCCATCGCAACGAAGATAATGGACTCACCGGTGCCTAAAGGCAATTCCATGGAGGGGAGACAACTCGAAAATCACGTCGACTTCCGAAGCATTCCCTCTTCTCTGGGGAAGTACGGGCCGCTGGCCTGTAGCATTCGGCCGCTGACCGAATGCCTGCATCGCAAACGCACGAAGTGGCAAAGAATGTTCGCGGCAAGCTGCCGCCAACTACAGGCTGGCAGCCTGTGCTCCCCGGAAACGCCTTGAGCGCCCGCCACGGCCGTAGCCTTGCGAAGCCAGGTTGAGCGTTCCACGTTGGGCTTGCGAAGAATGATCTTTACTAATGCGCGTTTAATCTTTCCCGAGACAATTCGCGATGGCCTCGAGGTCGTCGTGGCAGAAGGAAAAATTGCCGCAATTCGCGAGCGATCGCGCGCGCGGGGAAAAAATGTTGTCGATCTTGACGAAAACTATTTCGCGCCCGGTTTCGTCGATCTTCATGTCCACGGCGCGCTTGGACGCGACACCATGGATGCCTCAGCGGACGCATTCCGCGCGATCTGCGATTTTCATGCCAGCGGCGGCACGACGTCCCTTCTGCTTACCACAGCGACAGCCCCGATGGGCAAACTTGTTGAGGTTCTGAGCGCAGTTCGCGATTGCATTCAGCGGCGCGCCTCCTTCGGCGTCGCTCGGCACAAGCTCAGGTCGCGCCCTACCAGCGCGATTGCTGGCGTTCACGTTGAGGGCCCGTTCATTTCAAAGGCGAAACGCGGCGCACAACGCGCTGAATTCATTCAGGAGCCGTCGCCGGCCGCAGTGCGGCGGTTACTTGATTACGCGGATGTGATCAAACGCATTACGGTCGCGCCCGAATTGCCGGGAGCACTTGAGGCGATCAAAAATTTTCACGAGCACGGAGTGAGCGTGAGCGGTGGACACAGCGATGCATGGGACGAGGATGCCCGGGCCGGGTTCGAACGGGGCATGCGCAGCGTGACACACACATTCAATTGCATGTCATCGGCGCGACGGCGTGGGATTTATCGCGTTGGGGGTTTGCTCGAGTTTGCCTTGAGCGAGCCGCAGATCAGTTGCGAGCTGATTGCCGATAGTCATCACGCTTCCGCGACGTTGATGAAAATGTTGTACCGCGCGAAAGGCGTGGCCGGAATTTGTCTCGTGACCGATGCAACCGGTGGTGCCGGGTTGCCCAACGGATCTCGATTTTCCCTCTTTGGCAAAGATTGCATCGTGGAAGATGGTGTTTGTTTGCTGGCCGACCGCTCGGCGCTGGCGGGTAGCGCTTCGCGCATGATCGATCTCGTCCGCACGATGGTCCGCATTGTCGATGTTCCGTTGCACGAGGCGATCACGATGGCGACGGAAAATCCAGCGCGTGCGATCGGTCTGAAAACGAAAGGCCGTCTGGCGGTCGGAGCCGATGCAGATTTTGTCGTTCTCTCTCCGGACCTGGAAGTGCTGCGAACGTTTGCCGGCGGCCAAGAAATTTGGTCTGAGTAACACCGTGGCTTTGGCCCGGTGCGTCGACCGCGACCAGAAGCCGAAGCCGTTTCAACGGCTTTTTTAGTACACTGAACAAACCGTTGAAACGGTTCGGCACGCGGCAGGCGCTTCCTTCACCGGGCTAAAGCCGCGGTGTTGATGACATCTCATAGCGACATCAGGAATTCGGCGATATCGAGCGATGCTCGTGGTCTGCTCAAGCGGCGAATGTTCTCGGCCCATCCGCGCCATTGTTTTGCGTCGTCGGCAAATGCTCGCTGAACCTGTGCGATAACTTCGCTGGGCGAATGTGTGATCACGCCTGAGTTTGTCTCGACGATCAGCCGGGCATTGCCCTCTTCCTGACCGGACACGACATGATTAATGATCATCGGACAGCCGGCCGCGATTGTTTCTTGCACTGTGGCGCCGCCAGCTTTGCCAATGAGCAAATGGCTTTCGTGAAGCATGCGCGGGAGTTCGTCCGTCCACCCGAGAATCGTCGTGTTGCTATCGCCTGCCGCGCCTTCAATCGCCGGGCGCAGCCTGTCGGCGCGACCGATGGTCACCGTAAGATCGATGCCAAGACTGGCAAGCCGCCGCACAAGCTCCGGTGCGCCGCGGGTCGCGGCATGGATCATGTAGAGAACGCGGCGCCCAGAATTATTGCTGGAAGGGAAGGGGCGATCTTGCGTGAAATCAGCAAATTTGGGATTGACGGGAAATCCGAATGTTTTGATTTTCTCCGGCGTAACGCCACCCGCGCGTACGACAGCTGCACTCTGCTCATTGGGCGGGAGGAAATAGTCGGCATCGCAGCGGTACCAAACAGCATTCACAGTAATTGAATCGGTGATAACGACCACGCTTTTGCAGCCGTGAAGGCCTTTCGGGTTCATCTCTAAAATTTGGTCAAGCAAGTACGGGTAGGGCGGGAAAGTGGAGACAATTACGTGCGGTTGGAAACGCTCTATCAAATGCGTGAAACGCTGTTTCAGTCGCGAGAAGCGTTCAAATCGTTCGTCGAAGTTAGTGATGGCATCGAGCCAACGATAGACGTAACCCCATGAGCCAGGCCACCGGTTGATGATCCCCAGATATGTGCGGCGGACAATTTCATTGAAAATACCGTAAGCCTCGGGAAACAAGTCTCGCAATTCGATTTCCACTTCGGACGCGGCAACGCGCGCCAGTCCTTCACGAACGCCGCGAGCGGCGCTGTTGTGACCCTCTCCAAAGCCTGCGGTGAGAATCAGGATTCTTTTTTTCACAACTCGTCAGACGGCACGGGCGGGCGAAGCGGACGAAGTTTAATGGATATTTGTGTCCGGCAAAGTAAACTCTCGCCGGGGATGAGATATCTCGGATTTATCTGGCGCGTTTGGCGCCGCATGGTTTGGGAAACCGCGACCGATGAGACGACCGGCCTGGCTGCGCAGATGGCGTATCTGCTTCTTTTTGCGCTGGCGCCTGTGCTGCTTTTTCTCTGGCATCTACTCGGTCTCTTCGGCACCGATCCGGCGAAACTCCACCAAATGTTTGTTCTCTTGCAAAGCTTCATGCCACCGGACCCCAAGGTGCAGGACATTCTCGATACCGCAATGGCCAGCGTGGTGGTGACAGGATCAAGCGGCCTGCTCGCAAACGCCGGCATCGTCCTCGGCATCTATTTTGGCACAGTGTTTATCGCGACGATTTCCCGGGCATTAAGCCATACGCATGGCGTGCGGGAAGATCGACATTGGTGGTCGAAATACATCATTTCGTTTTTCATGCTTTTCTGGTTCGGCATAGTCATCTTGTTTTGCTTCAACGCCATAGTCTTCGGCGAAAAGCTCGCCGGCATTGCGGAAGTCAATTTTCAACTTGGGGTCCCGTTGCAGGCATGGATCGCAGCGCTCAATCTGCCGTTCACTGCGTTGGCGCTGGTCTTTCTCGCCCTCGCCCTGTATCTCCTGACACCGGAAAATTATCTCACCGTCCGCCAGGCATTGCCGGGGGCGATTTTCTTTTCCATCGGCTGGATTCTAGCGACCAAGCTCTTTCAATTTTATGTCGCAAGATACGATCGGTACAACCCGACTTATCTCGCGTTGGCGTCGATCATCGTCCTTCTTACCTGGATGTATCTGACCTGTCTGCTGCTGCTTCTAGGGGGCAAATTGAACGCCATTCTCCGTCGTGAACGCGAGCGAATGCGCAACGCTACGTCGCAGGCCTCTGCTCCTGCCGCGCAGAGAGCGTGAAACGAAAAAGGTTAAAAGAGTTAAAAGGGTTACAACGTTAAAAAGCAAGACGCGATCGACTTTTGTAACTCTTTTAACCTTTTGACCAATCGTTGTGGTTGATCGCGTCGCGTCGCTCTGTTACGCTCAGTCGCAGTGTCGCGCTTTCGCCTTTGGCTCGCAACTGCAGTCGCGCTCGGTGCGATCGCCGGTAGTCTCCTTCGCGGGCAAGTCAGCAACGACGAAGAAAAACCGGGCGATGAACCCGAAAAAAGCCAGCACGAGAGGCGAGCGTCTCCATCCCCGACTCCGAAGAAATCACCAAAGCCGGTCGCCAAAGCCAAAGCGGCGGCAAGCAAGTCGAAGAAGAAACGGAGTGCTTCTCCGACACCCAGGAAATCACCGACTCCAATTCCGAAAGCGAAAGAAGAGTCGAGCAACAAAAGCGATACGGCGCCAACGTTAGAAGAATCGCCGCATCGCAGCAAAACGAGGCCGGCGAAAAGGTCTGGTGGTGAGGAAGATGACGAGACGCCAAAGCCAAAACCGACGGAAACGCCTGAGCCAACTGTTGCTCCGAAGAAATCGAGAAAATCTCCCAGCCCAACGCCGAAACCAAAGAGTGCGAAGAAAAAATCGCAAAAGAAAAAGGGGTCGTCAGGAGGCAAAAAATCCGCGAAGTCGAAAGCTGCCAGAGAAGAAAAAGAAAAGCCAAAGCCGGAAAAGACCCCAACGCCACCTCCAGAAAAACCTGCGAAGTCATCTGAGGATTTGACTTCACCGGCGCCACGGGCGCTTGCCGTGCCCACTCCAGCGGTATCGCCACAGGCAAAAGTTCCACGCGCTGCTTCTGCGGAAGAGCGAGCACAGGTTGTAATTGAGAAATCAGGTGTCGAGGAAGAGCAGGGTTTTGAACCACCTCCCCCACCACCGCCGCGCAAAGGGTTTTGGCCATGGTCGCTCAGCCGTCCGAAAGCGTATCGTTATCTCACGAGTTCAGTCATCGAAGCAATTCGCCGGAACATCGACTGGGAACGGCCAGATAGAAGTGGGCGACCGGTGGCGCCGCCAAATCAATGGAGGGCATGTGCACAGCGATTATTTGAACAACATCTCGCTCGGCATTTGCCTGGTGGGAGACTTTAATCGCGACCAGCCCACCCGCGCGCAGCTCGAATCCTGCGAAGAACTGATTCGCTACCTGCGACAGCGCTGCGGCAAAATCGGCATGCACAATATCGTGGTGCGACCACATCGTGAAATGAATCCGCCGCGCTGGCCCACCGATTGCCCGGGAGACGATTTTCCCTATTCGTGGTTTCGCAGATTTTAACAGTGATCATATGGCCCCCTGTCATTCCGGACGGAGTCGCCTGCCAAGCCGTAGCTTTACGCGAAGGTCTGGAGCAATCTCTCACTTTTGAACAGTGACCACGCTTGCTCTCCGAGTTGCCCAAAACTGGATGGGAACCTGACAGCTTCCCCCACAACGCTTCAACGCTTTAGCGAATCACTTGCGTTCCGCTACGATCAAATTTGCTTCCTTGTAGTTCCAGCGGTAACCGAATCCAAAGTCGAGCGGCGGTGGATTGCTTTGTTGGAAAAGTTCTTGCAGCCGGGGCTGGTAATGTTGTTTGAACAACTCAATTGGGCCGAGGTAAACGCCGAAGAGACGCAGGTTCCATTTGTTTGGGTCGAAGTAGGCCAGCGGAATTCCGGCGTCGTCCTGCACAATTCGGTTGCTATGTTCGAGAATGAAATTGCGGATGGTAGCGAAGCCTTCCTCGAACATCAGATACGATGAAGACTTGAGAAGACTTGAGCCGGGGCCAAGGTGCTCGCAAAATTTCAGGAAACCCGGAGTGGATTTGATTCCGCCATCAGAAATATCGGTAGTGAAGTAATACACCGTCTGTGACTCGCCCGTCTGATTGTCGGTATAATTGATGCGCACCCCTGGAATACTGCCGGGTTTCTTTCCCGGCGCGTCCTCGTGAAACGTGCCGCTGCTATTGAGCGAACCGAACGCCACGTTGGTGATCGATTTATCGGCGCGCGCGATGAAAGTGTAGAGAATAGGCAATACGCCATTGAGGTTCTGCTCGTGCAAGTCGATTTTCATGTTTTTGGTGATGAAGTAGGTCGTGCTCAGCGATGATTTCATTGCGTTCTCCAGGTTTCCTAGCGCGCCGGAGAGATTTGCGATGCGCAGAGGATTGGGTGGCGGGCCCATCGCTTCTTTCCCGCAAAGAACATAGACCGAAGCCCTCGGGAAAAACTGATCGACGTAGAGGAAATCGGGCCCGCTGAACATATAAAACGCGACAGGAATTGGTTGCGTCGCCTCCGGAAGATAAATGTCCTCCCAGGCGTGCAGTTTCTGGAGCTGACGCACAGTAAGTTTTGAGAACTCTCTTTCAAAGAACGCGGAGTGTGCCTGCCATGCCGGGTCGCGCATGAGCGGCACGAGAGGGGAATCCTCCGGCACAGGCATTCCGGCGAGGAAGCGTGCAATATCGTTAGGTCCGGCGACGGGCAGCGCACGAGGGGCAATCTCTGGATTCTCTTGCGCAGAGATGCTGAGCGCTCCTGCCAGGATCGACAACACAATCCTAATGACTGTTTTTTCGAAGCAGTTTCTTTTCATGCGGAGCGATGGAGTGGGTTTCTCGCGCAAAAGTAGAGGAGCAAACCGAGAAGCGCCGTGCCGAGACCAGCCAGTGACTCTCCGCTATGCCAGCGCAACAGGTAAAACATCATCCAAATTGTAATTAACGAGAACAGAACCGGCGGGAGCGGATAAGCCCAAACTCGATACGGCCGCGCGATTTCCGGAAGCGTGAAGCGGAGCACGATGACGCCGACCACAGCCAGCAGCGAGCAGATCAACAAACTGAATTGAGTATAGCGGACGACGTCTTCGAAACTCCGGGTCAGCAAAAGTAAATTCACGACGAGCAGTTGCAAGACGATCGCGTTCGCGGGAACGCCGTGCTTGTTTTTCCGGCCAAACAGCCGCAGCAGCCAATGATCTTCGCCCATAGACATCGTGACACGCGGACCGATCCACGTCATGGAGCTGATCGAGGAAATTAGTCCGAGGCAAATGACGGCGCCGGCGACTCCTCCACCAGTGGATCCGAAAATGTGTTTGCCCGCGACCAATGCCACGTCGAGTTGGCCTTTCAGCTCTTCGGTCGGCGTGGTGGCGAGAAAGATGGCGTTGAGCAGGACATAGATCACAATCACAATGCCCGTCCCGGCAAGTAATGAGCGCGGAACGTTTTTTTCTGGTCGCTTGATTTCGCCAGTTATATAGGCCGCTGCGTTCCAGCCCGAGTAGGAGTACATCACGTAAACCAGCGCGATCGCGAATGAGCCGCTAAAGATCGACGTCGTATCGCCGTGCGCGGGCAAAAAGTTGATCGGCTGCTTCACCGGAACAAAGAACCCAGCGGTGATGAGCGCGCCGATCAGGAGCAACTTCACGAGAGTAGAAAGATTTTGGAACGCGCTGCCGATCTGGAGATTCCCGAAATGAAAAGCCGCAACCACCCAGACAATGACAAACGACAGAACGACCGGTGAGCCCACGCCGAAGACTCCGACAAAATATTTCCCAAAAGCCATGGCCGCGAGCGCGATCGGCGCAGCGAAACCAACCGTGGCGGAAATGAAACCTGCCATGAAGCCGAGGGCGGGATGATAAATTCGCGAGAGAAAATGATATTCGCCTCCGGAACGCGGCAGTGCCGCGCTCAGTTCGCCGTAGCAAAGCGCACCGCAGAGTGCCGCGATTCCGCCGATTATCCAAAGCATGAGCAGCGCGAACCCGGATTGAATTTCCGCTACCTGAAAACCGAGACTCGTGAAGATGCCGGTGCCGATAATGTTGGCGATAACGATGGAACACGCGGTGACGAAACCGATCGTGCGCCGCGGCTGTGACACTTTCAGAGAACGAGCTTTGGCAACTTTGTTCATCGTTGGGTCGACAATCCCGAAATTATCGGGACTCGCGAGCTCTTTCGCAGTTGCATTCGAGTGCATGGTTAGGGAACGGACTGGCGATAGTATGGTGTTCGGCGCGCGGCGGCTCGTTGCTGGGTCGAAATAATTGCCGGTGATATCTCAATTTTTGATGAGTTGTCAGAAGCGATTCCCGGCATCACTTTGAAAGCGGCATGAACCCACATCCCAAGCTCTCCATCGAACCGGCCACTCAACTCGCGGTCTTTCTTGCAAATCGTCCCGGCGCGCTTGCCCGCGTGTGTGAAGCGCTGGCTAAAGCCGATATTAACATCCACGCGCTCGCCACTTCCGATACGGTCGATCACACGGTCGTGCGCATGGTTGTAAGCGATCCGACCAGGGCGCTCATGCTTTTAGGCGAAGCCGGCGTGCTCGCGCTGGAAACCGAGGTGCTCATGATCGAAACCGCGAGCGAACCCGGCGTCCTCGCCAAAATCGCCGAGCGCCTGGCAAACGCCGAGGTAAATATCGAATACGCTTATCTCGCAGGTGGCCGGGGATCTGAAAAAGGCCTCATCGTGCTGCGCCCATCCGATGTCGAAAAAGCGCAGAACGTGCTGCGTGATTTGTAACACGCTCTGGCGCTAATAGACGCGCGGGATCAACCGCTTTGTCCGCCGCATATAGGCGCGGTAATCCTCCCCGAGCGCGTCAAGGAGCGCGCTTTCTTCAATTCGGATGCGCCAAAGGAAGGCGCCGATGATCGGAACGGTCAGGAATAAGAGCGACAACCAATTCCCAAAACAAAATCCCAGGCCAACAAAGGCCAGAAGCGCGCCGGTGTAGGTGGGATGCCGAACATAACGATACGGCCCGGAATCGACCAGCTTGTGCTCGGCTGAGATCGATACATCAACTGTGAAATAACGGCCGAGATAACCGATCGAGTACCAGCGCAGAGCCAGACCTGCCAGAAAGAAGATGAAGCCCAGAAAATAAAATCCGCGCAGATATGGGAGGGTTGCCCTCGGAAAAAGCCAGATCATTTGAATCCCGAGCCAAAGGCTCACAAGGGTCATCGTCCAGAGCAAAAAGAGTGAGCGGTGGTCCTTGGAAACAGCCTGCGTCCGCGAGTGCCGGGTGAAAGCGAGGTAAAGTTCCGAAAGGCCGTAGAGTGCGGCGAGCAACAATGGATTAGGCAATCGCATGAGGAATTATTTTGGAAGGCGGTGTCCTCTTGTACGATTGTGCGGCTCAGGCGGTAGCTCGACAAGCTGAAACGTCGCCGGGTCGATGAACTTATGGGCGAATCTCGATGGTCGTGCCGCCTGGCGTGACCCGCCAAAGCTCTTCGATTTCTTCGTCGGTAAGCGCGATGCAACCCGCCGTCCAATCCTTCCAACGATGAAACGCGCCAATCCAGCCGCGTCCATTTGGAATTCCGTGGATCATGATGTCAAAACCGGCGGAGACACCGCGCTCTGCGGCGCGTGCGTTATCGCCATTCGACGGATAGGAAATGTGCAGCGCGAGATGAAAGCTGCTTTGCGCGTTCCGTCCGTCGATCTTGTAGGTTCCTTCCGGCGTTTTCATGTCGCCCTCTTTTTCTTTCGGCCCGATAGGGCTGCGGCCCAGCGCAAGGCGGTAAGTCTTGAGCCGTCTGCCGTCGCGCAAGATCGACAATTTCCGGGCCGCTTTTTCGACGACAATGCGATCGATCGTTGTTTCATGGGGCAGGGGATGCCAGTTGTGGTGTGCGTAGAAGTAAACAGCCAGCACCAGCGGACAGATGACGACACACAGCAAAGTGATCTTGCGAATCACATTCGGAGTTTTGACGGCCTAGCTGAAAACGCAAACGAGCAGACCCGAAGGGTCGCTCGGAAATTAGCCGGTGGCACAACCACGGAAACAAGGAGACCCGAAGGGTCGCTCAGAAATTAGCCGGTGGTGCAAACCACCGCCGATACAGTATAAACAATCCAAGCCCCAATAGGGGCGTGGTAGACAAATCCGTATGTCATCGACACACCTGAGCCTGCATTATCATATCGTTTTCGGAACCAAGAATCACGAGCCGATGATCCAACCGGCGTGGCGCGCGAAATTGCACGTATATCTTGGCGGGATCATCCGGACGGCGGGCGGAGTTCCCGAGAGCATCGACGGCGTTTCCGATCATGTGCATCTGCTGATTGGCCTTCGCGCGACGCATCGCTTGGCTGATGTGCTTCGCGAGCTAAAGGCGGTTTCTTCCGGTTGGGTGCACGATGAGATTGGCATGCGTGGTTTCGCATGGCAAGAAGGTTACGGCGCGTTTACCGTAAGCGCTTCTCAACGCGTAGCGGTTCGTCATTATGTCGAGCAACAAGCGAAGCATCATCGCACGCGCACATTTCGCGAGGAATATCTGGAATTGCTGCGCCGCAGCGACGTGGAATTTGATGAGCGTTATGTCTGATTCCGACGCCCCTGCCGGGGCTGGATGTGTTTACACGATAAACCGGTGGTTCGCACCACCGGCTAATCTGATGACATCCCTGCGGGATTGAGGCTGGCCCTTACGTGACGATACGTCACAGGTGGTTTACACTTCCGGCTAATTGCCCAACGTCCCGGTAGGATCGGATTTGTCTCCACCGTTCGTGATTGCCAATGGGCGTTTGGTGTTGGATAAAAACGCGGCGCGTTTTATGACTTCGGTAAAGACTTGGCTCGGTTATCCCTATCCGCTGGGCGCGACCTGGCTGGGCAACGGCGTAAACTTTGCCCTCTTTTCCGAAACGGCCGCCTCGGTTGAGCTTTGCTTGTTCGACAATGCTGAGGCCACCGAAGAAAACATTCGCATTCCCGTCACCGAGCATACCGATCAGGTGTGGCATGTGTTTTTGCCCGAAGTGCGGCCAGGACAATTGTACGGGTTTCGCGTTTCCGGTCCGTACGATCCGGAGCGCGGGTTACGGTTTAACAGTTCCAAACTCCTGCTCGATCCATATGCGAAAGCCATCGCCGGGGAAGTGACTTGGGCCGATGAGATGTTCGGTTACGTCGTCGGAGGCAAAGACGAAGATGTGACCCAGGATTTCCGTGATGATGCGTGGGGCGTACCTAAATCCGTCGTAATCGATAATGCTTTCGACTGGCGCGACGACAAGAGACTCGGCATCCCGTTGCACCGCTCTGTGATCTACGAGGTGCACGCGAAAGGCTTCAGTAAACTTTGGCACGATGTGCCCGAAGAATTGCGCGGTACCTATGCTGCCCTGGGCTGCCCGGCGGCCATCGACTATTTTAAAAAGCTCGGCGTGACTGCACTCGAGCTGTTGCCCGTGCATGCGCACATTGACGACAAAGCTTTGATCGATCGCGGTCTGACGAATTATTGGGGATACAACACGATCGGATTTTTTGCGCCGCACGCGCAGTACTCGAGCAGCGGGCAATTCGGCGAACAGGTCGTCGAGTTCAAATCGATGGTGCGCAACCTTCACGCGGCGGGCATCGAAGTGATTCTCGACGTAGTTTACAATCATACCGCCGAGGGAAATCATCTCGGTCCAACGCTCTGCTTTCGCGGGATCGACAATCTCGCTTATTACCGGTTGCAGCCGGATAATCCGCGTTTGTACCTGGATTTCACTGGTACCGGCAACACGTTTAACCTGCTAAATTCTCGCGCGCTTCAACTGGTGAT
>WNGE01011833.1_pt1 | contig 11400 bp, 7 predicted proteins | sample 5400651 | NCBI WGS metagenome assembly WNGE01 (sample SAMN13153370, study PRJNA577476) | soil metagenome | isolation source: 60 cm soil or saprolite under grassland replicate 2 | place: USA:California | collected 2016-06-15 | reverse complement strand
ATGGCTGCGAGGACACCCAGGGGCTGTACGTGCAGCTCTCGCGCGGCAAGCAGCGCACCGACCTGTTCATGGTGGTCGGCCCCGAGCCGCTCGGCCCGGACGAGGAGGCGCCCCATCCCCGCGCGCGGCGGGAGCCGCTCGGCCCCGACGACCTGTTGGCTAGGATCATGACGCGGGACGGCGCCAAGACGCTGGCCACAGACACCGCCGACACGCTGGACCCGCGGCGGCGCTCCACCCGCTGGCTGCGTGGTGAGCGCGACCGGCTCCAGACGCTGCGTGCGCAGTGCCCGCCGGATCGGTCCCGCGAGCTGACGCTGGCCCAGCGCCGCGCGGCCGAGGTGGACGAGGCCCGCCGGCAGGCCCTGGCCGACCTGGAGGCCGCCCGCGCCGAGGCGACCGGCGCGCGCGGCCGGGCGGCGCGGCTGGCCGCCCGCGACCGGCTGGCGCTGGCCGAGCATCGGCGGGGGACGCTGACCCGGCAGGCGGATCAGGCCGCCGGGCGGGCCGGGATGCTGCGCCGCCACCACCAGCAGCGCGCCGGCTGGCTGGAGGCCCACGACGCCGACCTGACGCGCCGCGAGCGGCTCGTGGCCCGCGAGCTGGCGTGGCGGCGCCGCGTGGACGAACAGGCGATGGCGCTGGACCCGCCAACCTGGCTGGTGGCCGAGCTTGGCCCCATCCCCGAGCGGCCCAATGAGCGCGAGGCGTGGCTCCGGGCGGCGGCCGAGCTGGACGCGCCTACCGGCGCGTCCACGGCCTGCCCGAGCCCGCCGAGCGCACACAGCGGGGTGGTGGGCCGTCCGAGCGGGACACCGACGCCGCGGCCGACCGCGACCCTGACCGGGACGGGCCGAGGCCCCAGCCCGCGCCGGCCGACCGCGACCCGCCCGCCGGCTCCGCAGGACCGTCCCGTCCTGCGCTCGAGGAGCCGTCCCGTCCCGTAGCCGAGGAGCCGTCCCGTACCGCGCTCGAGGAGCCGGCTGGTCTTGCCCGTCCCGCGGCTGGCCGGGCGTCTCGTCCCGCACCGGAGCGGCCGGGTTGGCATCGCCGGCAGCGCGACTCCGACGACGCCGCGCAGGACCGCCCGGCAGGACCAGACCGCGAGCGCGAGGGGAGCCAGCTCCCCCCACATGCAGGCCGGTTCGGCGCGGTCCTGGGCCGCCAGCCCGGCCGGGACCGGCTAGGGCAGCGGCGGGACTGGCATGCGGTCCGCGCCGCGCTGGAGCGGCTCGCCGAGCAGCGCGAGCGGCTCCGCGATGGCGACCGGCAGGACCGGGCAGGACCCCGCGACCGCGACCGCACCCACCGGCAGGACAGCGACCGCCACGAGCGGGACGGCCGGTAGCACCCCGGCCAGGAAGGAGCACCGCCATGCACCAGCCCCAGCCGCCCGACCCCGACGACCTGGAGCAGCTCGGCCGGCCGATCTACCAGGGCGACGGCCTCCAAGTCCGCGGCCTCACCGAGGAGGAGCTCGCCCGCTTCCTGGCCGCCCACGCCGGCCAGCCCGCCCGCCTGGTGGGCAGCGGCTGGAACCACCTCGACAGCCGCCACGGCGGCAACCCGCAGTTGCCGCCCCAGCTCGAGCCCGCCCAGGCCCTGGCCACGGCGAGACCACCGCGCTGCAGCTACGGCACACCGGGCGCCTCCGCCCGCGCCATCTACCGGCGGCTGCGCGCCGCCGAGCTGGCCGACTGGCGCCGCAGCCTCGCATGGCGGCTCCCGCTGGCCGGTGGCGCCGGCATCGGCGTGGCCGTCCTCACCGGCCCGCTGCCGAGCGGGGCGCGGCTGGCCGCCAGCCTCGCGGTGGTCGGCGCGGTCGGCTGGCGGCTGCGGTTCCGCGCCTCCGCCGAGGCCAGCGCGTGGCGCAAGGGTGCCCGTGGGGAGCGGCGCACCGCGCGCCGGCTACGTCGCCTGGTCCGCCGCGGCTATGTCGCTTTCCATGACCTGGCGATGCCCGGCTCGCGCGCCAACATCGACCACCTGCTGATCGGCCCCACGGGGGTGTTCGTGATCGACTCCAAGCAGTATTCGGGTCGTATCCAGCAGACCCCGGACGGCCACGTCTGGCACAACCACTACCCGATGGACGAGCAGCTCCGCATGGTTCGCGACGAGGCCCGCGCGGTCGAAACGATCCTCGGTGTGCCGGTGATCCCGCTGCTGTGCGTGCATGGCGCCAGCGTCCAATGGGGCGGCCTGAATGCCCAGGGCGTGGCGATCGTGCCCGCCGGCCAGCTTGGCGCCGCGCTCGGCGCCGACGCGGTGCTGTCGGTCGAGCAGGTCGCTCTCCTCACCGGTACCGCACAGGCCCGCCTGCATCCGGCCACGTAGCTGACCTGGACCGGAAGGCGCACCGCGGTTATTGTCGCCGCGGCGCATGGACGCAGCGACGGAGGCGGCGGATGAGCGAGCCCGACTTGGAGTGGGTCAAGGAGCAGCTCAGATCCTTTATCGCCAAGGCGAAGCCGCAGAACCTGAGCGGCCGCAACGTCATTACTACCCGGATGGGCCCGAACGTTTCGCAAGCGGAGATCCTCGCCGATCTTGAGGTCATCGAGCCCATCCTCGACAGGTTCTATCCTGACTGGCGCAAGACCATGCCCGAGAGCAAGAACTACCGGTTCAACCAGCAGTACGAGGGCGCACAGCGCTGCTTAGCTCGACTTGAGCGCAGCGCAGAGGTAGCCGCCAAGCTCGGTTCCACCGCGCCGCGCCTTTCTGCCGATGAGCTGCACCCTTGGGTATGGGACGCGGCCCGGCCGCAGTGGGACTCCGGCCATCACGCCGAGGCGGTTCGTGCGGCTGCGTCCAGCTTGAACTCGCGACTCCAGCAGCGAGTCGGCCGCAGGGACATCAGCGACAAGGCATTGGTGGAGCAGTCCTTCTCGCGTGAGGCGGCAAAGCCGACTGCGCCACGGCTTCGCGTCATGCAGCCCGACGGGAGCGAGACCTACCGTAGCCTCCAAGACGGGGTTCGTTCCTTCGGAGTGGGCTGTTTCCAAGCAATCCGAAATCCTCTGTCGCATCTTCCGCCCGACCATGAGCAGGTCGACCTGAGCCGTCAGGAGGCGCTTGAGCGGTTGGCGGCACTCAGCCTGCTGGCTCGCTGGATCGAGAACGCGGACTTGGAAGACAAAGGACCCACACTAGCCTCAGGGTAGGGGCGGTTTGAGGATGCCAGAGAGCTGTCCTCGGCACAGGACGGTGCCGCAGCGGCCGGGTAGCCTGGTGCCTCGAGTGTCGAGCCCGAGGAGCGGCGCAGGTGCGGCGGCTTGGCCCCAACGCCTACGGCGAGCAGCTCCAGCCCGGCCGGGTCGCTGACTGCTATCTCGGCATCCTGCTGGACCAGCCCTTGGCCGAGATCGCACCCGAGCCCGGCCGCGTGCTGGTGGTCGCCCCCGCCGCCTTGCTGCACGGCGAGATCCCCCAGCCGCACGGCCAGGTGCTGTACACGCTGGTGACCGGGCATCCCGACCGGGTGCCGCGGGACGTGGTGTTCCTGGCCGACCTCACCGTCGAGTTGCGCGCCTGGCCGCAGGAGACTTGGACCGCGGTGGGCGTCAGCCCCGAGGCTGCCCTGGTCGCGGTGGTGGACCGCTGGCATGCCGGCCACGTCAAGGGCCTGGAGGTTGGCGGGGTGAGCGCCGAGGAGGCGCGCGCGCTCGCCCGGCCCGCGATGGCCTACGTCCGCGAGCAGCTCCGCGCCCGGCTCGCCCGTGAGGTTAGCCGCCAGTACCTGCGCTGGCTGCATCCGACCAGCCGCCGCCGGCCAGGCGACACGTTCCTGTAGGCGTGGTCGCCCGACAACAGGTCGCCCGACCACGCCACTGGACTGACCGGTTCTGTTGGTCGTGCGACCACGACCGCCGGACGTGCCGCCTGGCCGGCATTCCATCTGGCGCCGTTCGTACGGTCCTGTTCGTCGTGCCTGGTCAGGAGGCTGTTGACGCTTAACTGCCAATCAGGTTGTGCGATGGTCGCATCCGGGAAGCGACCATGCGGGACCGGTCCGCCCACTGCCGGGCCAGAGGCGACACCCGGGCGCGGCAGCGGTGCGACCCGGCGCGCACGGCGACCACGACCGCCAAGGCGACCATGCGGCGCTGCGGTTGTTGGTCGCGCGACCACGACCGCCCGACGTGCCGCACCGGGCGGCACCAGAGCGACCATGCCGCAGTGCCGGGGACCCGACGCCATGCCCACCACGGCGGTCCTTGACTCGTACGAGTCAACCACTGCCCGAAGGATCGCAGACCGAGACCCTCCGGGGCAGCAAACAGGCCCCGGCGCGGACGTCGGGGCCTGTGCAGCTAAGGATGCTCAGCGTTCGTCGCGCTCGTCACGCTCCAGCCGGTCACGGTCGGGGTCGTGGTGCCGCTCGGAGGTACCCGGCTCGTTCGGCCCGAACAGGTCAGGTGGACAGCCCGGATCGTCGTAGGCCACCGCGCGCTGCTCCAGCTCGGCCCGGTTGGCGTCGGCCTCCTCGCCGAGCGCACGCACCGAACCTTGCAGCCGCCCGCAGCTGGCCGGGTCCACCGCCCGCGGCGGGGTGCCGCCCGTACGCCAGCGCTGCCGATCGACCACATCGGGCGGCCCGGCCGTGGGCTGGGTGCGCGCGGCGTGACGGTCGGCCGCCCACTCGCGCAGCGACCGCCGCCGGCCCTCGCCCGGCCCTGGCGTGCCGGCCGGGGGCAGCAGCTTGCCGGCGTCGGGCAGCCGCTCGTTCAGCTCGATCAGCAGCACGCCCGGCCGGGTCCGGGGCAGCTCGCTGAGCAGGCGGCCCAACTCCGAGACCGGCAGCGCGTCCAGGTAGCGGACCAGGTCGGCGCGGAACTGCCCCTCGGGGCGTGGCTCCGGGCCGACCTCAGCGGGGTCCAGCGGGTCAGCGGGCATCGGGGAGCACCTCCCGTTCGTCACGGTGAGCATGGTGGGGGCGGCTGGACCGCGCCGCCCGGTCGGTGCGGGCCTGCGTCTGCCGCTCGGCGCGCTCGGCCTGCCGCCGGGCCGGACGGCTGGCCCGCTCGGACCCCAGCCGCTGGGCGCGTGCCGCACGACGCTGCACCGCCCACAGGCGGGCGCCCTGCCTGGCCGCGCGGCTCTCGGCGTTCATCTCGCCGACCGCGCCAGCGCCAAGGGTGGCGAGCTCCTCGGCGCGGCGGACCCGCTGGGCCAGCTCCGCATCCGAGCGTGCCCTGACGGGGATCTGGCCCTGGTTGAGCGTGACGAACGCCGGCTCCAGCCGCGGCGCCGGCTGCGCGTTGTGGCCCCGCCTGGCCGCCCGCGTGGTCGCCGGCAGGCCGAGGTTGAACCGCTGCCAGCCGGCCAGCAGCGCCGGCCGGCTGGAGCCCAACTCGCGGGCGGCCCGCTTGACGCTGCCGAGCTGGGTGGCCAGCCGGAACGCCCGCTCGGCCTGCTCGCGGTCGTGGGCGAACACCGACCGTCTGGGACGGCCCGGATAGGCCAGGCCCCACTGCGCCCACGCCCTGGCCAGGGTCGTCGGGGCCGTCCCGAGCTCGCGGGCGGCCTGCTGCGGCCCGACCTTCATGGCCAGCCGGTGCGCCTGCTCGGCCAGCTCGCGGTCACGCCGCCAGGGGCTAGCAGTGGCCGGCTGGTTGTCGCGCAGCCCGGTCCGCTCGTGCGGCTTGGTCCCGCCGAAGATCCCGTGGTCGTCCCCGCGGCTCGCGGCGCTCTTGACGGCGAACTCAAGGCACTCGGCCATGACCTGGCAGCCCGCGCAGACCTGCTTGGCGGTCTGCGCCTTGGCCTTTTGGCCACGCTCGGGGAAAAACAGCTCGGGGTCCTGGCCACGGCAGGCGGCCCGCGCCAGCCAGCTCGCCCCCTCGCCCGCCGGCCCTGTCGCGTCCGCGCGAGCTGGCGCCGAGGGTGGTGTGGTTGGGTTGGCGCGGTGGGCGGCGCGCAGCTCCCGCACGACCCGGGAGGCGTAGTGGGCCGAGGTGTGCAGCTCGGCGGCCAGGTCCCGACTGCTGACCCAGCGGCCGCCCTCCAGCTCGCGGGCCGTCCACAGCGCCTCGATCCGCTCTCTGGTGGTCGGGGTGGCGCCAGCGCGCAGCGTCGCCAGGGTAGCGGCCACGTACGCGCGGCTGGTGCCAAGCTCCCGGGCGAGCGCGGCGGGGTCCAACCGCTGGTCGCCGTGCAGCTCGTGGCGGTGCCACAGCAGCTCGATGCTGTCGGCCAGCGCGCCGGTCGGCACCGGCCGCTCAGTCGCTGGTGGGGTGGGGCTGCCGGCGCGGCACCGCTCGGCCAGCGCCGCGAGCTGATCGGCGTGGACCCGGCCGTGGTCTTCGGGCGCGGCCCGCAGGCTGGCAAGGGTCGGGTCGTGGTCGCGGACCTCGCGCAGCGACCGCAGCCACTGGCGCGCGACCGTGGCCGTGGTGCCGAGCTCGGCCGCCAGCGCGGCCGGGTCCAGCCGCTGGCCGCCGCGCAGCTCCCGCGCGAGATACGCCTCGGTGATCCGGTCACGGACCAGCCGGCCGCGCAGCCTCGACAGGCCCGGGTCGCGCTGCCGCTCGGCGCGCAGCACCCGCACCAGGTCACCGGCCAGCCGCGGGGTGACGCTGACCTCGGCGGCCAGCGCGGCGGGGTCGACCTGGTGGCCGCCGTCGACCTCCCGCTGTAGCCAGGTGTAGGCGATGCGCTCCCACGCCGGCCGCGGGTCCGCCGGCGGCTCGGCAACCGGCTCGGTCGTGCTGGGAAGGCGCTCAGCGGTCATCGTGCGCCCCCTCCCGCTCGGCGCGCGGTCGGCCGCCAAGCCGGCGGTTGAGCCGCTCGGTCCACGAGGGTTGCCGGGTCCGTGCCCGCTCGGCGCGCTGGCGGGCGCGTAGGGTGGCCCGCTCGCGCCGCCGCTCGCCGCGGCGAAGCTGCCGCTCGGCGCGGTCCTCCAGCCGCTGGCGCCGCCGCCGCTCGGCGGGGGTGTAGAACGGCCGCAGGCGCACCGGGGTCGGGCGCAGGTGCCCGTACAGCAGCACCCCCTCCCCCGGGCGCAGCCGCCGCAGGTCCTCCACCGGCAGCAGCGGCCGGTACAGCGGCGACTCGTTCAGCGAGTGGCGCCCGTCGGAGCCCATCGAGCGGGACCGCTCGATGTGCTGGCGCTCGCCGATCAGCCGGGTGCCCAGCTCCAGCGCCGACAGGTCCGCCAGCCCCGACAGGAACAGCTTGGCGCGGTGGTTGTTGAGGATGGTGGAGGCTTTGGCGCCGTAGCGGGCCTCGAGCTGGCTCTTGTCGTGCCACACGGTGACGAGCTGGATGCCCTGGCCGCGTGCGGTGGTGGCCAGCACGTCCAAGTCCGACAGCGCGGCGCAGTTGCCGGCCTCGTCCAAGAACAGCCCAAGCCGCGGGTCCAGCATCCCATCTGGGCTTTTGGCGGCCCGCTCTTGGGCGGCGGCGACGACCTGTTGCGTGATGGTCTCGAACAGTGGGCGCAGCAGCCGCTGCTGATGGGCGGGGGCGTACAGGTAGACGGTGTTCTCGCCCCGAAGGAAGTAGTCCACGTCCAGGTCGTGGCCCTCGGTCCACGCGGCGACCCGCTCGTTGCCGTAGACGTGCAGGACCTCCTCGGCGGTCGCATACAGCGAGTCGCGGGCCCGCTCGCCGCGGAACTGCGAGGAGTTCCACGCGTCCTGTGCAGCCTGCACGCCGGTCGCCTGGAGGATCTCGGTGACCCGGTCGTCCTCGCGCACGTCCAGCCAGTGCAGCACGTCGCGCATCGCCAGGCCCTTGGTGGCCGCCGCGAACAGGACCGGCGCCAGGAACTTGGTGCCCATCGTCTTCCAAAAGCGGTGCTCGGGCCGCTGCTCCTCGGTGGGGGTCTGCTCGACCGCGTTGGCCAGCAGCACCGCCATCTGCTGCGCGCCGGCCCACGTCCCGCAGGCGGCCAGCGGGGTCCACTGCGCCACGACCTCCCCCGAGGCGCCCAAGGGGTCGATGATCGTCACCTCGCCCTTGCGGGCACGCTGCGCCATCGTGGCGCGCAGCACGTCGGGCTTGACCGAGGTGGCCAGCAGCGGGCCCTGCCAGTCCAAGATGCCCGGCACGAGAAGGCCGGTGGTCTTGAAGCTGCCGGTCGGCCCGAACACCAGCACCGAGTGGCAGTCCTCGCTTGCCAGCAGCCGCCCGCCCACGCCCAGGCCGGCGAGGCGGCTGGTGCGCCCGACGATCACCCGGCCGGGCTGGGGGCGGCGCACGAACAGCAGGCGCAGCTCCCGCCCGCCGGCCCACACCGAGCCCTGCCGGTTGCGGCGCGCGTGCTCCCGGCCAGGCCGGTGGCCCGGCGCGCGGCCGGGCAGGTACTGCGTGACCGCCCGCACCGTGGCGGCGGTCCCGCCGGCGACGCCGCCGACCACGGTTGCGGCGGAGGCGTACATGCCGACCGGGCCGGGCAACGCGGCCCGCACGTCGGCGGGCCAGGCGAGCGCCGGGTCGCTCCAGGTGTGGGGCAGGTGCCACATGACCGCGGCCACGTCGGCGGGGGACAGGTGCATCCAGGTGTGCCCGAACGCCAGGCCGGCGAGCTGCCCGGAGGCCCACACCAGCGCGCCGGCCGCGCCAGTCGCCGCGAGGCCGTAGCCGATCAGCCGCTCTTCGGTCCCGCCCATCGAGGGTTCAGGGATGTGCCGCCCGTTGGGAGGCACCGCAGGCCAGGGGTCACGCCACATCCTGACCACCTCCGGACCTGCCTCGATCCGATGTGCAGCGATCAGGCGTCGAACCGCCGCGTGACGGGACTTCCTGAGTCGGGCTTCCCGGCCCGGGTCGAGCTTGCTGAGCCTTGCCCGCGTCGTGCGCTTCCGCTCCCGCTCCCGCTCCCGCATGCGCAGCAGCTCGGCGGGGTCCTGCCGGCGCCGCCGGTACGACGCCTGCGAGCGCTTGCGCTGATGGACCTTGCAGTAGGTCGAGAGGCGACCGTCAGGACGCTGATAGAAGGCGTCCGCCGGCCGCAGCTCACCGCAGTCAGGGCAGGACTTGCCCGCCTGTCGAACGACGGTGAGCGTGTTGCTACGATCACGCTGCATCTTGGGGTGTCTCCCTCGGGTGTGAGGCCCCCGGGGCGGCTGCGTCTTGACGGGTCGAAGCCGCTCCGGTGGCCACTTCACGGATGGCCGAGAGAGCATCCGGGCGGCGCCCGGATGACAGCGGATTTGCCAGCGGGACGTAGCGTCCGCGGCTGGAATGGGGTGGGACCGCAGGGCACGAGCTACGCACGAAGCGCAGCTCAGACGGGATGTCAGGGGATCGAGCGGAACCCCTCGGGATGACCGTTAGCCGGTTGAGGGCCTAGTGCCCGCAAGGGCGTGGGGGTTCAAGTCCCCCCTCCGACACTCTCGATACGCCTACCAAGGTCGGCGGAGGCCACCACGAGCCGCTCCGTCGGCTGGTAGAGCAGCTCGATCCCGAGCTGTTGGTACAACTCCATTCGGTCGTCAGGGTCGGTGGTGGCGAGCTGGTCGATGATCGCGCCCACCCGCAGGACTAGGTCGCGGACCTGCTCGGCGGTGACGTGTGCGGTGTCTTGTTGGCGCAGCTCGCGCAGCCGCTGCTGGGCGGCGGTCTTCTTGGCGGTGGCGCCGTTGATCCACTGGCCAACCGTCTCGGGGTTGGCGCCCTGCTCCAGGACGGCGCGATAGCGGCGCAATGCCAGGTCACAGTCGCGGATGACATGGTGGGCTCTGGCGATCTCCGGGCGGTTGGCGTCGCCGCCGTTGGTGGCGGTGGCGAGCTGGGCGCAGGTGGCGTCGAGGTTGGCGGGGTCGAACAGGGTGGCGATCCAGCCGTCCAGGTTGGGGAGCAGGTCGGCCTCGCGCAGGTACACCGACTTGGGGTGCCGCATGCTGGTGGCGATGGCGTACTGGGCGGGGTAGCGGCAACGGTAGTACGCCTCCTGGCGCACCCAGTTTCCCTGCATGCACCGCTCGCACAGCCCGCAGCGCAGCCGGCCGCGCAGCAGATAGGGCCGCAGGGTCGCGCGGGGCTTGCGCACCGGCTGCGGCCGGGTGCGGCTGGCGATGAGCCGTTGGGCGGCGTCGAAGGTCTCGCGGCCGATCAGCGGCGCATGCGCGGGCTGCTGGGACCAGACCCACTGGCCGGGATCGTTCCAGCGCATCCTGCTGGTGTAGCCGGCGGCCACGTCGCGGACGTCGAGCAGGACCTCGTCGCGGCGCTGGCGGTTCCAGACCTGGTAGCCGGTGTAGCGGGGGTTGGTGAGGATCGCCCGCACGGCGTACTTGTTCCACGCGCGGCCGTCACGGTGGGGGTTGCGGGCGGGATCATAGCCAGAGGGCGAGGGAACCCGCTGACTGGTGAGCAGCTCCGCGATGGCGTAGTAGCCGTGCCCGTCCAGAAACAGCGCGAAGATGCGCGCCACGACGGGTGCGGTGACCGGGTCGGGTTCCAGGCGGTGCAGGCGGGCGCCGAGGTGGGCCTTGCCGGGGTTGGGGTGGGGGCCGGCGTCGGCGAGCTGGTAGCCGTAGGGGGGCCGGCCGCCCAGGAAGCGGCCCTGGACGTGCGCTTGGGCCTGCATGGCGGCGCGCACGCGGGTCTTGACGCGCAGGCGCTCGCCCTTCGACATGCTGCCGAACAGGGTCATCGCCAGGTCGTGGGCTTCGGATCCGGGGTCGATGGGGCCGCCGACCTCGGGCACCCACAAGGGCACGCCGTAGTGGATGAACAGCGGGAAGGTGAGGCTGAACTGGTTGTCGTAGAAGGCCCGCTGCGGCTCGCCGATGACCACCGCCTCGAAGCCACGATCCGGCCTGGCCAAGGCAGCGAGCAGCTCGCTGGCGCGGGGTCGGCGGTGCCACGGCAGCGCGCGGGAGTGGCCGATGTCGAAGTATTCGGCGACGATCACGCCGCCGTGCGGTTCGATCAGCGCGCGGGCACGGCGAAGCTGCCATTGGTAGGACGACTCGGGGTCTTGCTGGTCCTCGGTGGAGACTCGTCCGCCGAAGGCGAACGGGATCTCGTCATGTGGCGGAAGGTGCATAGGAACCTCATCAGCCTTCAGAAGTAGTGGACTGGACCGGAACAGGGGAGCCGTCTGGGTCGGCGTTGGCTTCCTGCCGCTTGGCGGCGTTGGTCAGGATCCGGAGCAGGACGGTCGCGGCTGCCGGCGACAAGGTTGGGGGAGACGGGGGGAGCGCGACCGCCACAGGGCGTCTCCCGGGGTCTGGTCCGCCGACGCCACCGGTGCTGTGGCACCTGCCTCGGGCGGGCGTCTGCCGTCGAGCGGACTCTGCCGACGCCGGGTTGCCAGATACCGGGTTGTGGGCGGCCTCTGTCATGCGGCGTGGCCCGGCGAGTGACCGAGGTCCTGGCGATGTACTGCTGCCGCGGGCCCGCGACGCCGTTGTGGAGCGTGTTGGTGGGGGCCGATGCAGTGCG
>WNGE01030031.1_pt1 | contig 11401 bp, 12 predicted proteins | sample 5400651 | NCBI WGS metagenome assembly WNGE01 (sample SAMN13153370, study PRJNA577476) | soil metagenome | isolation source: 60 cm soil or saprolite under grassland replicate 2 | place: USA:California | collected 2016-06-15 | reverse complement strand
CCCCGAAACTCTGTAAAAGAAGAGCCCCGCGATTAGCGGGGCTTTTCAGAAGGTCGATAGCGGGGGCACGATATGGACCCATTAGCGACCGCTTGATAGCCGTCGAGTCGCTAGTCGAGTGGCCTCCCTAGGCGAATATGTCGGAGTCGGCGTCCGGTCGTTCTTCGACGCGAGCCGCGATAAGAGCACCGGTTGCCCCGTGCTCGGGGCTCAGGAGCTGGGCTCAGCTCACCGCGTTCTTCACGAGCGCGGCGATCCTTTCCTCATCGGCGGCGGTCAACTCCGTCAGCGCGAAGGCGGTCGGCCACATGGCGCCTTCGTCGAGGTTCGCCTTGTCGCTGAAGCCGAGCGTCGCGTACCTCGTTTTGAACTTCTGCGCGCTTTGGAAGAAGCAGACGACCTTGCCGTCCTTGGCATACGCGGGCATCCCGTACCAGGTTCTCGGCGAGAGGGCTGGCGCGCTGGCTTTGATGATCGCATGGAGCCGCTCGGCCATGGCGCGATCCGGTCCCTGCATCGCGGCGATCTTCGCGAGCACGTCGCTTTCCCCGTCCGCCTTGCCCGCGCGCGGGCCGCGGCGCGCGGCCGCCTTCAACTCCTGGGCGCGCTCCCTCATCGCGGCTCGTTCCTCGGCCGTGAATCCCTTGGACTTCTTGTTGATCGCGGTGGTGCTCTTGGCGGACTGCTGCGTGGCCTTCTTTGCCGGTTTCCTCTCAGCCATTACGAAGCACCTCCTTGCGCCGGGGGGCGGCACTCATCGGTCCTGAAGCAGTCCCAGGACGTTGCCATCGGGGTCGGTGACGGTGGCCACCAGGCGGCCGCCACCGACATCGCGCACGGGCTCCTTGACGGTGGCACCCGCGGCGGTCACCTCGGCCAGCTTCGCCTCGATGTCCGGCACGTGCCAGTAAGCCACCGGTGAGGTCATGCCCTGCGGTCCACCGCCCGGCACCAGCCCGATGTGCTGGCCGGCGGCCTCAAAGCCGACGTAGTAGGAATCGTCGACCTGCGGCGGTACGCCGAGCAGAGCGGCGTACACCGCCTTGGCCCTCGCCAGCTCGGACACGGGATGCAGCACGGTCTTGATTCCCTGGGTGGAAGCGTCGGTCATGGTTACTCCTGAAGTCGTGGGTCACATTGACCCGGGGTGATTGGGATTGTCGGGATTAAGCGCTCCGTTCGCACCCGTGCTAGCTGGGCGAACGGCTTGTCCGTGCGGCCGGGCGAGGCTTCGGTCCGTTGGCAACGGCGATCGCCGAGTAGACGGCCTTGAATCCCGTGCGCCAGGTCGGGTAGCGCAGCGTCCAGCCGAGCTCGCGCCTGGCCTTCGCGTTCGAGGCACCGCGCGCCTTGGTGCCCATCACGACCGCGGCCTCGCCGGCGAGCAGCCGCGCCAGCCAGACGGGGAAGCGCCGCGGCGGCTTGGCGCCGAGGGCCTGGGCGAGCGCCGGCAGCCAGTCGCGCACGGGCGCCGGCTCGTCGTCGACGATGTTGTAGGTCGCCGGGCCGTCCCGCTCGAGCGCGAGGACCGTCGCCGCGGCGGCGTCCTCGAGGTGGATCCAGGACGTGATGCCGCCGCCGTCGCCGATGATCGGGTACTGCCGCTTGCGCACCGGCTCGATCAGCCCGTCGTTGGCGGCGCCGTAGAAGAGGCCGTAGCGCAGCACGATCCCACCGAACTCGGTGACCACCTTCTCGAGATAGGTCATCGCGGCGAAGGACTGCTGCGCGTTCGCCGGCGGGGTCGGATCGAGCGGATCGTCCTCGGTCTTGACCGGCCCGCCCTCCCGCAGGTAGCGGTAGGAGGCGAAGCTCTGCGCGACGAACCGGCGCACGCCCGCCTCGCGCGCGGCCGCCAGCAGCGCGTCGGTGCCCGTCGTTCGCAGCTCGTTCGTCCTGGCAAACACCTTTTCGAAGTTGCGGCCCCACTTCGCGTTCGCGAGCGCGGTCGCCTGGTGGACGATCGCCTCCGGCTCTGCCTCGAGCACGGCCGTGCGCACCGCCCCCGCGTCGAGCAGGTCAAGCATCACCGGCTTCGCGCCCAGCGTCCGCAGCAGCTCGGCGCTTGCCGGCGAGTTGTGGGTACCGACCACGTCGTGGCCTGCATCGATCAACTGGGGAACGAGCCGGCTGCCGATCGCGCCGCTCGCCCCGGCGACGAAAACACGCATCGTGTCCTCCCTTTCGCTCTTCTGGTCACATCGCGCTGCTCTGGCGGGTCTACTTCCATGACACCCGGCGCGGGAGGAACGTGACGTGGAGCAGCAGGAATGGCTCGCCCACCAATTCGAAGAGGCCCGACCGCACCTGCGGGCCGTCGCTTATCGCATGCTCGGCTCGCTCAGCGAGGCTGACGACGCCGTCCAGGACGCCTGGCTGCGGCTCAGCCGCGCCGACACGAGCGAGGTCGAGAACCTCCGCGGCTGGCTGACGACGATCGTCGCCCGCGTCGCGCTGAACATGCTCCGTGCGCGCCGGACGCGGCGCGAGCAGCCGCTGGACGTGCACGTGCCCGACCCGATCATCGACCCCGCCGACGGCACCGATCCCGAGCACGAGGCACTGCTCGCCGACTCGGTCGGCCTGGCGCTCCTGGTCGTGCTCGAAACGCTCACCCCGGCCGAACGACTAGCCTTCGTCCTGCACGACATGTTCGCGGCGCCGTTCGAGGAGATCGCGCCGATCGTGGAGCGCTCGCCCGAGGCGACGCGCCAGCTCGCCAGCCGCGCGCGCCGTCGCGTCCGCGGTGCCGCCCCGACTCCAGACGCCGACCTGACCGCCCAGTGGGAGGTCGTCGAGGCGTTCCTCGCCGCCGCCCGCGACGGTGACTTCGACGCGCTCGTCGCCGTGCTCGACCCCGACGTCGTCCTCAGAGCCGACGGCGGCCTCACCGGCCTATCGCGCCGCGTTCAGGGTGCGGAGAGCGTCGCCGGCCAGGCGCTCTTGTGGTCGCGGGTCGACCTCACTATCCGGCGCGCGCTGGTCAACGGCGCCGCAGGGATGGTCACCTTCCTCCACGGGCAGCCGTTCTCGATCGCCGCCTTCACGATCGAGAACGGGAAGATCGCCGAAGTCGACTTCCTCGCCGACCCCGAACGGATCGCCGAGCTCGACCTCACCGTGCTCGACGACTGACGTTCATCTGCCAGGGCGACCCAATCTAGGGCGACACGCAATGACCAAGAAGCCACCCGTCGCTGCTGTAGTCCGCCTACCTTTACTCGGGGTACTCGTCCTTGCGGTAGTTGCGCGGCTCGCCGGGTTGGGGCTTTGGGGTCCGCTCGAGCAGGAAGTTGAAGAACGGGGCGACGAACGGGTCAGGAGCGGTGACGGTGTAGGTGTGGTAGACGGTCCCGCTCTCGCGAGCGAAGGCGATGTAGCCCGGCGCCTCGCGCAGCCCGTCCTTCAGCTCGGCGCCGATCTGCGTCGACCAGAACTGGAGCCACTCCGGCGGGTCGTCGACCATCGTCTTGACCTCGGGGATCCGCTCGGCCTGCTCCTCGCTGAGCGCAAGCCCGAAGTCGAACGGGAACTCGGTGCCGTAAGTCGACACGTACGGGAACTGCCAGCTCATCCGCTTCTTGTACGCGACGAGCCGATCGATCGGCGCACGCGAGAAGCAGATGAAGGTCAAGTCGCGCTTGTTCAGATGCAGCAATGCGCCCTCGAAGCCGTCGGCGAGGTTCGTGCAGCCGGGGCACGCGCCGAGCTCGTAGTCGGGGCCGTACATGATGTTGTAGGCAAGCAGCTGTGAGCGGCCGTCGAACAGCTCCGCGAGCGTCTTCTTGCCCTCCTCGGTCTCGAACTCGTACTCCTTCTCGACCGGGACCCAAGGGAGCTCGCGCCGCCTCCGCTTGATCTCCTCCTCGCGCTCGGCCTGCTCCGCCTCGAGCCTCGCGAGCTCGTCGCGCGCCGTCTGCCAGTCCTCGCGGGTGCCGATCTTGTGCTCGGGCATCATCTCCCCCCTCTCAACGTATCGGCGTCGGTCGAACCTATCGGATAGCCCGTAAGACCGCGCGAGGCGGCGAAAGTCATCGCGACGTCGGGGCGATCGCTCGCGCGAGGTGGCTCGCGACTGTCGCTGTTAGCGATGAGTTGCGGCGGCTCCGCAGGTCTGAGCAGGGAAGAAGGAGGAACGCTCGCTGGTGAAGGTCGACTTGACGATTGAGTTGTTTGATTACTTGACGTGCATATAACTGGGCGGGAATACTATCCCCCGTGGCTGCTCTCGCTGCACTCCAGGTGCTTGCCGAGCCGCGGCGGCTCCAGATTCTCGACGTGCTCCGCGACGGCGAACGGCCGGTGGGCGAGCTCGTCGACCGGCTCGGCGTCAGCCAGCCGGCCGTGTCCAAGCATCTCCGCGTCCTCAAGGACGCGGGGCTCGTCGAGTCGCGCGCGGACGCGCAGCGCCGCCTGTATCGCATCCGGCCGGAACCGCTCGCGGAGCTCGACGAGTGGCTCGCGCCCTACCGCGAGCTCTGGACGACGCACCTCGATCGCCTCGAAGACCACCTGGATCGACGGAGGAAGCGGTGACCGACGCAAGGCTGCTGAACGACCGCGCGCGCCCCGCTGTCCGACTCGAGCGCCGGCTCCCGGATCCGCCCGCCGTTGTTTGGTGCGCCCTGACCGAGCGTGAGCAGCTTCGCTCCTGGTTTCCCTGCGACGTGATAGCTCTTGCCGGAAGGCGACGGAACGCGTCTAATCCTGATCGACGAGCTGCCGCCCGACTCGGCGGCCCGCAACGCCGCCGGCTGGGAGCGGTGCCTCGACCGGCTGGCGGGTCTCGAGCCCGCGGCCGATGGCTGGCAGCCGCTCTTCGAGCGCTACGCCGCCGCGTTCCAGCCGACGCTCGGCCCGCAGCGGGCCCGCCCCGCCGGTTACAAGGGCGAAGGCGCCGAGGCGTCATGACCGGTACGAGGACAGCCGGCACGGCTGCCGCGCTAACAGCGACGCTCGCGCTCGCCGCGGCGGCCTGGGTCTTCACGGTTCGGCAGATGCAGGGGATGGACATGGGCGTCGCGACCGAGCTCGGCTCGCTCCGGTTCTTCCTCGCGGTCTGGGTCTCGATGACGGCGGCGATGATGCTGCCGGGCGCGCTTCCGGCGCTCATCCGTCGCGCCGACGGGCCTGTGCTCGGCGTGCCGCTGTTCGCCGTCTCGTACCTCGCGGTCTGGACGGTGGTCGGGCTCGCGATCTACGCCGTCTACCAGCCGCACGACACGGCGGTGGCCGGCGCGTTGACGGTCGCGGCCGGCTTCTACGAGCTGACGCCGCTGAAGCGGACCTGCCGCCGCCGCTGCCGGCAGAACGTCCGCTCGGGATCGCGGTTCGGGCTCTATTGCGTAGGCTCGAGCATCGGACTGATGCTCGTCCTGCTCGCCGCGGGCGCGATGAGCGTGACCTGGATGTGCCTCATCGCCGTGCTCGTGGTCGCCCAGAAGCTCCTGCCGCCGAGAGCCTTGCTCGACGTACCGCTGGCGTTGGCCCTCGTCGGGCTCGGAATCGCGATCGCGGCTGCGCCCTCGTCGATCCCCGGTATCACGCCAGCGATGTGAACGAGAGGAGAGAAAGCCAATGACGGAACACATCACGGGAACGCGTGAGGAGTGGCTCGCGGCCAGGCTCGAGCTGCTCGCCGAGGAGAAGGAGCTGACCCGGCGCAGCGACGAGCTCGCCCGACAGCGACAGACGCTGCCGTGGGTGCCGATCGACAAGGACTACCGGTTCGAAACCGACGAGGGGAGCGCCTCGCTCGCCGACCTCTTCCGCGGGCGCTCGCAGCTGCTCGTTTACCACTTCATGTTCGGCCCCGACTACAGCGCCGGCTGCCCGGCCTGCTCGGCGATCGCGGACGGCTTCAACGGCTTCGCGACTCACCTGGCCAACCACGACGTGCTGCTCTGGGCCGTGTCGCGCGCGCCGCTCGAGAAGCTGGAGGCCTACAAGCAGCGCATGGGCTGGAGCTTCCCGTGGGCGTCAGCGTTCGGGAGCGACTTCAACTTCGACTTCGACGTCTCGCACACGGAGGAGCAGGAGCGTGCGGGCACCCTCGCGTACAACTTCCGCGAGTCGCCCGTATGGTCGCCGCCGGAGGACGTGAGCGAACCGTTCGCCAAGTGGGCCGCGACGACGGGCACCGACTGGGCGACCTACGCGCGCGAGCGCCCAGGCATGAGTGCGTTCGCGCGCGAGGACGGCGTCGTCTACCACACCTACTCGACCTACGCGCGCGGCCTGGACGCTCTCTGGGGCATGTACCAGTGGCTCGACCGGGCGCCGCGTGGGCGAAACGAGACGCGCACCCCCGACGACCCGCTCAACTGGTTCCGGCGACACGACGAGTACGACCGCGCGTGAGCCGGCGATGAAGCAGAGCGTGTCCCTGATCACCCTCGGCGTCTCCAACTACGAGCGCGCAAAGTCGTTCTACGCAGCCCTCGGCTGGTCACCCGCGCTCGAAGTTCAGGAGACGGCGTTCTTCCAGGCCAACGGCGTAGTCCTCGCTCTCTGGGCGAGGGAGAAACTCGCAGCAGATACTGGAGTCGTCGACGACGGCGCGCGCTGGAGCGGGATCACCCTCGCGCACAACGTCGAGACACGGCAAGAGGTCGACAACGTGATCGAGCAGGCCCGGCACAACGGCGCGACCATCACGCGCGAGCCCTCAGAGACGTTCTACGGAGGCTACGCCGGCGTCTTCCGCGACCCCGACGGGCACGCGTGGGAGATCGCCCACAACCCCGGCTTCGGTCTCACACCAGACGGCAGCATCACCCTGGCGACGGACAGATCCAAGGAGTAAACGAGCGAAGCGGCTGGCGGCAGGGCGACCAGTTGCCGATCGAGGTTCGGCAGCTCTGATGTGGGGCCGCGGGAACTCCCTTCGCCGACCGGCACGCGTGCAGGCCCGGGGAAGTGCTCCGAGGCTCGAGACGGCGCGCGTTGCGGAATTCTTTGCGAGCGTTACCGCACCCAGAGCTGGTCGATGAGCATCCCCAACCCAGAAGCGCTGTACTGATAGTTCCCGACGCGCTTGGAGAGGACGTCGACAACCCTCGGGTTGACGAGCGGCACCCACGGGGCCTGGTCGACGGTCTGCCTGTCGATGCGCTCCCACAGTCCGCGGGCGGCGTCCGGGTTCGTCGCCTGCTCGGACAGGGCTTGTTCGATCTGCCGGTCGATGCGCGGGTCGCAGAACTGCGCGGCGTTCGAGTTCGCCGGGGTCTTGGGTAGGAATGAGGCGCAGGTGAGGATGGCGTTGAAGAAGCCGGACGCCGCGGGATAGTCGGAGATCCACTCGTACGTCCCGCTCTGCGCCTTTGTGCGCGAGTCCTGGACGACGTCGAAGTAGTGGAAGCCACCCACGGTCTTCATCGACGTGCGATAGCCGAGCGACCGCAGAAGCCTCACTGCGTAGGGGCCGAAGGCTCCCAAATCCTCCCAGGACCAGTTCAGGGCGCTGCGCACGTCGAGACGGGCGAAGGGGGCGAGGCGAGTGTTGAGGAAGAGCGCGATCGTCGCGGGCTGTGGGTTCGTGTGCACCTGGCTCGCGTACCGGGTCCTGAGCGCAGCCAACCGGGCCTCGGAGGGAGGCGTCTCCGATTGAGCAGCGCTGAAGGCGTCCGCCTTGCCGCGGATCACGTCGTTCACCGCCTCGTCCGGTGTGCCGCCGATCTCGACGACGATCTCGTCCGGGTAGCCGTCCGGTTGCGCCGCCTGCGACCATTCGTGGAAGTGCGGATTGCGCGCGAGCCTGAGGGAGCGCTTTGGGCGGTAGCTCGCAATCACGTACGGCCCGGTTGCAGGCAGCGGGTGCACGACGGTCTCTTGCGGCTGCGCCCCCGCGGGCACGACGTATGCGAACGGCAGCGCGAGCTTGTACAGGAACTCCGGGTCCGGCGCGGAGAGGTGGAAGGTCACGGTCCTCGCGGCGTCGTCTGCGACGATCCCGTGCGAGAGGCGGCAGCGCTTCGGATTCTTCTCGCAGCGAGCCGCCCCGACGATGCCGTCGTAGTAATACGGCGTGGGGAACAAGTTGCCGAGCTTGAAGTTGCGCTCGAGCGTGTAGCGGAAGTCGAACGCCTTTACCGGCTTGCCGCTCGAGTAGCGGATGTTCGGTCGCAGCCGGAAGGTATACGTCCTGCCGCCGTCGGTCGGCGTCGGGAGCGAGACGGCGAGGTCGGGAACGAGCTGCGTTCCTTGCAGCCCGCCGGCCTGGTTGAACGCGACGAGGCCGTCGCTCGTCATGCGCAGAAACGGCCACGAGGTCGAGTCGTAGGCAACGGCGGTGTCGATCGAATCGGGCGAACGGTTCATCCGCATCGTGAGCGTGCCGCCGCGATGGCCCGCGCCGGACTGGCGGACGCTCACCAGCACCTTGCCGCCCGAGACGGCCACCCCTTGCGGCCGGTTCCCGACGCTGATCCTTCGCGCTACCTGGTTCGTCCGCGGATCGATTCGCGCCAGCGTGCCGTCGAACTGGTTGCTCACCCAGACGCCGCGTGCGCCGACGCTGACAGTCGTTGGCCCGTTCCCGATCGGAATAGTGGCCGCGACCGAATTCGTCGTCGGATCGATCCTGGAGACGGTCCCGTCCAGGGTGTTCGTGACCCATGCGGCACCGCTGCCGAAGGCGAGCCCCGAGGGGCCGTTCCCGACCGGGATCGGCTGCACCACGCGTCCGGTCTTCGGATCGATGCGCACCACGCGGTTCGCCGTCCTCTGGCTCGCCCACAACGTTCCGGCGCCAAAGACGAGCTCGGTCGCGGCGATCGGAAGCGTCTTCCTCGGCCTGCCGCTGTCGGCGTCGATCCTCGTGATCGTGTCGTCGCCCGTATTCGCGACCCAGACCGAGCCTACTGCGTAGGTGATGCCGGCGGGGCCGTTGCCAACGGGGATCGGCTGCACGACCGTGTTGGTGGTGGGGTCGATCCGCGAGACGGTGCCGTCCAGGCTGTTGGCCACCCAGACGGCGCCGTTCCCGGTCGTGATCCCGCTCGGGCTGCTGCCGACGCTGATCGTCTGGACGACCGTCTTCTTCAGCGGGTCGATCCGCGACACGGTGTGGTCGTCAGCATTCGCGACCCAGATCGCGCCCTCCCCCGCGGCGACGTGAGTGGGCGTCGCCCCCACCGGCACCTGGTCGGCGATCCTGTTTGTCTTGGGATTGATCAGCCCGACGGCGTTCGCATCGACATGTGAGAGCGCGTGCGCCGTGCCGCCGAGAACGAGCGCAAGCACGCTCGTAAGCCCTGCGGCGGCAAGGATCCCCGCGCCCGCGACAACGAGCCGCCCGCGGGTCCAGAACTCCGCCCGCCAAACCGCCGCACGTGTTGGCGCGGCCCCAGTGCGAAGCGGCGGAAACCGTTGCGGGAGGCCCTCGACGTCGAGCTGGTAGATGCGCTCGGGCCGGTCGAGATCCTTGAGCCGGTGCTCCCCCAGATATCGCAGGTGCATCCCCGGCGGCTCGTCGTCCGAGAGCACGGACGCCGTCGCCTGCGAGACCAGGATCTGCCCGCCGTGACCGGCCGCCGTGATCCGAGCCGTCCGGTGCACGCCGAGCCCGTGGTAGCGGCCCTCGTCGGAGACGACAGGCTCGCCCGTGTGCATCCCGATGCGGACACGGAATTCCAAATCCTCGGGCCAGGAGTGCGCAGCGAGCGCGAGCTGTGCCGCAGCGGCGGCGTCCGCGGCGTCGCGGGCTCGAGAGAAGACGTAGAAAAAGGCGTCTCCCTGAGTATCGACCTCCTCGCCGCCATGGGCGGCGAACGCCTCGCGCAGGATGCGCTGGTGCTCCGCCAGAACGCCTCCGTAGCGGTCGCGGAGCTGCTGTAGCAGGCGGGTCGACCCCTCGACATCGGTGAAGAGGAAGGTAACCGTTCCTCTCGGCCGCTCGGCCATACGCTAGTTACAAACGCCGCCACCGTGTTTGTCAAGTCGCAAGCCGGGGCGTCGGCCCCCGCTATCTCGGTGCACGAAAAGGCCCGCAAATGCGGCCTCCTGAGTAGCGGGGGGGGCGGCGTAGGCTCTTCGTAGTCCACGAAGACAACGAAGGGAGGCCTACGCCGTGAGACGGACACTACTGCCGTCTGTGGGGATCGAGGAGGAGATCGAGGCGCTGCTTGCCGGCGACGTCGACGTGCATCCGCTGGAGGTGGTGAGCGAGCTGGGACGACTGGGGGTGCGGCTGGTGCTGCAGCGGGCGGTCGAGGAGGAGGTGGACGAGTGGCTCGGCCGGGCGCGCTACGAGCGACGGGCGGAGGCGGCGCCGGGGAAGCGCAACGGCTATCGGCCGCGGCGGCTCCAGACCGGTGAGGGCGAGATCGTGGTCGAGCTGCCGCAGGTGCGCGACGCCTGCGCGCCGTTCACGAGCCGGCTCTTCCGCCGCCGCAAGCGTTTCTTGGCGACCGAGCCGCTCCAGGCGCTGGTGATCGGCGGCTTCGTGCGCGGCCTGTCGATGCGCGACGTCGAGTCGCTCTGCGAGGAGGCCGGGCTCGGGCAGGTGTCGAAGTCGACCGCCTCGCGGCTCTGCCGGGAGCTGAAGGAGCGTTTCCGCGCCTTCCGCGAGCGCGACCTCTCCGGCCTGCGCCTCGTCTGCCGCTTCCTCGACGCGATCTTCCTGCCCGTCCGGCCCTCGGGGGTGAAGGAGGGCGTGCTCTGCGCCTGGGGGATCACGGAAGCGGGCGAGCGGGTGCTGCTCGACCTCTGCCTGGGAATGCGCGAAGCCGAGCAGGACTGGCTCGAGCTCGGCCGCTCGCTCACCCGCCGCGGCCTGCCGGCGCCGCTGCTCGTGGTCGCCGACGGCGCGCCCGGGCTCGTCAACGCGAGCGAGCAGCTCTGGCCCGAAGCCGACCGTCAGCGCTGCACGGTCCACCGACTCAGAAACGTCCTCGCCAAGCTGCCCGAGCGAGAGCGCGACCGCGTCAAGGCCGCCTACTGGCGCGCGCTCGACCAGGCCGACTCGCAGGCCGACGGCGAACGCCGGCTGCGCACGCTCGTCGGCGAGCTCGCCGACGCGGGCTACACCGCCGCCGCGTCCTGCCTCGCCGACGACCTCGACGCCTTGACCGTCCACCTGCGCTACCCGCTCAAGCACCGGCGCGTCTGGCGCTCGACGAACCTGCTCGAGCGGAGCCTGGGCGAGGTGAAGCGACGGACGAAGGTGATCGGCCGCTTCCCCGGCGAGACGAGCTGCCTCTCGCTCTGCTGGGCGGTGCTCGACCTCGTCATCGCCGGCGCCAACCGCGTCCGCTTCGACGACCTCGACCGCCAGCTCATCGAACGGATCGGCGCCGAGCGCGAACGAGGCGACGGCGAAACAGGAGAGGAGGTGGTCGCCGCGTAGAATCGAGCCCGAGCCTACGCCGCCGCGAATTTACAGCGCTCCGGAGACGTCACC
>WNGE01007994.1_pt1 | contig 11401 bp, 9 predicted proteins | sample 5400651 | NCBI WGS metagenome assembly WNGE01 (sample SAMN13153370, study PRJNA577476) | soil metagenome | isolation source: 60 cm soil or saprolite under grassland replicate 2 | place: USA:California | collected 2016-06-15 | reverse complement strand
TAGAGCGGGCCGGTGCGCTCCTCCCACAGCATCTTGACCACCGCGACCAGCGCGCCGTTTCCAGTCGCCTCCGCAATGCGCAGATGAAACAGCCGATCGCCCGCGACCGGCTGCCGCTCGCCCCCCATTTCGCGCTGCATCTGGTCGAGCGCTTCTTCCATCGCGCCGACATTCGCTTTTTTCGCCGACTTCGCCGCGAGCGCCGCGCATTCGCTCTCGATCACGTACCGCGCGCGAAGCAGCTCGTACGGACCCGCTTCGGCGTGCACGACCTCACTGCCGTTTCCGCCAGCGGCTGCTGTCGCGGGCCCGAGCACGTAGATGCCCGAGCCGATCCGCACATCGACCAGTCCCTCGACTTCGAGCGCGATCAGCGCCTCGCGCACCGACGGCCTCGACACGCCGAGCTGCTTCGCGAGGTCGCGTTCGGGCGGCAGCCGCGCACCGGCGGGAAACTCGCCGGAGCCGATCAGCGTACGGATCTGGTCGGCGATCTGGCGGTAGAGCCGGCGCGGCTCGATGCTCTGAAACGGCATGAGGGAAGGGAGTGGGAAGTCGCGGATCGTCGCGTTGGCTCGCGCGGACGCGAACCGCGGGGTGACGCCACTGCCAGAGGCTAATCCCCGCCCGGAAATTGGTCAAGTGGTATTACCAATTCGATCGGTCGCGGGTACAATGCAGACGATCTCCTCCGTTCGCGCCTTCGCTCGCGCACGTACGTCTTCTCCCGGACTTCGACGCCCTTGCCTGCCACCACGATTGCCGCGATCCGCGCGACCCCGGTCACGGTGCCGCTCGAAGCGCCGCTGCTGCACAGCAACGGCGCGCACTGGGGGCGGTTCGTGCGCACGATCGTCGAAGTCGAGACCGCCGACGGCTATGTGGGATTGGGCGAGATGGGCGGCGGCGGCGAGGACGCGACGCGCGCGTTCGGAGCGCTCGCGGACTATCTGCGCGGCCACGAAGTTTTCCGGCTGGAGGCGATGCGCTTCGCCATCTGCAACCCGACGGCGAGCCTCTACAACAACCGGACGCAACTCCATGCGGCGATCGAGTTCGCGTGCCTCGACATCATCGGCCAGAAGCTCGCCGTGCCGGTGCACGCGCTGCTCGGCGGCAAGCTGCGCGACGACGTCGAGTTCGCAAGCTATCTCTTTTTCCGCTACAACGATCCGCAAAGCGGCTGCGGCGAGGTGCGCACCGTGGAGCAGCTCGTCGGGCACGCACAGGCGCTCAAGCGTGAGCACGGCTTCCGCGTGCACAAGCTGAAGGGTGGCGTCTATCCCCCTTCGCACGAGCTCGCCTGCTATCGCGCGCTGGCCGATGCGTTCACCGAGGACCGCTTTCGCTACGATCCCAACAGCGCGCTGTCGCTTGCCGATGCGATCGACTTCGGACGCGCGATCGAGGATCTCACCAACGACTATTACGAGGATCCGGTGTGGGGAATGCCGCAGCTCGCGCGGCTGAAGGAGTTCGTGTCGATTCCGACCGCCACCAACACGGTGATCGTCAATTTCGAGCAACTGGCCGCCAACGTCGACGCGCGTGCCGTCGACGTGGTCCTGCTCGACACGACGTTCTGGGGCGGCATTCGCCCCTGCATCAAGGCGGCAGGCGTCTGCGAGACGATGGGCGTAGGCGTCGCCGTGCACAGCTCCGGCGAGCTCGGCATCCAGCTCGCGACGATGCTGCATCTCGGTGCCGTGCTGCCGAATCTCGGCTATGCGGCCGATGCGCATTATCATCATCTGACCGACGACGTGATCGCCGGCGGCAAGATGGCCTACGCGAACGGGGCGATCCGCGTGCCGGACGGCCCGGGACTCGGTGTCGCGCTCGATTCTGAGAAGATGCAGCGCTATCACGAGCTCTATCGCGAGCTCGGCAGTTACGCTTACGATCGCGACCCCGGCCGCCCCGGCTGGTATCCGCTGGTGCCGAATCACGACTGGGCCGATCCGACACGCTCGATGACGCCGAAGCTGTCGTGATGTGCGTTGCGAGCGCCCTCCCTCACCCCTTCCCCCTCTCCCGCTGCCAGGAGAGGGGAAATGGAGTCCTGCGATGGGCTGTCGCCCATTCGCAGCGGCAACCAAGGAGATGCCGATGAGCGGACGCCTCGCAGGCAAGAAAGCGCTGATCACCGCGGCGGGCCAGGGCATCGGCAGGGCGACCGCGCTCGCGATGGCGAACGAAGGCGCGCAGGTGTTCGCGACCGACGTCAATCCGAAGCTCGTCGACGCGCTCCGCGGGACGCCGAACGTGACGCCGAGCGTGCTCGACGTGCTCGACGACGCCGCGATCGCCGCAACCATCGAAGTGCTGCCCGCCCTCGACGTCCTGTTCAACTGCGCCGGCTACGTCCACAATGGCACGATCCTCGACTGCGCGCCGAAGGACTGGGACTTCAGCTTCAACCTGAACGTGCGCGCGATGTACATGTCGATCAAGTGCGCGCTGCCGAAGATGCTCGCGGCGGGCGGCGGCAGCATCATCAACATGGCGTCGATCGCATCGTCGATCAAGGGACTCCCCAATCGCTTCGCGTACGGCGCATCGAAGGCGGCGGTGATCGGCCTCACCAAGGCCGTAGCCGCCGATTTCGTCGCCAAGGGCATCCGCTGCAACGCGATCGCGCCGGGCACCGTCGACACGCCGTCATTGCACGACCGGATCGCAGCGTTCGAAGACCCGGAGGAGGCGCGCAAGGCATTCATCGCCCGTCAACCGATGGGACGCCTCGCGACGGCGGAGGAAATCGCTCCGATCGTCGTCTTTCTCGCCTCCGACGAATCCGCATTCGTCACCGGCAATGTGTATTCGGTCGATGGCGGAATGACGATTTGACGCTCGCTTCCATGGACCGTCATTCCCGCGAACGCGGGAATCCAGTGTCTTGCGACGAACGACGCTGGGTCCCCGCCTCCGCGGGGACGACGGTGCCAAATATCGATGTCAGTTAGGCTGAAACCCCGGAGAACAACATGAAACTCGTACGCTTTGGCCCCGCCGGCAAGGAAAAGCCCGGCCTCATCGACGCCGACGGCAAGCTGCGCGATCTGTCACGCAAGGTCAAGGACATCGGCGCCGATACACTCGCGCCCGCGAAGCTGAAGGAGCTCAGCAAGCTCGACCCGAGAAAGCTCCCGCTGGTGAAGGGTCGTCCACGCCTCGGCGCGTGCGTCGCGACGCCCTCGAAGTTCATCGCCATCGGGTTGAACTACAGCGACCACGCGAAGGAATCCGGCAATCCGATTCCGGAATTTCCAGTCGTGTTCTTCAAGTCGCAGACGTGCATCGTCGGTCCGCATGACAGCGTGATGATCCCGAAGGATTCGGCCCAGCTCGATTGGGAAGTCGAGCTCGGCGTCGTCATCGGCAAGACCGCGCGCTACGTCGAGGAAAAGGACGCGCTCAAGTGCGTCGCCGGCTATTGCGTGATCAACGACGTCTCGGAGCGCGACTTCCAGTTGAAAAAGGGCGGCAGCCAGTGGAACAAGGGCAAGGGCTGCGACACGTTCGGACCGCTGGGGCCGTGGCTCGTGACGACCGACGAGATCAAGGACCCGCAGAAGCTCGGCATGTGGCTCGACGTCAATGGCGTGCGGCGCCAGACCGGCAACACCAAGACGATGATCTTCGGCGTCGCCCAACTGGTCGCCGACCTCTCGCGCTACATGACGCTCCTGCCGGGCGACGTGATCACCACGGGCACACCGCCCGGAGTCGGTCTCGGCATGAAGCCGCCCGTATGGCTGAAAGCGGGCGACGTGATGACGCTCGGCATCGACGGTCTGGGCGAGCAAAAGCAGAAGGTCGTGCCGTTCCGCAAAGGGCGCTGAAGGACGCGGCGGTGCGGCCCGAATGACGCAGCCACTGCGTCAGGGTGCCGTATACGCAGTCTTGACCGTGGTGAAGAACTCGGCGGCGTAGCGGCCCTGCTCGCGCGTGCCGTAGCTCGAGCCTTTGCGCCCGCCGAACGGCACGTGGTAGTCCACGCCCGCCGTCGGCAGATTGACCATCACCATGCCCGCCTGCGCGTGCCGCTTGAAATGCGAGGCGTGCTTGAGCGACGTCGTGACGATGCCCGAGCACAGGCCGAACTCCGTGTCGTTCGCGAGCGCGAGCGCCTCGTCGTAATCCTTCGCGCGGATCACGCAGGCGACGGGACCGAAGATCTCCTCGCGTGCGATGCGCATCGCATTGGTCGTCTCGGTAAATAGCGCCGGCGCGAGGTAGTAGCCTTCGGTCGCGCGCGTGAGGCGCTCGCCACCGACCGCGAGGCGCGCGGCCTCGCCCTTGCCGATCTCGAGATACTTGAGGTCGGTGTCGAGCTGGCTTTGATCGACGACCGGGCCGATGTCGGTGCCCGGCGCAAGGGCGTCTCCCACCTTCAGCGCCTTGAGTCTTTCCGTCATCGCTGCGACGAAGCGATCGTGAATCCCCGCGGTGACGATGAGCCGCGACGATGCGGTGCAACGCTGGCCGGTCGAGTAATACGCACCCTGGACCGCGCAGTTGACGGCGGTGGCGAGATCGGCGTCGTCCAGCACGACCAGCGGATTCTTGCCGCCCATTTCGAGTTGCAGCTTGGCCATCCGCGTGATGGCCTTCGCCGCGATCGCGCGGCCGGTGGCGACCGATCCGGTGAAGCTGATCGCTGCGACATCCGGGTGATTCACGAGCGTCTCGCCGACGACCGAGCCGCGCCCCATCACCAGGTTGAGCACGCCCGCGGGAACGCCGGCCCGGACCAGGATATCGGCGATCGCCCAGGCGCAACCGGGAACCAGGTCTGCCGGTTTCATCACGACGGTGTTGCCGTAGGCGAGCGCGGGCGCGATCTTCCACGCCGGAATCGCGATTGGGAAATTCCACGGCGTGATGAGGCCCACGACGCCGACGGGCTCGCGCGTCACTTCGACGTCGATGCCGGGACGCACCGACGGCACCTTGTCGCCGGTGAGCCGGACCACTTCGCCCGCGAAGAACTTGAAGATGTATCCGGCGCGCGCCGCTTCGCCGACGCCTTCGGGAAGCGTCTTGCCTTCCTCGCGCGACAACAATCGTCCAAGCTCGTCCTTGCGCTCGAGGATCTCGCTTCCTGCGCGGTCGAGGATGTTCGCGCGCTCCTGGATCGAGCCCGTCGCCCACGCGGGAAACGCGGCTTTCGCGGCGGCAATCGCGGCCGTCGTTTGCGCAACGTCGGCCTGCGCGTATTCGCCGATCACGTCCTTGAGATCGGAGGGATTGCGGTTGGGCGTGGTCGTTGCGCCGGCAAGCCATTCGCCGCCGATGAGATTCCTGAAGCTGTCCGCCATGTTATCTCCGTCGCGGCACCGCCGCGGTTCGTGTCACATCAATTGCCGCCGCGCGAGGCTCTTCATCAGCGCAGACGCGCCGAACGTCCACGGCGCAATGCGGTCCGAGTGATTGACGCGGTTGACGAGCGCGCCCAGCAGCGGCGTCGATACGGTGACGATATCGCCGACGACATGCGTGAACCCCTGTCCCGGCGCGTGCCGATCCTTGGTTGGCGCGAACATCGTGCCGAGGAACAACATGAATCCGTCGGGATACTGGTGGTTCGCACCGATCGCCTGCGCCACCAGATCGAGCGGGTCGCGACTCATCATCGCCATCGAGCTGTGTCCGTCGAGGACGAAGCCCTCGGGACCCTCGACGCGCATCGCAAGCTCGCAGCGGCGCACGTCGTCGATTCCGAAGTGCTCGTCGAAAAGGCGAATGAACGGGCCGATCGCACACGACGCGTTGTTGTCCTTCGCCTTGCCGAGCAGGAGCGCGCTGCGTCCCTCGAAGTCGCGCAGGTTGACGTCGTTGCCGAGCGTCGCACCCACCGTCTCCCCTCGGCTGTTCACCGCCAGAACGATCTCGGGCTCGGGGTTGTTCCACGCCGACTTCGGATGGATGCCGATTTCGGCGCCGAGCCCCACCGCCGACATCGGCTGCGACTTGGTGAAGATCTCCGCATCGGGTCCGATGCCGACTTCCAGATACTGCGACCAGACGCCTTGCGCGATCAGCGCGTCCTTCAACCGCAATGCGTCGGCCGATCCCGGATGCACACGCGAGAGATCGTCGCCGATGATCGCGACCACGGCACGGCGCACCGCTTCGGCCTTGGCTGGATCGCCGCGCGCCTGCTCCTCGATCACGCGCTCGAGCATGCTCGACACGAAAGTGACCCCTGCCGCCTTGATCGCGGCCAGGTCGCAGGGCGCGAGGAACCACGGCCTTCGCTCATCGCGCGCGCCGGGGTCGGAATTCGCGAGGACGTCTTCGAGCGCGGCGAGCCGCGGCAGCGACGCGGTCGCGCGGATCGCGCCAGCGGGATCGTCGAGATCCAGGAGATCGGTGATCGTGGCGGCGATGCGCGACAGATCGCAGACGTCGTCGCCGGCAACACGCACGGCGACGGGGCCGGCGAGGTCGGGCGCCCAGATGCGCGCGACGAGCAACGCCTGCTCGCGATCCCGCGGGAGGCAGCCCGCGGCGGTCAGCCGGCTCACCATTCGATCCATCACTGTCCCATCGGTTGCGTCTTGCCCCGTACGATACTGGCCCCGCCTCCGCGGGGACGACGAGCTTCCTTTTCGCCTATGCAATCGTCAGCACGTCGATTATAGAACCTGCGGCGCCGACAATCCGGCGCGAATGACGACGCGCTCGAAGCGCAGGTTTTGCTGCATACTTCGCGCTGCGGCCTCGTGCGGTTGATCGAAACGCGATCATGCGCTGCTGGCCCCCTCGCCACGATCCCGGCGATGCGACCGAACGAGAAACGATGCCCGACAATCCCGCAACGCGTGGCGACGTGCTGTTTCCCGAGATCGAGCCATACGCCTCGGGACGGCTCCCCGTCGATGCCATCCACACGTTGTACTGGGAGACGTGCGGAAGATCGGACGGCGTGCCGCTCGTCTTCCTGCACGGCGGGCCCGGCGGCGGCTGCCTGCCGCACCATCGCCGCTATTTCGATCCCTCGTTCTGGCGCATCGTCCTTACCGATCAGCGCGGCGCCGGCCGCTCGACGCCGATTGCCGAGCTCGCCGGCAACACGACGCCGAACCTGATCGCCGATCTCGAGCGATTGCGCGAGCATCTGCGCATTCCGCGCTGGCTCGTCTTCGGCGGATCGTGGGGCTCGACGCTGGGGCTCGCCTACGCCGAAGCGTTTCCCGAGCGTTGCCTCGGCCTCGTGCTGCGCGGCATCTTTCTCGCGCGCCCGGCAGAGCTCGACTGGTTCATGCATGGGATGCGCAACGTATTTCCGGAAGCATGGCGCGCGTTCGCGGAGTTCCTTGCGCCGACCGAGCGGGGGGATCTGCTCGGCAATTACTATCGCCGGCTTACCGATCCCGATCCCGCGATCCATCTGCCGGCGGCGCGCGCGTGGGACCAGTACGAAGGCGCCTGCTCGACGCTGCTGCCGGGCAACGACCCGGCGCCGAAATTCGACAGCGACGCACAGGCGCTCGCGATCGCGCGGATCGAGGCGCACTACTTCGTCCACCGCGCGTTTCTCGGCGAGGACGCGCTTCTCGCGAACCTCGGGCGCATCCGTCACCTGCCGTGCACGATCGTTCAGGGGCGCTACGACATCGTGTGTCCGCCGATCACCGCCGAAGCGCTTTCCCGCGCCTGGCCGGAGGCCGAATACATCGTCGTTCCCGACGCCGGCCATTCGGTGCGCGAGCCGGGGATCACGCGGGAGCTGGTCGCCGCGGTGAAACGGATGCAGGGACGCGTCGGCTAGATGCCCGCCGTCTTAAGGAATCCTTAAGCCGGGCGCCGTACAATTGCGCCTGGCTGCCGCCCCGCATCGGGCGGTCTCTTCCCGGAGGACTTCGCCGTGTTCGCCCGAATCGTCGTGCTGTGCCTCGCTGTCATGCTCGCCGGCGGCGCGTCCGGTGAGACCAAGAAGCGGATCGAAAAGGCGGCCGACGTGCCGCGCTTCAGCTACAAGGTCGATGGCCGCATCGAGGACATGCTTTCCGACGACGCGAAATGGAAGCCGTTCGCCGCCGCCGTGCGCCGCGATCTCGAGAGCGTGCTCGCGCAATACGACATCGCCGACAAGACAACCGAGCGGCAGCTCCTGAGCGAGATCGCGCAGCTCGACATGCTCGATGGCCGCTATGATGCCGCTCTCGGGCGTGCCGCGCAGGTCAAGGCACTCGAGGAAAAGCCCGCCGACAAGCTCCTTTCCGGGATCAGCATTCGCGCGATCGTCGCCGGCGTGCGCGCCAATCCGGATCGCACCTCGGCCGCGTATCGCGGAGCCGTGGCGCAAGCGCTTGCCGTGGAAATCACGCCGCTTCCCTATGACGTTGTCGGCAACGAGGCGAAGGAGATCAAGGCCGGCGCGGAGCTGCTCGGCGAAGGCCGACTGATCGGCAACGTGCGCGAGGTGCTGCAGCCGAGCGTGGACAAGAACGGCGCGCTGTCTTCCGACCTCGCCCCCTTGCTCGTGCGCATCAAGTACGTGCTGGTGTACGTGCTGCCCTTGAAGCAGACGCTGGTCGACGCGTGGAGCGGTTACCTCGCCGCGCACAAGGTCGAGCGGCAGGACATCTGGGCGGCCCGCGCCGCCGCGTTGCCGCCGAAGGCCCCTTACGCGCCGGTCAAGATCGCGATCTGGGACAGCGGTGTCGACACCAAGCTGTTTCCGGGACTCGTCGCTAGCGATCAAGGCAAGGTTCCCGTCATCGCCTTCGATCGCTTCGCGAACCCCGCGACCGGCGAGCTCGAGCCCATTCCCGACGCGCTGAAGAGCAAGGTGCCGCAGTTGAAGTCGAGGCTCAAGGGCTTTTCCGATCTGCAGTCCAATATCGACAGCCCCGAAGCGAGCGAAGTGAAGACGTTCCTCTCGACGCTGAAGCCGGACGAATACAAGGCGGCGGTCGAGGAGATCGGCCTCGCCGGCCAGTGGATGCACGGCACGCACGTCGCGGGAATCGCCGTCGCGGGCAATCCGTATGCACGCATCGTGATCGGCCGCATCGAATTCGACTGGCACCTGTTGCCCGACCCGTGCCCGAGCCGCGAGCTTGCGTTGCGCGACGCGAAGAATCAGCAAGCCTACGTCGATTTCTTCAAGCGCGAGGGCGTGCGCGTGGTCAACATGAGCTGGGGCGGCAGCGTGAAGGACGTCGAGAACGCGCTGGAGCTCTGCAACATCGGCAAGACCCCCGACGAGCGCAAGACGATCGCGCGCGAATACTTCGACATGGGCAAGGACGCGCTCACCAAGGCGTTCGCCGGCGCGCCGGACATCCTGTTCATCACCGCGGCCGGCAACAGCAACCAGGATGCGTCCTTCGCGGAGGACATTCCGGCGGACATCGTTTTGCCCAACCTGCTCACCGTCGGCGCAGTGGACAAGGCCGGCGACGAGGCGTCGTTCACGAGCTACGGCCCGACCGTGGTCGTGCATGCCAACGGCTACCAGGTCGACAGCTTCATTCCCGGCGGCGAACGGCTCGCGGAATCGGGAACATCGATGGCGTCGCCGCAAGTGGTGAATCTGGCGGCGAAGATACTGGCGGTCAAGCCGAAGCTCACGCCGCCGCAAGTGATCGCGCTGATCCGCGACACGGCGGACAAGACAGCCGACGGCCGCCGCACGCTGATCAACCCGAAAAAGGCCCTCGCTGCGGCGCAAGCGCGCTAGGGTCCTGCCTCGCTGCCGTCCACGCGCTTCGCCCTGACGGCAAACGTGAGCCGGACCTCGTCGGCAACGAGCACAGACGCGAAGTCCATTCCGAACGCGTGCCGGGAGATGCGGCCGACGATTTCGGCATCGCAGCGCTCGAAATCGTCGTCGGCACGCGACCCACAGCGCACGCTCCGGACATCGAGCCGCACGGGCAGCGTGACGCCGTGGAGGGTGAGCGCGCCGTCGACCGCGACCAGCCGATGCTCGATGAACGTCATTCCCGTCGACCGGAATCGCAACACCGGATGGTGCGCGACGTCGAGCATGTCTTCGCCGCGTACGAACCGGTCGCGTAGATCCCAGCCGGTTTGCACCGACGCAGCATCGACGGCGAGCTCGACACTTCCGGTCTCAGCGGTCGTGTCATAGTCGATCCGGCCGTCTATTCGTCCGAAGCGGCCATTGGCGAGCCACACGCCGAGCTCCATCACTTCGAAGGCAACCGAGGTTCGCTCCGAATCGATCCGGTAGACTTGCGCGGAAAGTGCGGGTGCGGGAAGCAGCACCAGCAGCGCGGCGATGGCGAGCGCTCCGGGGGGAAAAATCGTCGGGTGGCGGACAGGGGGCACCCAACCGCAAACAGCGCACCCGGGCGGTTCATTCCGGAAGGGGTCGTCAGGCGATTGGCGGCAGCACCATCCGCACGCGGACGATCACATCGTCGGCCACGGTATCCGGATCTGCCCATAGCCCTTGGCCGATCCCGAAATCGAGTCGCTTCACGGTGAACTGCCCTTCGGCGACGCTGTTGCCGGCGGCGTCCTTCTTGAGCGTCACGGGAATGATCACGTCGCGCGCCGCGCCCTTCAGCGTCAGCTTGCCGGCAACTTCGTAACGACCGCCGCCGAGATCGCGGACCTTCGACGACGAAAACTTCGCCACCGGGAATTTCGTCGCGTCGAACCAGAGCGGACCCTTGACCTCGGCCTCCGAATCGTCGCTCGCGAGATCGATGCTCCCGAGCTCGATTTCGAACTCCGCCATCGAATGCGCAAGGTCCTTCGGGCGGAAATCGACGTTCGCCTTCCACTTGCGGAAACGGCCCTCGACATTGACGCCCATCTGCTTGGAGACGAAGCGGATCTCGCTCTTGTCGATCAGCACGGCCTGCGCCGACGCGCCCCCCGAGGCGGCCATCAGCATCGCCGCGAGCGGCGGGATGAACGAGCGCAATGCATGCATTCGCGAAAGTCCTTTCAGATATCTCAGCGCAGGAACGGCACCATTCGCGCCAGAACGCCGTCGCGATCGACAAGATGATGCTTGAACGCGGCACCGGTATGGACAAAGACCAGCGCCAGCAGGGTGAAGTTCAATGTCACATGGACAACTTTCAACACGGCGGCCAGCGTCTTGTCCTTGGAGACGAGGTCGGGCAGCGGGACGAGCCCGAGATAGACGACCGAAACGCCGGTCGCCGAGCTGTACAACCAGCCTGACAGCGGGATCGCCAACATCAGCGCATAAAGCAGCACGTGAGTCACGCGCGCCGCCTTGCGCTGCCAGTCGGGCATCGCGACGGCGGGCGGCGCGGGATAGGCGTTGCGCCAGAGCAGGCGAAAGAGCGCCACCAGAAAGACCGTGATACCGATCCACTTGTGCCAACCGTACCAGAGGAGCTTCTGCGGGCTGAGCGGCAGATCGACCATCGAAAGCCCG
>WNGE01015219.1_pt1 | contig 11402 bp, 20 predicted proteins | sample 5400651 | NCBI WGS metagenome assembly WNGE01 (sample SAMN13153370, study PRJNA577476) | soil metagenome | isolation source: 60 cm soil or saprolite under grassland replicate 2 | place: USA:California | collected 2016-06-15 | reverse complement strand
TCTCGTGCGTGGACGGAGGCGCGACGACGTAGCCTCCATCGGCTCGCACGTCCAGGCCGTGCCCGAGCTTGCCGACGGAGTTGCGAAGTCCTGACTTGTGAATCCCCGGGGGGTGGGAGGGCGGTTGGGACCGCGCGCGAGCGGGTCGGGCAAAGCCCGACCGAGCTGCGCTCGGTTGCCGGTGTGCGGGGCTTACTCCTTGCGAGTAGGGACAGGGACGTGCTGCGCCGCCCGGAGGGGCCTCCAAGGTATGAGTCTGACTTTCGCGCTCGAGGCAGCAATCAACGGTTCCACAGGCCCCCGCGCCACACTGAGGTACGAGCTCGCGGCATCAAGAAGTCGCCGGCGTCGACCGGACGGCGAGGGGATTCTCACAGGCCAGCGGTGGCGGCGCCAGCGCCGCCACCGGCACTGAGGTGACACCGATGACTTGACCCGACACTCGCGGCGTGGCTGCCCCCCACTGGCTTCGGTTTGCGCCGGTCCTCACCGGCGTCAAGGTCGTTCGTCCAGCAGGGCGCTCCACCTTGACCCCGCGCCGTCCCGCCCCCAGAACCGGCAGCCATGAGGAAGCAAGGGGACAACCAGTCACTAAGCCGCAATCCGGTGGAGTGCTCGCACTTGACCGGGCTGGGCCTCACAGATAAGACCCCGCACATGAGGCCCTCGCCGCACCCGCACGCCGCCGGGTCCGCGGCATCGCCGCCCAATCGGTGTTCACCGCGCTGCTGCTGATGGCCGCCAACATCCGCAAGATCCGCGCCTGGCGGGCACTCACCACCGACAGCAAACCCGGCACCGCCCAGCGGGCACGCCGACGGCGCACCAGCCTCCGCGACCACCTACCCGGCGGGTAAAACGCACCCGAGATCCAAGCGCCACCGCCAGCCACCACCCGACAGCCTGATCAGTCACGCCACGCCGCCCACCGCAGCAGGCGTAAACAGCACCGGCGCCGCTCAGCGTATTCATCCGCCGCTCAGCGCCGCATTGTCAGACCCCAGCGCCATACTCAAACACGGTCACCAACACAGTTCTGTCGGTACGACACCGGCAGTTCTGTCGGTAACCCACGGTGGAGCTTGTCAGGCGTTACTCGAACCATGCTGACCTGCAAGAACGCCTGTCGCAAGCTGCCAGTAGAGTAACTCAGAGCGGGCTTCAAGATCAAGAAGTGCCCGATGGGACCGTGAACGGGCAAGCTGGCCGCGTCTGGCGAGTTAGAGATCGGCTGGGCCCCGACGACATCCAGGAGGTTATTGATCAGTTTAGAGCTGGCACGCCCAAACGCGTCCTGGCTTTGCAGTTCGGCATTAGCTTGAGCAGCGTCAAGGCGTTGCTCAAGCATCATGGAGTGAGACGCTCAAGGTAAGGGCTGAGGCTATAAAGCTTCGGCTCATGCGCCCTGACCCGTTCTGCGGGTCAGGGCGTTTTCCTTTACTCTCCTGATGGGGTTGGCCGGTTTGCTTTATGGTACTGTAGCCAACTTATCTAGCGGAACAGCAGATGGCAGCGCAGGTTGGCACATCGCAAAGCAAAGTATTTTGGCCTAAATAGCCGGATCACTAAGTTTAGTATTGGGCAAGTGGTTATTGGTTTTGGCCCAACAGGCGCTCTATGCACATACTCTTACGTGTCGAGAAAATCCCACTCGTCGCCTAGCACCCAGCGGAGAGCAGAGAGTTTGCCGTTGATCATGCCCCACTTGAAGTCGTCATATGGGCCGAGGTTCTGCTTTCCATACCGAGCCTCAACTTTGCGACGGGCTGCCATCATGCCTTTGTAGATGTCTTCCGGCAGCCGCTCTTTGGTCCGCCGTCGTGCTGCTTCACCGGACAGAGATCGGTCGTACCACACGCGGTCAAAGAATTCTTGCTCCGCCTCAAGTATCTCCGCCTCTGTACGGGCATTGGGCTGGAGGCGATATCTATTAATGAACTCGTCACGGCCTTCGGTTAGCCGCTCAAGCGTCGGGCGTTCCCAGTACCGGATACGGAAGGCAGGGCGGTTATTTGTCTCATACTGCTTCAGGAAGTCCTTGCAGGGGTTGGACAGGTGGCCGCTCGTGATGACCAGCGCCACGTCGGCTCGCTCGGCTGCGGCCCAGGCGAGCAAGCCGGACACCTCCTTGGGAGGCACGCCACGCTTGTAGTGCTTGCAGTCAACGAACCAGGTTTCGTGGTACTGCCTGCCGCCCATCTCATCTCGGAGGAGCTGCGCCACGATGTCGCGGCCTGAGTCGCTCGGACTGGCTGCGTGCCCAGTACCCTTGCGCCAGTCGATATTCACAAAGCCAAGCTCCCGCAGCAAGTCAAAACAGAATTCCTCAAACTCGGTAGAGCCCATATCGTCTGTTGGGAGCGACTTGTTCATGGTAAGGGTCTATCGTGAGAGCGGCGTGGCATCCAGGCGTTGATAATGCTTGGTTTGCGCGACCCTAGCAAAGCCGCTATACTCCGCGCAGCATAGAGTGGCTTTTTGCGGATAGGAGGGCAAGATGCCATAAAGAGTTTTTGTGAGTTTTGATTACGAGAACGACCGCCAGTACAAGTATCTCCTTGAGGCTTGGAACGACAACCCACTGTTCCAGTTTACCTTCCAGGACATGTCACCGAGCGAGATCAATAGCTACAATGTCGGAAGCGTGAAGGCGGCGCTGACCGCCAAGATTAATACAGCCACGCATACGTTCGTGATCGTTGGCAGGTACGCCAACCTTCGGCATAGGCACAGCGGGCTCATCGGCTCGAAGAACTGGATAAACTTTGAGATCAAGCAGAGTAAGGCCAATGGCAACAAGCTGGTCGCCATCAAGCTTGACCGTAATTACGAGTCGCCGGACGAGCTGATAAACGCCCGTGCGTCGTGGGCAATGAGCTTTACACAAGAAGCGATTTTGAGAGCGCTCAGAGCGGCGTAAGTGCAAATGAGGCCGACTGACGATAAGAAGCTTGAGCTGCTATACGGTCACTACAACGACACGTACGCAGGAATCCAGGCATATGTGAAGTCGCGTGATCGCTTCTTCATAACCGTGCTTGTGCTGCTTGCCGTGATGTCGTTTCAGATAGCCCTTCCCACAGAGTCGGGTAGCGCAATATCGGAGTTTGTCCGAATAAAGCTCGGTATACATGGCACATTGAGTGTCAGCTTTCTCGGCACCGTGATCTGGGCGGGCCTGCTGTTTGTTGTCATCCGTTACTTCCAGACGGTGGTCTACCTGGAGCGCCAATATCGGTATATCCACAAAATCGAGGCAGAGCTGAGCCCGTTCTACTCTGGAGTGCCGTTTACCCGCGAGGGAACCTTCTATGAATCACAGTATCCTTGGTTTTCGGCGGTAGTGCACCGGCTGTATAGCTGGGTGTTTCCGGTGGGCCTAATGCTGGCAGTGACGTTCAAGATCATCAGCGAGTTCCGGCTGCCCCATAGTTCACCATATGCTCTTTGGGCTGATGTGGGGATTTACGCCCTACTTGTTGTGGCCACGGCTCTCTACCTGGTTAACATCTTGCTGAAGAAGTAGTTGAATACGGCGCAGAGGTGGCCACGAAATTATCGCAAGTTGAACCCCGAAACTAGATGAGGCCGTCTGGCCAGCAGCAGCTCTAGGTGGCTCTCTGCCCACATCTCGATCTGCGGTCGTTTGCCGTCATTGTTATGTTTTTCGATCAAGGCAACAGCGTCCGCCGTAAACCTTCCGCTCGTCGCTATGATCAGCGCCTGGATCACAGGCGGCTCCCAGAGCGATATTTCTGTCAACGTCTCCATAACATCACCGGGTCGCACGGATTTTTTCGTCCAGTGCTTCGCCTGAATAATCACGCGCCTCGGCGTCGCTGATCAGGTTGAACAGCAAGCGCTCGAACTCCTCGGCCGAAATCGCCTCCCAGCGAAGTTTAGTCGTGACAGGACCCGTGGGCTTGGCCTGTACCAGAGTCGTTAGGTCCTCAGTATCAATGGGGACTGGCTCAAGCTCCGAGTAGAGGCTAGACTCAATATCCGCACGAACTGACGGCCAGTCCATATCGGCGATGTCATGGACGTCGCATCCTTGCGCCCAGTGAAGGTGACGGCGCATCTCCGACCAACGGCCCACTTGAGGTATCTGGCTGCCCGCCAAGCGCTCGACCTGCTCGAAGGCAGAAACAAGCTCAGGCCAGTCCTTATGCTCAACCAGCTCACGATTACTTGGAACGCTCTCCGCGAGAGAGGACACGAGCCTATTAATTGTAGCAACGAGTTCTTGCAACTTTGCTCGGACTAGCTCACGCCGAGCTTGCCTGAATTTGAAGCGGTACTCATCTATCTCCCGAGTAGGCTCCTGGATGCCCTCCTCCACGCTCACCTTAGCCTCGAATTCGCCAATTTCCATAGCGTCAAGGCGTGCTTGAGCGATGCCATCGACGTCCCATGGGATAGTCTTGATGCGGTAGCCGTCGATTGCGGGTATCCCATTGATAATTTGAGCATATGAGCGCTGGAGCTCTGCATAACGTCGCGCCTCTGGCGAACTACCAAGGAAAGCTAGACCATCGGGAATTATCCCTTGCATCTCCTCCCAGACCTTTTCCAGGCGGCGGAGGTTAGTCTCGACGGCGTCAAATTTTTCTAGGGTTTGCTCAAGGTCCATTAATCACCTCGTGTTATCTCATATCTTGTAAGGAGGGCGTCGAAAAAGTGCCGGAGCATGTCCGCAGCGTGAGGCTCCATAAGTTCATGTCCGCCGAAGCGGTAGATGTCATAGCCACGGAGCCGGAGCTTGCGGTCTTCGGACACCATGTCGGCATAGAGCTTCGGTGAGGCCGCGTCGCCTTCGGCGTAGTGCTGCTTACCGTCTACCTCAAGCACGGCTCGCACGCCTTGGGGTAGAAGCAAGAGGAAGTCCATGCGCTCGCGCATCAGCACGCTTGGCTGACCTCCGCGCTCCTTGCGAGTGCGCGGATCGTAGTGGAGGTAGACCTGCGGCAAGAGCGCGGGCTGCTTGCCACCAGCATCTCCACGGTAGCGCTCGCAGTAGGTGCGAAAGAGCAGCCTTTCAGGCGGGCTGGCCAATGACGCGGACAGCCGCCGATAGAGGTCATGCCCGACCTCAGCATCACTCTTGCCATCAAGTGAGTTGGTTGCCTTCCACCAATCTACGAGGTCTCCCCAAGTCATTACAGATGAAGGTAGCGGCCGGTCGTAGAAGAGGCAGAACTTAGCATTCTCAACTACCTCAACCACGTTGTTGATGGCATCCCTTAGTACGATCCTCGGCTTAGGGCCAGTCGAGGCGAAGATGATGTTTTTTAGCTCGCCGTCTACTCCACGTACAGAAGTGGTTGCCTGCTCGTCTTCGAGTTGTTCAAGCTGTGCGAATACCGGATTAAACAACTCGTTGAGATAGCCTCTGCGCATGCCCCAGCCGCCTGAGCCGCTCATTCCGTTGCTGCTCCAGTAGCCATGGAAACCTTTGAAATCTCTGAACGGCGGATCGAAAGTGACATGAAGGCGCTTGAGGATGGCTCGAAGGCATCGCATAGCTACGGCGATTTCCTCATCGCTCAGCTTAGTCGAGCCATTGGTCCCGTAGCCTTCAAAATCTTCATGGACCAACTGGGTTAAGGCGTAGGCGGCGTCGAGGTCGTTGATTCCTTCTTGCGGCTGTAGCCTGAGCTTGCCCACTAGCTCAGCGTTAAAGACCTCCTGCATGCGGTTCCACGGGTCCGTGCCCTTGAGGTCCCAATCGGGGTCTTCTTCGATAAGAAAAAAGTCGCTTGGCTTCATTGAGAATTCTGTGGCGTATCTAATAATTATATGCTTTCACGCTCTGCACAAACGCTTGCCAATCGTCTCGGCCGAATACCAGTACCGGCCCACTTGGGTCTTTCGAGTCTCGCACCGCCACAGCGTCGCCCAAGTTGGCCGCCTCTACACAGTTGCCCGTGTTGCCGGAATAGCTGCTTTTCCGCCACTGGGCGCGGGATATGTCGTGCTCGTAGTTCATGGCTCCCGCACCTCCTCTCACTCACAGCTCGCGGGCAACGCTGGTGATGAGCTGAACCGACTCTTCGGGCGGGAGTGCCAGGGCGCGCAAGTGCTCGAAGATGGCCGTGAAGCGCGCCACGTCGGTGTCGCTTTCAAGGAACAGGTCGCCTGCTTGGGTTTCAATGTAGGCGACATCTGCGGCGATGGGCTCACCGAACTGGAGGATCACGAACGATCCAGCCATGCCAGGGTGGCCGCCCACGTCGTAAGGCAGGGCTTGGAGCGTGACGTGCGGCAAGTCGGCGGCTCCCGCGAGCCGTTCGAGCTGGGTGCGCATGGCCTCGTGGCCACCTACCGGCCGGTGCAGCGCGGCCTCGTCCACGATGGCCCACAGCCTGAGCGGCGGGTCGCGGGTGAGGACAGCTTGCCGACCTCTGCGAGCCTCGACCAGGCGCTGTATCTCCTCCTTGGTTGCGGTGGGGTTGCCACGCTGAAGGGCAGCTCGCGCGTAGTCCTCGGTCTGAAGCAGGCCAGGCACGAACGAGGACTCGTAGTTGAGCAGCGAGCGAGCTTCACTCTCGAAGCTGATGTAGGTCGGGTAGGGCTCTGGTAGCTCAGATGGGAAGGATCGAAGCCAGTTCTGTTCTCCGGATTGGCGGGCTAGGGCGGCGAGTTCGGCCTGCTTGTCGTCGGTCGCGGCGTACAGCTCTAGAAGCGCCGTGAGCGTGCGCGCCTGAGGCCGGGCCTTGGCGGTCTCGATGCGGTAGAGCGTGGCCTCGTTGATGCCGGTGCGGTCGGTGACATCCTCGCGGGTGAGGCCAGCTTCAGTGCGAAGGTGGCGCAGTTCGGCAGCGAGGCGTCTGAGACGCAAGGTAGGCGTCGGCCGTCGCGCAGGCATGGCGACGATCTTAGCGAAGCCTTGCCTATGCCTAACTTTGCGTTCGCATACCTTGCGTTCTCCTACTAGGCGAGCGCAGACTGGGCGTTACGCATAGACCACGGTAGTGCGTTCGAGAGAGACGCACTACCAAACACGCCAAGCGGAGACGCCATGAGCGGCAGGGCCGACGTTGTAAACGGGTTGCCACAGGTCGCCGGTGACCCTGAGCACGGCTCCGGCGTCGGCCCTGCTTCCACGAGGGGACCTAGCGTGACGATGACCCCTTGGCCGCTGTCCAGCTCGCTCGTGCTCGGTGCATTGCCGTCTGCTGTTGGATGTGCCCGACTGCACGCCCGTAATGTCATGTGCGAGTGGGGTCTTGGGAGTATTGCCGAGACGGTTGAGCTAGTGGCATCTGAGCTGACCACCAACGCCGTGCTCGCCTCAACCGGGCCGGATGGGCGGCCAAGATACGAGGGCGATCAATCCGGCCTGCCGGTTGTGCATGTGCGCCTGATGTCTGACTGCGTGCATTTGGTGATCGAAGTTTGGGACCGGAGCATGAGAGCCCCAATACCGAAGCAGGCCGAGCCTGACCGAGAGGGCGGACGGGGCCTGATGCTCGTTGAGGCATTGTGCGAGCGGTGGAATTGGCGCACGGTTGCTGGCTGGTCCGGCAAACTTGTGTGGGCGGAGCTGCGGGTTACGTAATTTTCCTTTATTTCTGAGCATTCGCGCGCTCGCGGCGAGAGCCGGAATTCTTATGCTTGCATTTTCTTAAGTTTCATATTACAAATACCCGCACCGTGTGATTTTTTTCCCACCCTAGGAGGTGCTTAAGGTAATGGCGGAAATGAATGCACGTTTGCGCGGATTCCTTAACGAGGTCCGGGAGTGGTTCTGGAAGCATCACTACGAGGGGGAGGATCAACCTAATGACCTTCTTATAGCCGTGGGAAGGGTTCTGCGGGCGCATCCTGAACTCCGGCCTGTAGACCTGCTGCGGGACATCGTCGAGGCTGACCTCGGCGAGTTCCTGTCCCTCGACAGGGACGATCCAGATGTCAGGGGTATCCTTGAACACCACGAGCTAAAGCCGATCCTGGATGACCTCCTCGACGTCGTGGTCCGGGAAATCCTTCGTGCAGAAGACCGGCCGGAAGGCTGGGAGAGCTTGCCACTTGACCAGCGGGACGGGCCGACGGCCAAGGAGGACAAGCGGCGGCTGTTTCTACGACAAGCCGAGGAGGAGCATCGCTACGGCCGTTGATCCCTCGCTTGCAAACCTGTCGGCGCGACGTGGCAACGGGCGAGCATGGCAAGATCGAGTCCCTAACGGGCGATGGGAGTCCCCGTTCGTTGGGGACTTTCGTCGTTATGGGACCGGTTCCACAAACCACACCAGGGCCACTTGGGTGTCTGAAGGCAGATTGCGGAAAGTGTGCTCATAGCTTCCGTCTGATTTAGCGCTGATGAAGTTCATGGACCCCAATGGCATGAATGGCATGGAGCGCAGTTGCGAGAGAAATTGGGCGGTACCGGGCCCCCATGGCACGACTTTCAGCGGCTGATTAGCTCTTATGCGCACCCTGGCAAGTGGCAAGGGCAATTCTGTAGTAAGGACAAATGCCCTTGTGTCGTTTGTGGTCAGGTAGCTTTGCACGCATCCGGTCGAACCCCCGAAAGATAGCAATGAGAAATTTATAATCTTGTCTATCGGATGAGGATAGGACGTCTCATAAGAGAAGGTCAAAGGTTCGCCAGCTCTCAGGGAAGGCAATTTGATTTCCAGTGTATCGGACACTCCCAGTCGGGCGTTATTCGCACTAAGTCTTTCTAGCAACTGACGCAACTCCTGCTGGCATGCTTGAATATTGCTCAGACTCTTGGCTAGCTCTTGGGCGTGGATCTTAACGCGGCGGATGCTCTCATCTTCTTCGTCCGGCAGCGTTGCAAGTGCGGTTTCAAGCATGTCCGAACCCTGCTGGAAATCAGGCTCAGCTACAGCGAAGTACCCTTGAGGGTTTACGACCGAGCAGTTTACTGTGTTGTCGATCCCGAACTCTCCATCATTGAGTTCTAGGACAGCCGTTATCGAGGATTCCACCGAGCAAAGAGGGCGCACGGTAATGCTAGATTCCCTGCCTATGGGTCTGCAATCATCATTGAGAGCCAGGGTTGCTTCGATGTTCTCAACTGAAATGTCGGGCGCGGGACTTGCGGTTTGTTGCTCCTGGGTCTGACTTTCAGCCTCGGCCAATATGGCTTGCTGTTCGCGTGCCACTATCTTGAGCGAGACTGCTTTCAGAATGCGCTCTTCCCATCGGCTGATTGTCCTAGGATCGCGGTCGAAGTCCGCCGCCAGATCGGAGCGGCGTGTCATAAGTTTTCGAGGCCAATTGCCCTTACCAATCGCGAACGCCGTATTAATAATGTGCCTATCCTCTTCAGGAAGCTCTTGGACTGCATCCGTCAAGACACGCATGGCGTCAAGCAGTGGCTCCTCGCCCTTCTCGCCTTTGGGATGGCAGATTCTGGCGGCAGCCTCCATAAGCAATGAGCACTTGATGAGCCGTCCTGGATCGTTCAGACCAACGTCACTGCGCACATCGACTAGCTCACGCGCAAGCCGATTAGCCTTGCTGTCTCCATCGCGAGCCATCCCTGCGGCCTCCCCGTGTCCAAACGCTGTCTAACGGTGTCCACTCCGTGTCTTCGCAGCTATCAAATCGTAGAGCAACGATGGTCCTGTCCGAATCGATCACGAAGCGGAGGAAGGGTGAGCAACCTCGCTGAGCTGGATGGCGCAGTGGTCAGTACGTGCCCTGGGCAGGACCGACCCCCGCATCGCAGAGCTGAGGAGGGAGCGGTGAGACGGCCCGATCCTCCGTGGGCGCGTGTGCTGGCGCTGGATAGAAGACGCATGTGCGCGAGACCACGTGAAGGGAGCGGCCGTCCGGCCGCTCCCTTCATCTATGCCCCAGATAGCAGACATCAAAGATCGTGGAAGGAACAACATGCCTAGCAATGGAGAGGTCGCGCGGCGTGGTGATCGCTACACGCCAGAGCGACGGCAGGAGTTCACACCCGACCCTGACCGCGTGGTCTACCCGGTGGACCACATCACCAGCCAGCGGGCGGCGCTGGCCAAGTTCGAGGCCGAAGTACGCGTCGTGGTTGGTGGCCAACTCACCAGGCGCATGGTGAAGCAGGCCTGTGAGCTGGAAGACGACATTCGGGCGCGTGCCCACGACAATGCCCACTACTCGCAGCTCGAAGTCGCAGTATCGACATACCTGGCGGACGCCATTGAGATTCGCCACCGTTACATGAATCCCGATGACCAGCAGCGGGACTGGCGATGAGCGCGATCCTGGCCATAGTCATTCTTGTTGGCGTTGGGCTGTTGCTGGCAGGAAGTTACGGATTCCGGCGCGGGTATGAGGCCGGACGCCGGGAGCAACGGCGGATTATCAACCGTGCCATGGATGACATCAGGCGGCAGGCCCTCTCGGCTCAACAGGGTATCGACTACCTGTACGAACGGGCGCAACAGGAGATACGTCAACGTCCGGGGTCCGGCGGGGTTGCGTGATGAGCGACAACCAGGTCAAAGAGTGGACAGGCCGGGTCCGGCAGGCCGCCATGACGCTGCTTGTGGTGGCCGTGGCAGCGCGTCTGGTCTGGACACTGCTGGCTCCGGTTGTGCCCGTACTGGTCAGCCTCGTCGTGGTCATCGTGGTTTTGGGTGTGGCCATATTTGGGCGGCGCTCAAAGTAGACACGACACCACAATTCTGGCTAAGAAAAAAGAATTGACTGTCGCGTCAAGGCGACAGATAACGACAGTAGGGGTTAGTTGCGCGGGCGGCTCGGGAGTTATCTCCGGGCCGCCCGTTTGCTCCCCCAAGTGTTAAGCGGAGGGTGAGGATATGCCCAAGAAGGGGGTGCGGGTAAAAGTTGCCGGTAAGCCGCGTCGTGTTATCGACGTTGATGCGATGACGCAAATAGTTATCGCGCTGGGACGGGAGCTTGCCCAGAGCAAGCGAACTAAGAAGCGGCAACCGATTAAAACGGCTCGGGGTGTCGGCTCATGATTGCGGCTGTGTTGACTGTCTTGCTCGGAGGTGCGGTGATCCTGAGCGTGGTCATCGGTTGGCGGTGGCTGGACGCGCGAGCGTGGCGGCGGTCGCTAGTAGCCATGTCGCTGCGGTTCCCGCGTGGTCTGAAGCCGGACGATCTGGCTGCGTGGCTCGGCGTCATCGGGAGCTTGCGGGCAGTGGTTGCTCTTGAAGTAGTCGCCACGCGCCAGGCCGTGAGTCATTACCTCCTCGTACCGCAGGCCCGTCAGGCCGACGTGTTGGCTGGAGTGCGGGCAGTGCTTCCGGGCCTGCGGTTGGAGGACGCGCCTACATACGACGTGGTGCGCAATTAGTTTTGGGGTGTCCTCGCCTGGGTGGTGGGGTGATCGGCTGGTAGCGGCGTGTTACCAGGCGGCGGCGCGGTCGGACACCAGCGAGCCGATGGCACGGACCGTCTCGGGCAGGTCCTCG
>WNGE01010121.1_pt1 | contig 11402 bp, 7 predicted proteins | sample 5400651 | NCBI WGS metagenome assembly WNGE01 (sample SAMN13153370, study PRJNA577476) | soil metagenome | isolation source: 60 cm soil or saprolite under grassland replicate 2 | place: USA:California | collected 2016-06-15 | reverse complement strand
GGACCGGGCCGTGCTCGGGGCAGCGGTAGCGCCCCTCGCCGTAGACGGCCATGCTGCTGGCCAGCACGACGCGCCCGGAGAACCGCGCCTCGTGCATCGCCCGGAGCATGGCCGCGGTCCCGACGTCGTTGGCCCGAACGTAGTCGAGCACGTCACCCATGTCGACGCCGAGCCCGACCTTCGCGGCCTGATGGCTCACCGCGTCGACCCCGGCCAGGCACGCGCGCCAGGCGTCCACGTCCTCCACGTTGCCCCTGACGTACGTCGCCCGCGGATGACGGTAGTCGGGCTCTTCCCCGTGCGCCGAAGGCTCGAGCGAGTCGAGGACGACCACCTCGTGGCCCAGCTCCGCGAGCCGGTCGACCACGTGGGAGCCGATGAATCCCTCCCCGCCGGAGACGAGCACCCGAAGGCTCATTGGAAGGGTGTTACAGGCCGACCTCGAGGTCGGACAGGCCGACCTCGACCGCGGAGTCTCTCGCCCCGTTCCCCTCCGCGCCCCGGTCCGCGAGCGGGCGGCCTCGGGATCTCCGCGCCTCCAGCTCCTTCCACACCTCCGTGGCGTCGTCCACGCACAGCACCACGAGATCGCCGGGCCGGCTCCGGTCGAGGGCCCGTCGGACCGCGTCCATCTCGTCCAGCTCGATCTCCAGGCTGCCGGCTCGGCCTCCGCCTTGCATCGCCTCACGGACCCCTTCGGCCACGTGGGCCGCCGTCTCGCCGCGCTTGCGCCCCCGAGGGTTCTTGTCCTCGCGGACGATGATGTCGTCGAAGTAGCGACCGGCCGTCCGGCCGAGCTCGCGCATGTCCCCGTCCCGTCGATCGCCGGGGATGGCCACCACCGCGAGGCGCAGGTTCGCCGTCCAGGAGGCGCTGCCCGGGGCCCCGTACCCGGTGGGCGTCGAGGTGGTGATCCGCTCCACGAAGTCCCCAACGGTGGCCAGGCCCGCCGCGTTGTGCGCGTAGTCGACCAGCACCCTGATCCCGTCCAGCTCGAAGAGATTGAGCCGGCCGGGCGCCTGGTAGAAGGACGTGCTGAACGTGCGCAGTCCCTGGCGGATGTCGTGCAGGTGGGCCCCCGCGGCGTGCGCGGCCCCCGCCGCCGCCAGCGCGTTCTGCACCATCATCCGGGCCCGCCCCTCGAACGTCGAAGGTAGGAGGTGGACCCACGCGATCGGCGTTGTCCGCCGCCCTTCCCGGATCACCATGAGCTCGCCCAGGGAGCCGCGCTGGAGGACGAGGGCCTTGCCGCCCCGGCGGACCCACCGTTCGACCAGCTCGTTCTCCTCCTGCATCGAGAACAGGATCACCGAGCCCGAGCAGTGCTTGCGCATATCGGCCACGAGGTCGTCGTCCGCGTTGAGCACGGCGTGGCCGTTGCGGGGGACCGCCTCCACCACCACCCGCTTCACCGCCGCCAGCTGCCTGATCGAATGCACGTCCTTCAGCCCCAGGTGGTCACCGGTGACGTTCAGCACGACGGCGACGTCGTTGCGGCCGTACCCGAGACCTTCGCGGAGGATGCCGCCCCGGGCCACCTCGAACACGGCGAAGTCGATCCGCGGATTCTGGAGCACCATCTGCGCCGACTTCGGCCCGCTGGCGTCGGCCTTCTTCACCAGCCGTTCGTCGATGTAGATGCCGTCGGTGGAGGTGAGCCCCACCTTGCGGCCCATGCCCTTGAAGATGTGGCTGATCATCCGGACCGTGGTGGTCTTCCCGTTCGTTCCGGTCACCGCGACGATGGGGATGCGAGCGGGCGTGCCCGGCGGGAAGAGCAGGTCGACCACGGGCTTGGCCACGTACTGCGCCTCGCCCTCGGTGGGATGGGTGTGCATCCGAAAGCCCGGGGCCGCGTTCACCTCCACGATGGCGCCGCCGGTCTCCCGGACCGGGTGGGAGATGTCGGGGGTGAGGAAGTCGATCCCCGCCACGTCCAGCCCGACCACCCGGGCGGCCTCTTCGGCGATCTCCTCGTTGTCCTCGTGGATCTCCCACGTTCGGTCGATGGAGATCCCGCCGGTCGACAGGTTGCCGGTGGCGGCGAGCTTCACGAACTCGCCCCCGGTCGGGACGTCGTCCAGTGCGTGGCCCTGCTTGGCCAGGAGGTCCATGGCGGCCTGGTCCACCTTGATCCGCGTCAGCACCTTCTCGTGCCCGATGCCCCGTCGCGGATCGGCGTTCGTCATCTCCACCAGCTCGGCGACCGTGTGCCGGCCGTCCCCGGTGACGTGGGCCGGAACCCGTTCGGCCACTGCGACCATGTGCCCGCCCACCACCAGCACCCGGTAGTCGTTGCCCGAGATGTACGTCTCGACCACCACGGCCTTCCGCCTGGCCTCCTCGAGGGCCCGGCGGAACCCGCCCCGAACCGCCCCCTCGTCCCGGAGGTCCAGCCCCACCCCGCGGCCGTGGTTGCCGTCGATGGGCTTCGTCACCACGGGGAACCCGATCCGTCGGGCCACGGCGACCGCCTCGTCCTCGGTGCGAACGATCTCGCTCCTGGGCACCGGCAGGCCCGCCGCCGCGAGGAGCTGGGTGGTGAGCTTCTTGTCCCCCGCGACATCCACCGCCAGGGCGCTGGTCTGGGACGTCATGGTGGCCCGGATCCGCTGCTGGTACTTGCCCTGTCCCAGCTGGACCAGCGACTGCTCGTTCAACCGGATCCACGGGATGTCGCGGCTGGCCGCCTCGTCGATGATGGCCTGGGTGGAGGGCCCGAACGCGGCCCGCTCGGCCAGCAGGATCAGGCTCTCCATGTCCGCCAACAGGTCGAAGCCCGGGTCGGCCTGCACCAGGTGGTTGACCAGCCGGACGGCCAGACGGCCGGCGGCCAGGCCGACGTGCTCCTCGGCGTAGCCGAAGATGACGTGGTACTGGCCGGGGGGCCCGGCGCCCCGGGTCTTGCCCCGATGGATGTGGGTCCCCGCCTCGCGCTGCAGCTCGAGCGCGGCGTGCTCGGCCACGTGCCCCAGCCACGTGCCGTCCTTCAACCGCTCGACGAACCCGCCAGGTCGCCCCAGCGAGCACGAGTGGTCGGCCAGGCCCGGGAGCATCTCGAGCAGGGCCTCGTTGAATCCCTCCAGCGTGTTCGAGGGCCAGTGCTCGAGCGAGCCCAGGTCGACCAGCAGCCGGATGCACGGCTCGTAGGACCAGAAGTTCGGACCTCGCAGGACCTGGGTCTCCAGGATGCGAAGGTCGGGCCTGGGGTCCGGCCGATCCTCGGCCGTCTCCTCCGCCGGCCGGTCCCGCCCGGTCCGGCGGCCCCCTCGCGTGCCGGTCCGTGGATCGCCCAAGATCAGCCCTCCGAGGTCACTCCGAAGCCCGGGGCTCTTCCCGGGCCCGCCGCCGGCTCACCACGCGGTCGTCGGCTCCCTCGGCCGCCGCCCTCCTGGCCAACCGTCGCAGCCTGGCCCGGGCCGTCTCACGGGGCGAGGTCTCGGGCGCGACCGAATCCACCGCGAAGGGGACCAGGGCTCGGGATCGAAGGTCGAAGCGGTACCCGGACGGCAGCGAGTGCAGGATGGCGCCGGACACCATCATGGGACGGTGGCCCTTGGTCTGGAACGCGTCGGTCACGACCTGCGAGCCGTCCACGATGGTGACCGCGCCCCGCCCGATCACCTCGAGGGTCTCCTCCGAGGAGATGATCGCGGCGGTGTCCTCATCCAGTCCGAGCCCGATCAGGCTGGGCGACTGGGCCACCACGGCCAGCAGCCGCCCAAGCCGGGTGCGCTGCTCGAAGTGCTGATCCACCACCACGTTCTTCACCAACCCGAGGCCGGCGGAGATCTGCACCATCCGGTGCTTGGGAGTGGCCCCCGAGGCGCCGAAGGCGACCATGTGGGTGGTCACGGCGCTGGCCCCGGCGGACGTGCCGGCCACCACCGCCCCCCGGGCGTGTGCCTGGAGGATCGCCGAACCCACCGCCGTGCCTCCCACCACCGACGAGAGCCTGAGCTGGTTCCCTCCGGTCAGGTAGATCCCGGTGGCGTCGTCCAGGAGGGCCGCGGCGTGCTCGTCGTTGGCCTCGTCCCGGGTCAGGGGCCGGAGGCTCGAGACGCGACCCATCCCCAGCCGGGTGAGGACCTCCCGGTACAGCTCCGAGGCCTCCTCGCCCAGGCTCGACGCGGTGCTGATCACGACCACGTGGCCCTCGGAGGCGCCGGCCAGCTTGACGAATCGCGCCAGGATCACCCGCTCGTTGAGCTTGTCCTCAGCCCCCCCGATGACCATCACCGGCCCGGCGGCGGTCGGGTCCTGAGGGATCGCGTGGCGGGTGTCCGAGGTCACGGGGGCAGTCTACCCGGCCCTTCGCGCCTCCCGAGGACTCAGCCCGCCCGCTGCTTCAGGTATGCGAGCAGGCCGCCGGCCACCAGGAGCTCCCGTTCGTGCGGGCTGAACACCAGCCGGCCGGTCCGCTCCTCGCCGTCCATCAGGATGCTCGCCTCGGTCGAGCCTCCGGCGATCTCCTCGCGGATCTTGGGCAGCCTCCACTCTTGCCCGATGGCCGCCTTGCCGTGGAGGTCGTCGTCGATCAGGACCGGGACGATCCCGTTGTTGATCAGGTTCCGGCGATGGATCCGGTGGAAGGCCTTGGCGAACACCGCCCGCACCCCGAGCTGGAGGGGGGCCAGGGCGGCGTGTTCCCGAGATGATCCCTGGCCGTAGTTGTCGCCCGCCACGATGAAGCCACCGCCCCACTCCTTCGCCCGCGATACGAAGGAGGGGTCCTCCTTCCGGAAGCAGTACTCGGAGATGGCCGGGATGTTCGACCTCTCCTGCATGACCAGGACGCCGTCGGGCGACATCGAACCGGTCGAGATGTTGTCTCCCAGCACGATCAGGACCCGTCCCTCGATGGAGTCGCCCAGCTCGGGCGGCACCGGAGCCGGCTGGATGTTCCGGCCCCGGAGCACCTGGACCTTGGCGGCCTCCTCAGGAGGCGGCGGATACAGGAGCAGGACGTCCTCGATCAGCGGCCGCGGGACGACCATCTCGGGCGGGTCGACCCCGAGGTCCCGAGGGTCGGTGATCTCGCCCCGCAGGGCAGTCGCGCCGGCCACCGCGGGTGAGCACAGGTAGACCTTGTCCCTGTCCGTCCCGCTCCGGCCCGGGAAGTTCCGGTTCATGGTCCGGACGCTGGGGACGTCCTCGGGAGGGGCCTGCCCCATGCCGACGCAGGGGCCACAGGCGGGCTCCAGGATGCGGGCCCCGGCCACGATGTAGTCCGCAAGGATCCCGGACATGGCGATGGTCTTGAGGATCTGCCTGGACCCGGGAGAGACCGTCATGTCGAGATCGGGGTGTACCCCCTTCTCCTTCACCATGGCCGCGGGGATGGCCATGTCCTCGTAGCTCGAGTTCACGCTCGAGCCCACGCAGACCTGCGCCACCTTCGTCCCCGCCACCTCCCGGACCGGCACGACCTTGTCCGGGTTCGAAGGGAGCGCGATGAGCGGCTCCAGCGTGGCCAGGTCGATCACCATCTCCTCGTCGTAGCCGCAGCCCGGATCGGGGAGCAGCTCCCGGAAGTCCTCCGAGCGCTCCTGCTCCTCGAGGAACTGCCGGCACCGCTCGTCGGCGGGGAAGATTCCCGCGGTTGCGCCGAGCTCGAGGATCATGTTGCAGATGGTGGCTCGCTCGGTGCCTGAGAGGGTGGCCACGCCGGGTCCGTCGAACTCGAACGCCTTGTTGACCCCGCCCTTCACGGTGAGCCTGCGGAGCATCTCGAGGATGACGTCCTTCGCCGAGACCCACGGGGGCAGCTCGTTCTCCAACACCACCCGGACCACCGCCGGACACTGGAGCTCGAAGGGAAACCCGGCCATCGCCACCGCCGCGTCCATCCCGCCGATCCCGAGGGCGAAGGACCCCAGGGCCCCCGCCGTCGTGGTGTGCGAGTCCGAGCCGACCAGCGTGGCGTAGGGCTTGGCGAACCGTTCGAGGTGCACGTAGTGGCAGATCCCGTTCCCGGGGCGGGAGAACACCGCGCCGTACTTCGCCGCCATGCCCTGGAGGAAGAAGTGATCCTCGGGGTTCTTGTAGTCGAGCTGGATCATGTTGTGGTCGACGTACTGGACGACCAGGGGGACCTTCACCCGGTCCACCTCCAGCTGCTCGAACTCCATCCACGCCATCGTCCCCGTGGCGTCCTGCAGCAGGACCTGGTCGATCCCGTAGTTGATGGGTTCTCCAGCCTCGAGCCGCCCCTCGACCAGATGCTCCCTGAGAACTTTGTGCACGATGTTGTCAGGCATCGACTCGCTCCTTCGTCTCCGTTCGTCGCTTCCGGCTCGGGCCGGCCGGCTCGCAATGGGCTCGAAACCACTCCGCCATGTCTTCGATCCGATGATGCGCCCCGGCCACCCGGCGCGCGAACCGGACCACGTCCGCTTCCCCTGCCGTGAAGCGCCTGCCGTTCCGCTCCAGGAGCAGGACGGCCGCCGCCACCCCGGTCCGGTGGTTGGCGTCGGCGAACGGGTGCTCCCGGACCAGGCCGTGGCACAGGGCCGCCGCCTTCCGTTCCAGGTCGGGGTAGAACTCGCCGGCGGCGGTCCCCCCGAAGGGGCGGGTGAGGGCCGAGACCAGCGCGCCCAGGTCGCGCACGCCGTGTCGCCCTCCCGTCCTGCCGACGATGCGATCGTGCAGGGCCAGCACCTCGACGGGCGAGATGCGGTTCACGGCTGGTCCCCGGACAGCTTCTTCAACGCGGTGTCGTACCGGTCGATGAAGCCGTCGACCCACCGGGCGAACTCCTGCGTGACGGGCGCCTCGGTTGGTTCCGGCGACTTCCTCCGCTTGATCAGGAGCCCCTCGTGCTCCCGGTCGATCTCCAGGTCGACCAGCCCGCCGGCCTTGAGACAGAGCTCCGAGGCCAGGGCCGGGGGGATGGTGACCGTGAGCGAGTTCCCCGTCCTGAACAGCTTGCGCTCCACGCCCACGATCCTAGGCTCCGTGGGGTACTCACGTCAAATGATACTTACAGACTGAGGCGGTGATGTCGTCGATCGCGGCCTGGCTTTGGTCGCGATCGCGCCGTAGGCTGAGCCATGCTCCTCGTCCTGCTGGCCCTGGTGCTCGGGGTCCTGATCGGACTCGCGCTGGGCGGCAGGGTGGGGCGGATCGCCGACATCCGGCTCCGGTGGTGGGGCCTCGCGTTCGTGGGGCTGGCCCTCCAACTCATCCCCATCTCCTCCGGTCCGGGTCAGCTGGATCACTGGTTGGCGGTCGGCCTGCTGGTCGGGTCGTATCTCGTGCTCCTGATGTTCGTGGCGGCCAACATCCGTCGTCCCGGCTTCGCACTGGTCGCGGTGGGATTCGCGCTGAACGCCCTCGTGATCTCGCTGAATGGGGGGATGCCCGTCAGCAACCATGCCCTGCACGTGGCCGCCGGCCCCTACTACCAGGAGACTCGGGAGCGGCTCACGGAGCACGGCGGCGAGAAGCACCATCTGCGGCGCGCGAGCGATGTGCTGGTCGAGCTGGCGGACGTCATCCCGGTCGGCTCCCCCGTCCGGCAGATCTTGAGCGCCGGCGACGTGCTGTGGCTGATCGGAACGTCGTGGGTGATCGCCGGAGCGATGGGGACGCGCCGTGCCGGGCGGCGCACCCTTCGGCGGGGGGGCGAACGCGGGTCGGCCGACGCGGTGGCCTGAGGGTCCGAACCGCTCGGTAGCTCCGCTCTGACCGAACCTAGGCCGGGATGCCGGGGTTCTGGCCCCCGCGCTACAGGTCGTCGGGCGGAACGGTTTCGAGGGGGCGGATCTCGCCGCTCGAGCCGGGCTTTTCCTTCGAGCCCTGGCCGCGGCGAGTCCAGGGACGGGTCTTCCGTGGCGGCCGATCCACCGGTGCGGTGGTCGCCCCCACCGGCACCTCGGCGGGCCCGGGCTTCCGCAAAGCCTCCGCCTCGAGGAGGGTGCCCTCTTCGACCCACACCCGCGGGAACCTCGCGGAGATCAGGCTCCCCTTGCCGAGCTCGCTGGTGACCGAGAAGGTGCCCCCGGCCACCAGGGCCCGCTCCCGCATCATCACCGACCCGAAGTGGCCCTCGGGAGGCGGGGCCTCGGTGTCGAACCCCTTGCCGTCGTCGCCGATCTGCAGCTCGACCCCGTCGGGGGTGTCGTGCAGCGAGATACGGATCGTCTTGGCCTCGGCGTGCTTCAGGGCGTTCATGGCCGCCTCCCGGGCGATCTGGTAGATGAGCAGCTGGATCGGCGGCGGAAGGGTGACCTCGTCGACATCCACCGCGATCCTCGTTCCGAACCGCCCGCCGGCGTCTTGCGCGAAGCTCTGGATTGCTTCGTGCAGGCCGGCTCGCCCGATCGGCGACCGGTGCAGGTCGCGGATGAGGGCCCGAACCATCCCGGAAGCCTCCTTCTTCGTTTTCTCGATGCCGTCGAGGTCCTTGTTCGCGCCGTCGAGGTCGTTCCGGGCCAGGCGCTTCTTCGCCATCTCGACCTGGAGGGTGAGCCGGAACAGCATCTGAGCCAGATCGTCGTGGAGATAGCCGGCGATCTGCATGCGTTCGTCGTGCCGCTCCTCGGCCATCCGGTTGGACAGGGCGCGCAAGACCTCCTGGCGATCCTTGAGCTCCTTGTGGGCCTGTTCGAGCGCCATGGTCCGGAAGAACATCTGCCTGGCGAAGACGAGGGGCAGGATGAACACCGCGACGGCCCACAGGTGGACCTCGAGGTAGAGGAGGGCGATGACGAGGCCGACGAAGCTGAGCCCGAGGTAGCTCAACACGAACTCGCGAAGCTCGCCGAGCCGGAGCTGGGACAGGATCGTCCGCATGCTGACCCCGGACGTGAGATGCACGTATGAGGAGACGAGCAGGACGTTGACCGCGTAGTCGGCAACAGTCGCAAGGAGGACGGCCGGCAAGAGCACGAACCACTTGGATTGAGGATTCTGGATCGAAGCGAGCGCGTGGAACACTGAGCTCCCAGCCAGGACCGAAAGCGCAATCTGCGCCCGATCAAAGAGAGCGGAGCTCGGGGGACGTGATCGGTCAATCTCACGCGGATCAAACGTTCCAACAAACGCCACCACGGCTGCCGCCCCGGGGTTGTAGAGAATCGCCACACCCAGACGGATCGGAAATCCCAGACTCAGGTGGAGACCCCTCCACGCTGGTACAGGCAGGAGCTCTACAACGGCCAAGATAGCAATCCAACCTAGAAACTGAATGTGGAGAAGGGATTTCGGATCGCGTGCAATCTCGGCGACGAGCGCGAGTACGGCTGGGAGGATCACCGCCCATTGAAAGAGTAGACCCTTACCCCGGGGGTTTGAGTAGTTAGGTTGAGTCGTTGACTCCGTCACTCGCCTCTCCTGCCCGGTTGGAATCCTATCGTCGACTGAGCGCTTTCCCTTGAGCAGTCGGGTGTCTGCTGGACGTCGAGTCGTACAGCGTATGCAGTAGGGACATCGGGGCCTTGTGGCCCCATTTGGGGGATGGGCATACTACCAGGCAGCATAGGTGAAACGACTGATGAAGGGTCGGGAAGTTGTCCTAGGGGGGTTGGTATGAGAGTAGTCCGGAGAATGTTGATGGCTCTGGGAGCCCTGACCGCTTTGGCCGCGGCCGGCGGCGCGAACTGGAAGATTCCGTAGGGTTCGCCTCGAGGAGCGTCCGCGCCTCGAGACTTGGTTTGAGATCGGACGGTGCCCGATGCTGCGTGTCGGGCTGATTGTGGTTTGTTCCCGCCCTCCGAGACACATCCTTCACCTCTCATACGCCTTCGGGATTAGTACCGTGACTGAACAACCCGACAAGTCCTCGTCACCGGCGAGCTCGACCCAAATGTTCGAGCCCCCGGAGTGTTGAAGGGCGTTGCTCAGGGCCTCTTTGGCGATTTGGTACAGGGTCAGCTGTGTCATTGAATCGGCATCGACATCTTGGATGGACGTGTGAATGCGAGGTCCACCCTCCGTTGAGAGCACTTCAGTCAGCCTGGAAAGCGCGGCGCCAATCCCCCCGCGACCCAGTCCCGAACGTCGCAGATCCCCGATGAGGGCCCGAAGTTGCTCGGAGGCGCTGGTCGCCGCGGTAACGACATCTGGCAGGTCGCGTTCCAAGTCAAGGAGGCGTCCCCCCGCCAGATCTCTCTTCACCACTTCAGCCATCAAGCTCACCTGAAAGAGAGGTGGAATGACCTCATCATGTAGATCCGCCGCGATCATACGCCGTTCGTCGATCCGTTCTTGGTCGATTTGTCGGCTCAGTTGCCGAAACGCCGTCTCGGTAGACATGTACGCCTTTCTCGTATCGATGAACATCTGGCTTCGCTCGAGGACTTGACGGCCGAGAAGAGTTGGTCCCATGAACGCCAGAAGAGCCCAGGTCCCAGTCCTCTCGTACAGGGCGGCGAGCATGGCTGCAAGAGCACCCCATGCGACGAAGGCCAAGACAAAGTCGGTAACAGTTCCCAGCTTCAAGCGCCGCACGACTTGGCGGAAGGGGTAACCACGCTCCAGTGCTATTGAGGTTCCCACGAACACGTAATTGAGCGACGTGGTCACCGCCAACGCTAAGAAGGCCAAGGGGATAATCAGATCCGAACTGCGGGGATCGTGGACAGCCACGTGTGCGACAGCCGACCCAAGGAACCAACCCAAGCTCACATGACTTCGATTGACGAGGGCTTTGGTCAAGCTCGTACCGCGCCGGAGCTCCCGTGGATCAACAGCTCCGACAAATAGGACGAGTGCCGTATACACAGGGCTGAATACGAGCGCAGCAGCTAGCGCTATAGGGTCGTCTGGTGCAAATGGTGCGGACTGCCAGCCTTTCAGTGGAAGCAGATTCACCACAGCTACAGCGATTGTCCAAACCAACAGAGTGGGGAGGTCCTTTGCCAATCCGGTCCGGTGACTCACGCCCGCCAGCGTAAGGAAACTGATCCACCCCAAGATCACGGCAATGAAGACGAATCGCGTCATGCGAGATGCTGCCTCCGCGTCGCGGAGCGACAGATCCTGCGTTTCGACCGGGCTGGACAGCGTGTCCTCCTGCCGTTGGCGACCCACATACTGGCCCACCGGGAAGCTGGCGGTCAACGCCAAATGGGGGACAGACCGTCGTATCTTTGGCACTCCTTTTGGACTACTCGAATGTCCCCTCGAAGGCGGCGGGGCGTCCTCGAATGGGCTATCTCGAAACGGGTCTCGCAGTCGGTCAGGCCAGTTCCTCAGGCTCCTCGACGACGACGTCGTCTCCCCGCCGTCGAGATCTTCGAGTCGCCCTTCGGCCCACTCGCGGTGGAGAACGTGTCGCCCTGGGTCTGGAACCGGGTCGCTCCAAGCGGACACCCGCTGGACCACCGCGGGCTCTCCATCATCGGGACTGCTCGGCCGCCCCGCGCTTTGACGCTTCGGCGCGCCCCTGGAGCAGCCTG